>LKMJ01005935.1_pt1 | contig 11549 bp, 7 predicted proteins | sample 643391 | NCBI WGS metagenome assembly LKMJ01 (sample SAMN04112250, study PRJNA286221) | soda lake metagenome | biome: soda lake; feature: Kulunda Steppe; material: water; isolation source: sample PL-Br10 brine of Picturesque Lake | place: Russia: Kulunda steppe | collected 2010-07
CCATTTATTACTACTCATACATCTTAACTAAAAATATCTTTTTTTATTTTTACGGATATGAATTAGTCATTTATTATAACAACCAATCTTATCGCAGACGGTGCAAGGGCCCCAATAAAGAAACTTTGTATTATAATCACATCTGTTTTTTTGAGAGAGAAGAATTAATTCGCAGGACGGTGTTGTTTGACCGGGTTACCGTATAACTCGATTACAAGAGATTTCATCGGTCGACGACTACGTACTTAGTGACTGTTCTAGATGAATGGAGAGGGTCTGATCAAGAAGACGTTTTACCGTAGCCTGTCAGGGTATTCCGAGTGTATCTTTCAACGGCTTAGGCATGCGGTTCCGTCAGATTAATACTCTTTCGATCTCCAACCCTACGAGCAGAATCCTTCTCATTTCCAAAGATCTTCTTGATTGGTGTTCTGAATATGAGATTCTTATGAGATTGAGGCAGGCGGTCGCTGTTCTTCGACAGGGGTCACTTCGCTACCCGTCTCTGGGAGATGTTCGTTGAGGTCATCCTCCTCCTGATCACCGAGCAGATGCCCGATGACGTCCGCAGCTGCAGGGACGCTCAGAACTACTGGAATCAATCACGAGTAAGATCGTTTTGAACTCGTCAGACTGCCTGTTAGATGCAAATTCATCGTCTACCTTGGCGGCGAGATCCTCAAGAGGTTTGATCTAATTGGGCCTGACTCAGTACAACTTACGAAACAGCGTTCGGGAAGTATCGGTTATCGCTTCAAATCCTCAATCACGGATTCGCCCTTTTCCGTGGCAGTCCAAAGTCGACCCTTCTTGCGATCAGGAGTGATACACTCGGCAAGGTCATGATCATCAAGATCGGCCAGTACGTTGCTAACGTGGCTAAGATAGTAATCCGTCATTTCAGATAGTTCCTTTGGGGTTCGAGGCTTCTGTTCAAGAGCCAGTAGAAGATTTTCTCGATAGTCACTGGCCTTGACCCAAGAATATGCTTCAACATCCATTCATAAGACCGTTAGACGATGTCGATATATTTAAGTTGAGTACAAGATACACACAATATACACACAATGATTCGAATGGGATGTTTAAACGACAGGGGTTTCAATGATATCAACAGATGACTGAAGAACGGCTCACTGCAATCGATCTTTTCTGCGGAGCCAGCGGTCTCTCGCAGGGGCTCCACGATGCTGGATTTGAGGTGCTCTGGGGAATTGATCACGAGGACGATAAAGAGGAGGGAGTTGAAGCACGACCATCCGACCGGAACATTGGGATTGCGGCCCTCGGTGTATGACAGTCTGATCGACCCCTCCAGTCACGAACCTAATCATGTCCACACAAACTACACAAGACGGGAATCGAGAACAGCTTCAAGAACTGCTACGGGATCTCTTCCAGTTCGACGCTGCCGATCTCGACTTTGGAGTCTACCGCATACTGAACCAGCGTCGAGATCGAATTGAGCAGTTCATCAAAGACGATCTCCTCAATGCGGTCGACGAGAGCCTCGAATCTCTGGCTGACGCAAAGCGCGCCGAGATTGAGCAAGAACTCGAAGAGAAAGCCACAGAACTGCGCCAGGACTGGGACGACGATATCTTCAATCCTGATGGGTCGCTGAAGGACCAGTACGAGAATCTCGGACAGAAAGATCTCGAGGAATACCAGGACCTCTGGGAGACTCGGAAAGACGTCGCCGTTGCTGAGGAGGCAGAAGCCCGTATTTTCAACGACCTGTACCGGTTCTTCTCTCGGTACTACGAGGACGGAGACTTCCACACCAAGCGCCGTATCTCTTCAAAGGACTCGAAGTACTACGTCCCGTACAACGGAGAGGAGACGTACTTCCACTGGGCTAACAATGACCAGTATTACGTCAAAACTGGCGAGCACTTCACCGATTACCGATTCGATGCTGACGAATGGACCGTCGAGTTCCGCTTAGAGGATGCAGATGTACCGCAGGACAACGTCAAGGGGGACAAACGATACTTCGTTCTCGGTCGTGGCGACCCGGTTTCGACGGACGCTGACGAGCAGACGGTGACAATTCGATATCAGTACCGACAGATCACCGAAGACGAGGCCGACGACTGCGTCGAGGCGTATAACGAGGCGACAGGCGATGACCGAAGCTCCTTCACGCATATGACGCCCGAGATGCGGTGTGACGCTCTCGAGGGACGTATTCTAAGCTATGTCGAGGACGCGGGAGCGGAACGCATCCTCACCGCTGAGAAGGACGATGACGCTACCTCGACGGTGCTGAAAAGCCACCTCAACAGGTATGTCTCGGAGAATTCGATGGACTACTTCGTCCACAAGGACCTCCAGAATTTCCTTGAGGACGAACTCGAGTTCTTCCTCCAGAATGAAGTACTCGACGTCGACGAACTGATCAAGGCCGACGACGCGTCATCTCCGCCGGTGCTTCGTGCCCGGACGGTACGCGAAATCGCGGAACGCATTATTTCGTTCCTCGCGCAGATAGAGGACTTCCAGAAGCGGCTCTTCGAGAAGAAGAAGTTCGTTGTCCAGACCGACTACATGGTCACACTGGATCAGGTACCTGACGACCTGTACAATGAGATTCTCGAAAATAACGACCAGTTAGAACGATGGCGGGAGATCTATAATATCGATCAGTGGGATACACAGGGATACGAAGAGCCTAATGAGGCGTTCTTAGCGAACCATCCTTACCTAATGATTGACACTGCACTCTTTGATCAAAAATTCAAACTGGATTTCCTTACTTCTATCAAAAATATTGATAAGAATACGGATGGGGTATTGGTAAATGGAGAGAACTTCCAATCGTTGAACCTACTGACCGAAAAGTATCATAAATCAGTTGATTGTACATATATTGATCCACCGTACAATACGGGCGCCCGAGACTTCATGTATAAAGATAGCTATCAGCATTCTTCGTGGATATCAATGATGGCTGATCGGCTGAGCCTCGATCGGTCACTTCTTTCAGGAGACGGAGTCATCTTCACTAGCATCGATGATAACGAGTATGACAACCTAAAGAGAATCCAAGACTCGGTGTTCGGGCCAAATAATTTCATTGCAAACATTATATGGCAAAAAGTATTCTCGCCCAAAAATTCGGCTCGCTGGTTCTCTGAGGATCACGATTACATCTTGGCATACGCCAAGGATAAGCAAAGTTGGCAGCCTGAGCTCCTTCCACGAAGTGACGAAGCTGAGTCTCGTTACTCAAATCCGGATGATGATCCAAGGGGTCCCTGGACTTCAAGTGATCTAACGGCCCGGAATTACTACAGTGAGGGAGAGTATGAGGTGGAAAGCCCCAGTGGGAAAACTTTCTCACCCCCACAAGGACGGTACTGGACGATTTCAGAGAATGATTTCTTGGAACTGGATGATGATGATCGGATTTGGTGGGGCGAAGATGGCAGTAATATGCCACGCCGAAAACGATTCCTCTCGGAAGTCAAACAGGGAGTTGTTCCTCAAACTCTTTGGACATATGATGAAGTAGGCCATACACAGAAAGCAAAGAAGGAATTACTTGCTACTGTTTCGTTCAATCGAAGCGAGGATGTTCTGAATTCGGTAAAGCCTACTGCACTTATTGAAAGAATTTTGCAAGTCAGCAAACCTTCAGATACTACCTCTCACATTTTAGACTTCTTTGCGGGTTCAGGAACTACCGCCCACTCAACAATCAATTTCAATCGAAAGATCGACGGCAGATGGAGATATACCCTCATTGAGATGGGAGAATACTTTGACACAATGATACTACCACGTATTCAAAGAATAGTGTTCTCCTCCGAGTGGGAAGATGGATTTCCGCAGAAAGATGACGGAGTGTCTCATCTAGTAAAGTATCACCGTTTGGAATCATACGAAGACGCTCTCAATAATATTGAACTCCAAGCTCTAGACAATCCTCAACAAAAACTAGTTGATGAAAATGTTGACGAGTATATCGAAGGTTATTTACTCAATCTTGAGTCTGAGGGTAGTGCTCCGCTTCTTCCAGAAGGGACTTTCGAGGAACCATTCGATCACAAACTCCGGATAGAACAAAATGGAAAGAGCCGTGAGCCGACTACCGTCGACCTCGTCGAGACATTCCACTACCTAATTGGAGCCGACGTCCTACAGTACTGGCACGAGACACACCAAGACCGGAAATATGTCGTGACCGAGTGTGAGATTAATACTAAGTCGGGTGTCGAAAAGACCCTTACAGCGTGGAGACAGACAGAAGACATCGATTACGATGAGGAGAAAGAATGGTTTGACAACGAGTTTAGGAGTGATTCATACGACCGCGTCTACGTGAACGGCGAGAGTCAGATCGCGAAGTCAGAACCTCTCGAAATCACGTTCCGAGAGAAGATGGAGGAGAGCCCCAATGTCGCGTAGTGCGCTCGAGAAGCTCCGGAAGCGAATGGCGTTGACTGCCTACTTCCGTGATGCTTTCGGCGTTGACGACCCGAACGATCCCAGCTTAGTTCGCCAATACTACGAGGAACTGGACAACCAGGAAGAAGGGTACGATGACGAGGGTCGGAGCGAAGTCTATCGGTTCGTCTCGTTCAAATCCGACGGTGAGGTTCTGACGTCCGAAGAGTTGCTTCGGTACGATGAGAACGTCAAAACACACACTGAAGCACTCAACGAACGCCGATCGGACCCGATCACGCTGAAGCCATTCCAGGTTCTGGCGTGTCTGATGACGGATGCATATCTCGATAGGGTGGTGAACGATCGAGAGACGTTCTTGGCTAACCTCAACGAATTCATTAACGAGCAGAACGAAGAGAAGGGGCGTATCAAGTACCCCGAGTTCGACGACAGCGACCTCGACAAACTGGCGTTCTGGATGGCAACGGGCAGTGGGAAGACACTGCTCATGCACATCAACTACTACCAGTATCTTGACTACGTAGAGGACTCAGAGGAGCTCCCAGAGAATATCCTCCTCGTCACACCGAATGAGGGTCTCTCAGAGCAGCACATCGAGGACCTGCGCGAGAGTGGTATTCCGTGTCACCACTTCAACGCGAACACGATCGAACTACAAGGCGTCGGCAAAAATCCGGTCAAGGTCATCGAGATACAGAAGCTGGTCGAAGAGAAAAGTGGTGAGGGCCTCAGCGTCGAGGTGGCGTCGTTCGGTCACAAAAACCTCGTCCTCGTCGACGAAGGCCACAAGGGCTCTGGAAAGGGCCAGACCTGGCGAAAGCTTCGCGAGAATCTCGCCGAAGACGGATTTACCTTCGAGTACAGTGCGACGTTCGGGCAGGCACTCTCGAAGGCCAACGTCGACGTCGAAGAAGAGTATGGCAAGTCGATCCTCTTCAACTATTCGTACCCCCGATTCTACGACGACGGATATGGGAAAGACTACCACATCGTAAATCTGGAAAGTGAGGTCGACACCGACCTCCGTGACCGGTACCTGCTCGCGAACCTCCTCACCTACTACGAGCAGATCTACGTGTTCAACCAAGACCCAGAAACCGTTCGGAACACGTACAACATCAAATTCCCACTTCTCGTCTTCATCGGCCACACGGTAAACGCCACGACGAAATCCGAGGTCAGCAAAAACGAAGACCGGACTCTCACTGACGTCGAGAAGTCGTTGAACTTCATGGCTAGAGTCCTTCGGAATGAGGACAATTGGGTGCCGGAGGCTATCGACCGTGTTCTACAGAAGGACGCCGGGTTGATCGATGACGATAAAATCGACCCGTTTGGAGAAGCGCTTGAAGCACTCCGTGATACAAATCTCGACGGTGAGGAGATCTACGGCCAGCTACTGGAGGAGATGTTCCACGTTCGTGCGTCATCCGGCCTAGACCTCGTCAACATCGAAAACGCAGACGGAGAGATTGGTCTTCGAGCGAGCGGGACAGATGATTACTTTGGCGTAATCAACATCGGTGGAGACCGGGTTTTCCTCAACCGAATCGAAGGTGCGTACGAACACATCACCGTCGAAAAAGACCAATTCAAGAAATCGCTATTCCGCTCAATCAACAAGCGTGACTCCCCTATCAACGTCCTCATGGGATCGCGCAAGTTCATCGAAGGCTGGGACTCCTGGCGCGTTTCCACGATGGGTCTAATGAATTTCGGCCGTGGGGAAGGTTCTCAGGTCATCCAGCTCTTTGGGAGAGGAGTTCGACTTCAGGGGAGAGATCGAACGCTCAAGCGGTCTTCAGAACTTGAAGTGGACCCGCCGTCGAACCTTTCGCTTCTGGAGACGCTGAACGTCTTCGGTGTTCGCGCCGACTACATGGCGCAGTTTCGTGACTACCTCTCTGAAGAGGGAATCGACACAGACCCGCGTGATGTGGTCGAGATTGAGACAGAGACACAGGACCACTTCAAAAACCAGGGATTACTCGTCGTGCGTCCGCAGGTTGAGTCGGAGTACGCCGACGAGGTCAATCTCGAACTCCAAGCATTGGGCGATCTGACACCCGAGATTGACATCATGCCCCAGGTTGGGGTGTTGTCGTCTCGTAATGAGTCCGCCAATGAGATTGAAAAAAAAGAGCCTCGGACGATCCCCGAGGAGTATCTCGATCTACTAGACTGGCACGAAATATATCGGAAGATCTGGCAATTCCGTAAGGAAGAAGGATACCGGAACCTCGTCTGCGAGAAGAAAACGCTGCAAGAGATACTCTCTAACGAGTATTATACGCTGTACTGCCCGCAGTTGATGCTGGAGATTGAGCACTTCGACGATCTTGAGCAAGTGCAGCAAATTGCCGTGATGATCCTTCGGAAATACATCAAAGAGTTCTATTCAGACCGCCAGAGCAGCTGGGAGCAGAGCCAGCTTTCCTACGTCTCGATGGACGAGGAACTGACTCGTGAGCAGGGTAACTTTTTCGAGAAGTACACCCTATCAGTCAAAACGAGCGCCGAGGGGTTCCTGAGCGAACTAGAGGATGCAGTCGGGGATGACTCGTTGTACACAAACGCTGGTGGGAAGCCAAATCGGGTTCATTTCGACCGCCATCTGTATCTCCCGCTCATCGCCGAGGAGACGAACGTTGACGAGGAGGACATTGACTACTCGCCACCACCGCTAAACAAAGGCGAGAAGCAGTTCGTGACGAACTTAAAGAACTACTTCGAATCCAACGACGGCCAGAAAGTTCTCGATTCATGGGAGGTGTATCTGCTCAGAAACCAATCCCGGGGGAAAGGTGTCGGGTTGCTCAGCGATGGGAACCGATTCTTCCCCGACTTCATCATGTGGTTGCAGAACGAAGACGCCCAGCATATCGTCTTCTTAGAACCGCACGGAATGGTTCGTGAAGGAGAGCCACTCGAAGACCACCGCGTCAAGTTCTACGAAGGGATTGATTCATACGAGAATGAACTGGCAGAGCGAACGGGTAAAGACCACGTGTCACTCCACTCATACATCATCTCTCAGACTAGTCTAAACGATGTCCGGGGCCTGTCGCGGGCCGATAACCGTGAAGAGTTCCACGATGCAGGGCTGTACTTCCAAAACGAAGTAGGTGAAATTATTGTGGACGTCCTAATGCATACCAACCAAGAACACGAACCAACGACCAACAAGTTTACTTCTTAAAAATTCACAAATCTCAAAATTGTCAATTTATTGATATTTCTATCACTATCCACTGAATATAGTGGCCGTAGTATATACGTGGGATTTTTGTAGACGACCATTCTCACTTAGTTACGATGACCAAGGGCGATTTAGAGTTCTTCAACCTATCACGGGACGACGTGGAGTGGAGTCAGCTCCTTCCCGTTGAAGAACTCGCCGACCAATTTGGGGCCTCTATCGACCCGGACAGAGCCCTCGTCTCTTCTGAAATCTCACACAAGGTAATCGGGCCAATCGTCGAGAAGGCCGGATGGGAAGACAAAGGGTTCCAGTTCCGTGTGGGGCGTGAAGCCGGGGGAAGTGACGTTGACGCCGAACGCTACCCGACGCTTATTCCGGTTGGGAATGTGTCCCTCGACGCCGACTTCGTTGTTGTCGAGAATAACTGGCGGCTCCGTGACCCGGAATCCCGACACTACCCCATCATCGGGGAAATCAAGGAGCCACAGGCGCGTCATCCGAAAGAACTTCTGAAGAAGGCGGTGGATGACGCGAGTAAGTATGCTCGGTTCACGGTCGCGCCGTATGGCCTCATCACAAATGGTCGGTACGTGGGCATCGTGCTTCCTCTTCGTGATCCGAACGAAGCCCTGCTGAAGTCGCAGGACGTGGACCTGTACGAGGCGCTTCTACGGCCCGCCAATCTGCTGGATGAGGCGTGGCGGAACGACTTCATGCTTCGGGCGAACATCACGGACCCGGACGCCCGTGCGGCGGAAGCCAAGGATGAGTCGCAGAAGCAGACACTTATCGCGACCCGTCCGATTTCGGAGATAGCAGAGACACTCACCAGCATCTACAAGAAGGTCAAGTCGGATATTCACGGAATCTACGACGTGTTAGAGGACACCGAGGAAGTTTCGGATTCGTATCAGAGCTGGCTGGAACTCCGGGCGTCGATGCCGTCAACGATGCGGGAGCAAGACACGTTCCTGCAGGAGACGGTGTATGACTTGACCATCAAGCTGCTGACGCTGAAGGTCACGCGGGACTATGATCTGCTTCAACGGGAGGACCCGGACCAGTACGTGTACGACGGATTGCCCAACTCGCTCAGGGAGTACGTCGCGGAGATACAGGGTACTCAGTCCATTCTTCCGGCAATAGGGATGGACGTTTTGTCGTGGTGGATTCCGACACAGAACCAGTTCGACGACATGGCAGACGACCAGCAAGAGGAGGTCGAGGAACGCATCGCGGCCATCAGCACGTATCTGAGTAACGCCCAAAACCGGCTGGACCAGTTCGACACCACCGAACTCGACAGGGACCAGATCGGGTACATCTACGAGAAGCACCTTCCGGCGGAACGCCGTCGCGTCATGGGCGAGTACTACACTCCGGTCAAAATCGTGGACAACGTGCTGGCCGAGACCGGGTATGGGAACCTGAATCAGGACCTACGAGAAAAGACGATTCTGGACTCGTCGTGCGGCAGTGGCACGTTCCTCGTCCGGGCGTCCCGTAACCTGCGTGCATGGCTGGAAATCCGTGAAGGCCTAGAAGTAGAAACCCAGGAGGACGCCGAGCGGGTGCTGAAACTCATAGAGGAGAACATTCGGGGACTGGACATCAACCCGTTCGCGGTCACGCTCGCGGAAATCAACCTGTTCCTGACCAACATCGACATCATTCAGTTGGCCGATCGGGACAAAATCGAGTTCAATATCTACGCCACAGACTCGTTGGAGCGCGGTGAACACGAAAGCGGCCCGCTGAACCGGTATATTGACCGGGGCAACCACCGTGCCCTGAAGCAAAGGTCAATCCTAGAAGGCGCAGAGAAACTCAAGGATGACCGGCACGACTTCGTCGTGGGCAACCCGCCATACACGTCCCGGTACGCAGCAGCAGACTACGGGGATGTTCTCGATCAGTACGACACCGACAACACAGCAACCGCGTTTTGGAAGCGCATCAAGCGAGACTTCACTACGGATAACGGTGCCATCGGTCTCGTGATGCCGATGGATTTCGTGACTGGGTACGCCGCGGGTGAAGAGGCCCGTAACTGGCTAAAGAAACGGGACATGGAAGTTATTATTATCGACCCCACTTACTACGAACAGTTCCACAAGGATTCACGCATCGCAAAGGTGTCTGCCATATGTCAAAAATAAACCTCCGAATCGCCGCAGAACGCATCGAAGGCGGGTGTGACTACGAGGTGAACCCCGAGTGGGACAAACTCCCGCTCATCCTGACCAGCCCCGAGTTCATCGAGTCTATCGACAACAACAAGAACCTCACCACGCTCGACAAAGTGGTTGGTGACAAGTTCATCACGCGAGGTCACGAGAACATCGACTACAATGCAGACGGCCCCTCTCTCCCGTTACTCGACAACTCGTTCCAAATCATCAACAACTTCGTTGGATTGTTGCCGGAAGTTCAAGCCCAGCAGTATGACACCCCGAAAAAGCGCCGCGTATTCGGTGACGACGGCTACAAAGTACTGATTGTCGAAGGAATCAGGCCCATCACGAAGGACGCGCCCGGCGTCGAAGGCCACTCAAACGAACTCGCCGACGTGCTGAACCAGTACGGTTGGATGCTCAAAGACTGGCGAGACACCTATCGCACATCGGTTGATCGGCTTGGAACCCAAATCACGGCACTCAGAGCAGGCGTCACGGACCAGAAGATCCACACCGACCGGACCGTGTACGGCATCCGCACCCGCGACAAAGAGAAGGCGTACCACCTTTCTGGAGTGCTGAACAGCCTACTGTATACGATTCTTCAGATCAGTTGGTATGGACGTATCCGCTTCACCGCGAAGGACGTAGTCTCGAACGTCCGCCTGAAATCCTTGAAAAAGGCCCCTATCCCTCGTGTTGATAATGACCTATCGGAGATTCAGGAAAACATCGAGTCGACGATTCGAGGTGACCTCCCGCTCGACGAGCGCATGGAAGAACTGGCACAGCTCCAGCATGAACGCGAAATTAAGGTATGTGAACTCTATGACCTACTCGAAGATGAGAGTAAACCGTCTGAAGCTCTATTATCGGAGGCAAAAGAGTGGCAGGCGTTATGTGAGCGCATCTTGGACTTCCCTGAGGAAGACAGTACCGTTCGCAATAGTACACTCAGCGAGTTTTAGACTCTTATAAGGTTAGGATCTACACGAGTGTTGGTTAACACTCGCAGTACTGCGACCCAGATGGTCGACGGTATCGAGCGTGTCTACACCAACACTGGTTGCGATTCTGAATCAGTGAAAAACACTGTCGAAGAACACGGAATGACGTATATGAAGCAAAAAAGAGGGATACAGATGATAAACGTCGGATGCGCCAGATGTGGTGTAATGACGAGGCTGTGCGTATTGTCGAAGGGGAAGATCAACAGGGTACGCCGACTCGGAAGAAAGTTTATCTCTCTCACATCGCTTTCGATGATGAAGACAATTACGAAGGTGAGACTGACGACAGCCACCGACAACAGTTGCTGCAGGATTTTGAGGATGCTACCGGTACAACGATACCCGCCGAGTCGACGTTTAAGTCGTTACTCAATGAGATCCACGATGAGGAGATAGAAGATGAGGAAGATGGACGGCTCTCAGAGGTATACCGTCTTCTAGACAAACGATGCGCTGGCAGACAACCGTGGTGCAGCTGGGCGTGTTGCGATCTCGGAACGGGAGCAACGCCACGGCGCTGCCCGCATAGTTCCGAAGTATGGTCGACGTCGGGGAATCGAGAACGGCTACAAAAAGGTCGGCCATTTTCTTACTCGCTCGGGTAGCAAGAATCACGCTATGTGATAATTCGCTCACTCGACAAACTATTGAACCAATAGAATATTATATACTGAACAAATTAGTATGAAATGCCGGGGGTATGGGGGACTTTAGAGGGCCACCCCCGGCGATAGTTGTGTTTCC
>LKMJ01005936.1_pt1 | contig 11549 bp, 22 predicted proteins | sample 643391 | NCBI WGS metagenome assembly LKMJ01 (sample SAMN04112250, study PRJNA286221) | soda lake metagenome | biome: soda lake; feature: Kulunda Steppe; material: water; isolation source: sample PL-Br10 brine of Picturesque Lake | place: Russia: Kulunda steppe | collected 2010-07
CTCCCCCCACATGCCAGCCTGCCGCACCGACTGACCTTCTCGTCTTCCTCTTCGTCCTCCTCGCCCCTGCCGCCCTGCTTGGCATCCTTCTCCTTCTGCTGGCGTTTTAGGTCCTCCTCCTATTTCGGGCGAGGTATGGCATGCAGGCACCAAGTTTGTGCAGGGCAGCACGGCAGTGCTTGGGTGCACACGCACGCCGACAGCGCTTACAGTATGGCTCTAAGTCGCGTGTGACAAGCCAACCTGACAAGCGTGCGCGTGCTTGCACATGTGTACATCCGTGCGCGCTCAAGGTTGAGCATGCGCGCATGGGAGCTCACACAGGTGCTAGTGGGAGTGTTCCAGTAGCTTGCCTCGCTGATGGTGTGCAGGGAGACCCCCTGAGAGAGGAGGGGTCAGGACGTGCCCTGCAGCGGGGAGCCATAGGGCGTCCCAGCTGTTGCGGCTGCGGCACAAGGCCTGCTTGGCCCTCAAGCAGAGTACTCCACTCGCCTAAGCGAGTCCAAAAGACATGTCCCACAGAGGCACGCAAAAAAGCAGCATATGCAGCCCAGCCTGGCCACGCCGTTGTGTCAAGTGGTGCGCCTTGCCCCAGCGCGTGCCCTGCCGCACCGACCTGCATCTTCCGCTCCTCCTCCTTCTTCTCTGCACGCGCCAGCTTCCGCTCCCCATCCTCCTCGTCGTCTGCCTCGTCATCGCTGTCGTCCTCCAGAATCTGCGCGGGCATGAGTGGGCGCGCTTGTGACATGTGCACAAACAGACGTTGCTCTTGGCACACTGACCCTCTCGTCTTCTTCATGGCTCAGTACACCACATGCTAGACAGAGTTAGCGGGGGCGCTGCCACAGTGCGTATGAACGTACCCTTGCCTTGCCATGGCACCCGCCGCCGAGTGTTCAGGCACAGGGGCCTCTCTTTATGAGCTCAATGGTTTGCCAGGGCCCCTGTGTGGGGCCTGAGGCCTTGGTGGCCATTTTTACCTACACAACCCCCCGCCAGGCGACAGCCACTCCACCTTCAGTGGCACAGGCCACGCACATGTACAGTGGTTAACGCCTGCTGAGCTGCACATGTGCGCACTCGCTGCAAACATTCACTGGCAGGCACGGTGCAGCACAGAGCACCCAGCCTGAATCAAATGCTTGCACACAGCAGGTGCTGTGGTGTGGACACAAGGAGGCAGGCTATGTGCGTGTGGAGGGAAGGGCACGCACCAGCACTGGCTTGGCATGCATGATGCGCAGGATGGGGCCGGGCAGGCCGATGAGCGCCAGCACGTTGCGCAGGCGAGCGCGCTCAACGTCCACCACCAGCTTGAGCTGCCACAGGTGCAGCAGCGTGAGCGCCACGATGGCCTGCACCACCAGGATAGCAATCACGCCTGCAGGCAGGCAGGCGGGGCAGTCAGGCACGTGGGTGGGGGTTTGGTCAAAGGGTAGGCCGCACTGAGCTTGCACAGCAGCTTCCAGTGCTGGCTGCAAGCATCTCCTTGGCACACCGTTCCTCTGGCGCGAGTGCCTAGGCCCAGGCCAATTAAAAGAGAAAGATAGAGAATGCAGGTGCGGGGCTAGCGGCCAGAAAATGCAGACAGCTCCGCCTGCTGCACAGCCAGTGCGCCCCCCAGCCTGTGCCTGTGCACACACCGTTTGCGGCCTTCTCCTGCTCGTCCCATGTGTAGTGCGTGAGCAGCTCCAGGCTGTGCAGCTGCGCCTCAAACAGCTCGCCACCCTCAAAGCGCGTCTGCTGCGTGAACCTGAAGGCCCGCGTCGAGCTGCAAGCACACAGCCAACCGAACCATGCACCGGTGGGTGATTGTCCGTAGTTTGAATCGACATTTTTTTGTGCGGTGGTACTTCAGCCAGAGCCCATTGCTTGGGCAGGCAGGGAGGAGGGCACGTGCGGGCCAGCCACACATGGCCATGCGTGAAGGGGGGTAGAAGGCAGGCGGGCCTGCCATCTTGCTTTGCTCTGTATTCGGCAAGGTGCTGCAGGAGTCGCTCTTTGGGCCACACATTGCCTGTCTCCACAACATGCAGGTGCTCATGCTGCTCACATACTCAACCCTACATGTGGGGTGGTCCCCATGCAGAATGAGGACAATCATTTTAAATGCCATTCTTGTCATCATCATGCATTAGCTTGCATGTCACCACCATGGTACACGCAGGCTCTGCACTGCGCTGTAGGAAGGCTCCAGCGCACGAACGCACTGCATGTGCCCAGGCCTGCTGCTTCTCTGCGCATGCCGCTTGCCTGGCTGCCTGCATGGCCGCGCAAGCATGCCAGCCACAGGCACAGCGCTGCAACGCACCCGATGTCAGCGACTTGGTTACGGATTGCAACGGCCACCTCCCTGACCGCGTACACCATGCGGTTACCAAACTCCTGTGCAGCACAGGGATGAAGGGCAAGGGCATAGCCACGTGGAGAGGGGCCAAGGGGGGAGGGGGCACGAGCACACAGGGGGTCAGCAAGGGTTGCACTTAGCAAACCTCGGGGCCTACAACGACAGCCACAGGCACAGGGCACGCACGCTGTGGTCCAATCCCTTAAACCAAGCTGCAGGCATGGGGCTGCGCCCCCCCCATCCCACGGACCCACAAATGGCTGCAGGGGGCGAACACTGCGACAGGCACACTCACCCAGATGCCCATCCGCTCCTCCCTCACTTCGGGCGGGATGGTGTCGTAGTACATCTGCGTGGGCGCGCCAGCAGGACATGCCAGTCAGTGAGCGAGGGGAGGAAGCCCAGTTCCAGGGCGCAAGCAGCATGCGGCAGGAGGGGCGTGACGGCTTGCAAGAACGCGCAGCGCACAGACAGCGGCGGGGGGGCAGGCAGCGGGGTTTTGAGAGCTGCAAGCGCACAGGGCTTCCCAGACGCGTGCAGGCGCATGCACACACGCTTACCCTCAAACAGAGCCTGCAGGGGGCACAGACGCGACTTGGGCACTGTGCAGGCTGGATCTGTGTGTGAGTGCATGTGTGCGTGCTGCGCAAAACCCACCGCCACATCTACGGTGTCGTCATCCCACAATGCACGCGCCTCCTCGCTCTTGATCTTGCTCACTGTGCCTTCCGGCCCCAGGTACGTGGCCTGCAGAGGCAAGCGCGAGCCGATGCGCCTAAACTAAGGGACCAAAGCAAGCACAGGCCAATGGGTAGCTCCATGGCCGGGGCGCCATGCTTTCCGCGGGGGGAGCACGCCCCCAGCCGGCATCACAAGCCCACATGCAGGTGAGGGCGCTCTCACCCCAGGACTCAGACAGGGGCATGTGCGCACGCACGCACAGGCACATTGAGCGCACGAGGAGAGGTGGCTCAGCATGCACCCCATGGCTCCAAGCATTTGCGCTGTGGCAAAAAGCAGAGTCAGCGGTGCACAATCGAGAGCAGTGGTCCACACGCAGCTTGCATCCTTACGTGGTGCTGCTCGGAGCACCGGTCGGCGTTGCTGAGCAGCGAGTCAATCATGGCTTCAGGGTCCCGTGCCTGCACGGCATGCAGGGCAGGTGAGGCGCGCGAGTTGACGGCTGGGCATCGCGGGCATCGTGAAAAATGCACAGGTCGTGCTGCAGGCCAGCCTGTGCTACACATGCACATCCTGTGTGAGTGTGCACGCCCATGCACGCACGCAAGCGCGCACGTACACGCATGGCTGTGTCCAGCTTGCTGAAGTACTTGAGACTCCTGCCTATTGGCACATGAGCGTTTTCATGAGCTCAGGGCCTTTTCAACAAACAGCACCACTACCCCTTTCTTTGCAGCGTGCATGGGAACGTCCACAGCCCGTGCACTCTGCTGTATGCTGCCCCACATCACGCTCCCTCACCATCTCACACATGTTGTCGTCCGGGAAAGACAGGCCAGAGCTCACGACATCCTGGACGCAGAACTTGGCCTGCGTGGCCCTGAAGCGCATGCGCTCGCACATCTGGGTGGCAAGCGCATGGCGCTTGAGCATGTTCAGGTTCCTGCGGAAGCAAAATGTGAGGGCCATGAGGTGGGCCTAAAGGCAGCTGTGCGTGCAGGGCAGCCTGTGTTGCGAGCTTGTGTGTACCCACACAGCTTGGTACTCTCGGAAGTCTCCAGCTCCATAGGCAATCGGCAGGTTCCCAGTTTTAATCTACCAGCCACAGGCCAGCCTACGCCCAGAAGAGCACTGCCACAGTGGCATCTCCCCCCTCTTCAACCCCATTCACACACACACACACACACACACACACTCCTGCGCACTCACTCGGCCTCGTCAGCGAGCAGGACCATGAGCACCGCGAAGCACACGACGTGCACGATGAGCACGCCCGCCAGCACTTGCAGCGTGCCCATCTCCAGGCGCCCCAGGGGCTCCATCAGGCTGGGCCCGCGCACGAGCTTGAGCAGCTTCTTCAGTAGCCGGCCGCGCCGGAAGTCGATCAGAATCTCGTCGTGGGCCTGCGCAAAGCAGGCGCAGCGCGCACGTGTAGGGCTGCTGGGCACTGTGCTGCACCAGCTTGTGTTCAACAGTCACACCCATGCCACGCCAGAAGCCAATCAGGATCTGGTCTGAGGCCTGCACAAAGCAGGCGCAGCGCAGCACACCCAGCAGCTCCGCCACGTGTGCGCGGCTGCACTGCAGGCCCGCAGCTCCATGCGGCTGCCGCGGCTTTTGTATTGCACATGTGGACCGGTGGCAATGTGGAGCTCCCCCGGATCCAGTTGCACGCGTGGGGTCTGGGGCGTGGCGGTTAAGCTTGGGGGGGGGGCAAGCGTGCCTGTGGCGAGCTCTTAGCACGCGGTGCACCAAGCTGCGGGCAACACCTGCTCGGGCTAATTTCCCCTTGCATGCGCCCCTGCCCCAAGCAGGCACATGTGCGCAATATGCTATGTATTCCCCTTACCTCTTCCCCCTGCATACCCTGGGCCCCCCACCCCCAACCCGGACATACTCTTTGAACCTCCTGCTGCCCACTTGTTGGGAGAATTGAGGTTGGTGCAATTTGCTTCAACCACAGTGACATCAAACAACGCTGGCCTCAATCCTCTCAATGGTGTCAGTCGCAGGTTCTTTGCACGCGTGTGCGAAAGTGTATGTGTGTGTGCGCGTGCAGATGTTTGCTTGTTTGCATGCATGTCTTTCTTGTGCGTACGCATGTTTGTGAGCCAGAGTGTCGCACGCATCCTATTTCCACAAGCCTATCCACAGCAGGGCGCACAGGGTACAAGCGTACGTACACTCAGCAGCACTGTAATACTTACACACAGGGTACAAGCGTACGTACACTCAGCAGCACTGTAATACTTACACACAGGTGCCCAAGGAGCTCAGGAGTTGCACAAGCTCAAAGTGTGCGCAAAGAGGAGATTGTACGCACAATGAAGCTGCTTCATGCCCCAATGTAGGTCCCAGGTCTACGAGCAGCTCACCCCCATTTGCCTGCATTCTCACACACACACACACGAAAAGGGTGGATAGTGCAACTAAAAGGGAGGGAGAGAGAGGGGTAGTGGCACCAAGTCCTGCAATACAGTGCACGCACCGAGTTGCCGCTCGCCACGCTGTGGCTATCATTCTCAGTGCCGCCGTCGCCTGCGCTGGACTCGCTCTGGCCGTCGTCGCCGGGCTTGGCGGGCTGGTCGCCTGTGTTCACACGTACACCCACGCTGGTGATTTTTTGGCGAGTGCTTTGCATGCCAAGCATGCACACCCTCTCACGCCTCCAGGCAAGTGCCAAGACTTCTTTGGCTCTCCTTGCGATGGGCAGGTGCTTGCAATGGCCAGAGGAGAGCTTGGGATGGCGAGGTGCCCGCCAGCCAATGTGAGGCCAATCGTCAAAAGTACGCAGAAGATGAGCACACGGCAGAATGCACAAGGAATGAACGGAAAACGAGCGTGATGGGGGAGCAAAAAGGAAACGGGGGCATTTCATTGGCAAAGAGGCTTCCACCCTGTGGAGCCATCAACCGAAGCACCTGCAGCCACGCACACATTCATGCAGCCTTATGCCCAAGGGGCTGCGGTGCAAGGCCCATCCGGCAAGCGCAGCGCCTGCATAGCCACAGCCTGCCGTCACCAGCGCGCACTACCGCTCTGCATCTCAAATGACCAGCAAGGGCAGGTGTTGACTGGGAGGTCATTGCCGAAGGTCAGGAAGACACACTTCACACAAGGCGGCACTTGGGCGCATGGAGGGAGCATCTGACGGCGCGGGCGCGCGCGCACCTTCCGTTGCCAGCTTGCGCCCTGGCCGTTTGCCCTTCTCCTTCTCCAGCTGCGCCGTGTGGTCAGCCGCCTCATCCGCCAGCTCTGCAACCTACGGAAGGGTGGGACCGCATGGGCGCAGCGTGTGTGTGTATGCTTGGTATGCGCGCTATTTTGTTGGACAGGGGACCACAGCAACAGGGGGTGCCACATGCTCTTGTCAGTCGGATGTGTAATATTAGACAGCAGAAGTACAGCTTGGGGAGTCGCAGGGGTTGGCTGTGGTCCACAGCTCACACCCTGCCCCACCCGCACACACTCAACAAACCCATGTGCATGCACACGCACTGTCAGTGAGTCCGCACACTCTCAACAAACCCACATGCATGCACAAGCACTGTCAGTGAGGCCACACTCAACAAACCCACATGCATGCACACACACTGTCAGTGAGGCCACACACACACACACACACACACACACACACACACACACTCAACAAACCCATGTGCAAGCACACGCAGCACGGTTGGGTCATTCGCCCGTTTTGGGTTTGCTGTGCGCGAATGATTTGGTAGAACTCAAAATAAAACGTTTGCCTGTGAGCTTCAAAAGCAGGCGGAGGAGGGGGAGGCACTAACTCACGCCAGCAGACCCTCCCCTTTCCCCCTCAGCCCCTAATTCCACATACATACACTAAAAACAATAATAAAGGCTACATTATTAACAAGGGCTAACTATAAGGTGCAAAACATAGTACATGGTGTCTTATAGAGCCCATTTTGGGGTGGGGGCCTTTTAAAACTGCGAATTGATGTGTTACAATACGTGGAATGATTTGGTAAAATTTGAATTCGCGAATGGTTTGAAATGCGCAAATAACCCAATCCTGACACTTGGTCAGTGAGGCCACACACATTCAACAAACCTACGTGCATGCAAACGCAGTCAGTGAGCCCGGACATACTGAACAAATCCACGTGCATGCACGCGCACTGCCAGTGCGCTCGGGCTGCCAGCTGGTTGTCACACAGTCCACAGCATGACACACACACGCATGCACACACGCGCGCACACACACACACACACGTGTATGCAGTGGCTTGCATGTGGGCTTGCTGGCGCACTCAGGCATGTCAAGCCCCACCTCGCGCTCCCAGTCGGTATTGTTGGGCGGCACGGGCTCCATCTCTAGCAAGTCTCCCAGCGGGTCGGGGCTGCTGCCTCCACGCCCCAGGCCCGCTGCGCTGCTGTGCCTGCGCTGCACGGGGCTGCCATGGCGCTGCGGACCATCCGGCTGCTGCTGCACCTGCTGCTCCGCCTCTTCCTGTAGCAGGCAGGATGCAGGTAGGATGGGGTGGGGTGGGGAACACACTGTGGTGCAGTGCCCCCCCACTATGACAGCCCCCCCCCTTTGGAGCTTTGGATTTGGTCGCCCCTGGCAACGACGGCCCTGTCGGGTGTAGTACACAAAACGTGTGCTTGTGCCGGCAAGCAAGCGCAGACCAGGCATTCAAGGCGCCAAGCTAGCCCATGGGCGGGCCTGCCTTCATGCGCCTCCCCTTGCTGACGTAGCACAGGCAGCAAGGGGCCTCCCCAAAGGGGGGGGAAAGGGGCGCTTCCTCGGGGGCTGGCACCAGTGACCGCGCAGCCCCTCGCTGGCGCCTGCACCCACCATCATGCTGTTGCCGAGCTCGTCAATGGCGTCCAACGACGGCCTCGCGCGCGAGCTGGCCTTTGCCTGGCCCGCTGGCCCATCCTGCTGCTCGCCTTTCTGGCTCTCCGGCGTGTCAGGGCGCCCCTCCTGCTTGTGAGGCAGCGAGCAGAGGCAGAGCGGCCGCGCTGCATCAGGCACCTGCTGCGTGCGGGCGGCAGCCCCGGGCCCCACGATGCGAGTGCGGCAGCAGGGCGGCTGCATTTGACATGTGCGCGCGTGCTTGCGGGGGGCACCACGCCAGCAAGCGCCTGATGCGCATGGCAAGCAGGGCAGGGGAGGTGTGGAGATGTGGAGGGGTGGTCATGACTCCATCGCACGGCGTATGAGGGGGAGCGGCTGCAGATGCCGTCTCACAACAGGGCCACCCACCAGGGCTGAGACTGTCTTCACCCATTGCGCCACAAAGTCGCTCGGCTTGTTTGCTTCCGCCATCTTCCCAGGGCTCTCCCTTTCTCCCTCCTCGTCCTCCTCGTCCTCATTGTCAGAGCCCTGCATGCACCCGGCCACGAAAGCCCACGCCAGCAAACAAATCATTCTGTGCTGCACACCCTGTGAAACACATGCGTGCAGCGACTGCCCCATGCCGCCCCCGCTGCATGCACTTAGGTTACATGACAGCAACCACATGCACACACACAGCGACACACCCTCCTTCCCTTGCACGCATGCGTGCACACATCGATGGGGAGGGGGGGGACGGGGCGCGCCCCTGTCGTTTGATGATCCATGCAAGCAGCGCACACACACCAAGTCATGCAGCCGCACCTGCATCATGGCGCCCATCATGGAGATGCGCGGGGCGCCCCTGCCGCCCCTCAGGTTGTCGTCAAGTCCCTCAGGCACATCCCCACCGCCGCTGCCCCTGCTCCCTCCAAACATGTCGTCGCTGCCGGCTGACTCGGCGCTGCCCTGCGACCCAGCCTCGCGCGCCCCTCCGCCCTCACTCTCCCCTCCCTCGCCCTCACCCTCCTCCTCCTCCACCCCTTGCAGCATGCGGCCTGACCCCAGGGTCATCAGCTTCCGCCGGTTTGCAAAGCTGTTGCTCACGCCGCTGCTGCTACTGCCCCGGCGGCCCCCATTGTTGCTGCTCAGGCTGGCGCGGCGGCCACCGTTGCGCCCAGACTCGCTCTGCCGGCGGCTGGGAGCCGCGTCCTTGCCGCGGTTAGCTGCACTCTTATCCACGTCGTCGTCCAGGTCCAGCAGGCTGTAGATGGAGGATGGCTCGCCCTACCACATCAAACATGCAGATGTAATTGGTTGTGTGTGCGCGCGCATATGCGTGCACGTATTTGTCTGTGCACGTGCGGAAGTGCGTGCATATGTGTGTGTGTGTGTGTGTGCATGCGCGCACTTGCATAGGTGCAATTTGTGCGCTCTTAGATCAGCATGGCTGCCATCACACACGCCTAGCAAAAAGAGGCGCCAACATGGCTTGATGCACAGTCTGTAAAACACATGCCTGGCCATGCACACAGAACCATGCATGGCCATGCACATGTACTGGACTTACAGGGGGCCAGTTGGTGCCCGCCAATGAGGAGGCCAGTGTGCATGAGGGGGAGAGCAAAGCTCCCCTCTTGGTTATGGTCCAGGACACTTCCTACCCAGGGTGCTCTGTACCGCAGGTGTAGAAGCAGCAGCAGCAGCAGCAGCAACGTTGCATGCATCTGGCATCTGGCTGCCAAGTGCTGGCTGAGCGCCAGCAGCAGCTGTGCTGGGTGGGGGAAGAGGCACGTGCAGCCGGCTGCGGCTGGCCGCCTTCACAAGCTACCGCCTCACACCTTATAGGTGATGTCAGGGTGTAGGGTGGCCTCAATGCGGTTCTTGGTCCCCAGTCCCTCGCTCTTGCTCACGCCCTGCAATCTCACGGGAAAGGGGGGCGTTGGGTGGCGGAATTGGGGGTGGGAGTGGTGGTTTCAAAGGTGTTCACTACAATGACACACACTCCATTCTGATGTACCTCTCCCTGTGGTGGTCATTCACCCTGCAGCGAGCCTGATGCAGAGGAACGATTTGCAGACATGCACATGCACACGCACACATAGGAACGTGTATGCACGCACACATGCACATGCAAATACACACGTACGCACACCCGCAGCTGTACGCACATACCTGGAGGGTGACGCGCATGGTACCTCCATCAAGGTGGCTGGCCACAAAGTGGCGGGGCGCAGTGACAGTGCCCCTGTTCACGCGCTTCAGGCCGCCCATCTGCGCCTTGATGCCCATCAGCTCCTCCCAGCGGCAGACAGGGGGCACGTGCAGCAGACTGCATGACAGAAGCACATACAGCAGCAGCAGCGCTAACGAGGGAGCACAAGGGACACTGGATTGACAGGAGCAGCAGCAAAGAGCAGCGCACACCCCACAACCCTGAGTGCGTCGCCCTTGCCTGCCGCTAAGGGCATCGGCACCCAGTCCATGGGCAACACTGCTTTTGAGCGCCCCTTTCCCCCCCTCTCACTGCACCCCTCCAACAGTCCACATCCAGCCCCTACCCTCCCGCACTTGTGGAGCCCCTCACTCGCACGACAGCAAGGTCATCGCTCTCTTCCCTCACTTGTGCAGCTTCTGGTTGACGAGCATGGTGGAGGGCCAGCCCAGCACCAGGCCGGCCCACATGTCTGCTTTGCGGATGTTGAGGTCGGTGTCCATTTCCACGTAGCCTGCAGCCGGTGAAAGAGGTGTCACGAGGCACACACAAGTGGCATTGGGAGGATGAGCCACAGCAGGCAGGGCATGACCGTGTGTGTGTGTGCATGCGTGTGCGTGAACGTGCGTGTGTGCATGCGTGGCAGGTAGTTGCAATCAAGCCGAGCCAGGGCCACGCATCTGGCCAACCTGGCAGGACGCCCTGTCACAGCTGGTGGCCTGCTGGTGCCCCCGAAAATGCCCTATGTGCACTCCCCAGCGGCCTGCGAGCACACCCACTGTCCGCTGCCCTTTTTCCCTATGTGCACTCCCCAGCGGCCTGCGAGCACACCCTCTGTCCGCTGCCCTTTTTTCCCTATGTGCACTCCCCAGCGGCCTGCGAGCACACCCACTGTCCACCGCCCTTTTTTCCCTATGTGCACTCCCCAGCGGCCTGCGAGCACACCCACTGTCCGCTGCCCTTTGAGCGGTGAAGCAGGGCAGTGCCATCGCACACATGCTTTCTGACACACCATGGCCACTTCCACACATATGCATGATGCTACTCACCCATGTCTGCAACACAGGACATGAGGCTTGGAGGTGGAGATGCTTATGAGCATGTGGGAACCCCCCTCCCTCACCTGTGATGGCCTCCTGCTTGAACAGGTGCACTTTGACAGCAGGCACCCCATCCACCTCCACCACCTCGGGCAGCATGACTGCCGGCCGAGCGGCGCGGATCTTGGCCGCGTTGGCCGCGTTGTGCAGCAGCTCACGCAGGGTGGCGCCCTGCGATACAGCAGGAGCAGGGGTATGTGTGTGTGTGTGTGAAGGGGGGGGGCGGGTAGAAGCTACATTGCTCAGTGTGTGTGAGCTTGCAAGCGCACCTCTCATGTGGCACAAAGATTGGCAAGGATGTAAACACCGCAAATTTTGTATTTTTTCGCTGGGAAAAAATGCCTTAAAAAAATGCGTGAAGATGTTTTGTCTTTGAAAATACTGTTAAATTCGAGAGTA
>LKMJ01005938.1_pt1 | contig 11547 bp, 12 predicted proteins | sample 643391 | NCBI WGS metagenome assembly LKMJ01 (sample SAMN04112250, study PRJNA286221) | soda lake metagenome | biome: soda lake; feature: Kulunda Steppe; material: water; isolation source: sample PL-Br10 brine of Picturesque Lake | place: Russia: Kulunda steppe | collected 2010-07
CATCGAGATAACCCCGCTCCCACATGATGTCATCCAGATAGGCCACCTGACTGTCGTCGATGAACAGCCCCAACTCACCGGGTTCGGAAAAGTCCGACTGGGCCGCCATCAGCGTCATGCTCGCCAGCCGTTCGTCGTGTTTCCGTGCCATGGCGGCTGCGGCTATCATCAGCAGCGTGCCCCCAAGGCAGTACCCTACCCCATGCACAGGTCGTTCCGGGACAATGGTGTTGATCACATCCAGCGCCGCCATGACGCCGAATCGCCGGTAGTCATCCAGCGTGAGATTACTGTCGTGCTCGTCCGGATTCTTCCAGGAAATGGCAAAAACGGTATAACCCTGCTCAACCAGGTAACGGACCATGGAATTGTCCGGACTGAGATCCAGGATGTAGTACTTCATGATCCAGGCGGGCACGATCAGGATGGGCTCAGGGTGAACCCGCGCCGTGGCCGGTTCGTACTGGATCAGCTCGATCAGCCGGTTGCGGTAAACCACCTTTCCCGGCGTGACGGCTACGTTCTCACCGGGTACGTAGTCTTCAGCGCCGGGAGGCGGGTCGCCGCTGATCTGGCGCTGCATGTCTTCCCACCAGTAGCGGGCACCGCGAACCAGGTTTTGTCCCCGCTCTGCAACCGTCTGGCTGAGCAGTTCGGGGTTGGTCAGCAGAAAGTTACTGGGCGAGAACATGTCCAGCATCTGTCGACCGACAAAGTTCACCATTTCCTCATGATGGGGCGTTACGCCTCGCACGCCAGTGGTCGCGTTGTGCCACCACTGCTGGGTCAGGAGAAAGGACTGGTGGATGAGGTTGAAGGGCCACTTCTGCCACTCTTCCGCTTCAAAGCGGCGATCCTGTATCAGGGGCTCAATACACAACTCAGCGTCCTCAGATCCGGACTCCGAACAGTACCGGGCGAAGCGGCTGAGCTTACGCGCCATTTTGTTGGCAAGCTGCCCCTGCTTGCCGGGCTGACTGGCCAGGTGCAAAGCCCAGTCGAGGTAGGCCAGCTGCAGAGCAGCGGGAGAAAAGCCCATGGTCACCCGCCCCAGAGAGGCCCTGAGCAGGCGATCCAGGGATGAAGGCGGATCCGGCGGATTGTGATCTTCCTGCGGTACCGTCGTACGCGGCATAGAACCTCCTGTTTCTGATAGCCATGTGGGACAGGGCGGAATCAGTAAATCCGAATCCCCATCTGCGGTAATTGATCAGGATCAAAACCTGCCAGGCGGACACAGCCATTACCACCTGCCTGAAGTTTACCACTTCCTGGCAGAGGCAGCGGCTTATTCCAGCACCCCTATAATGCGGCGGCAGACCTCATCCTGGGAGAGTCCATCACAGGCAATGGTCAGATCCGCGTGGTACTGGTACAGCGAATGTCGTTCGCGGTAGAGGTCCTCGATGCTCTGCTCCGGACGCTTGGAGATGCCGCGCAGGCTGTAGTCCCCGATGCGCTCACGCACCGTCGCCAGAGAGACATCCAGAAACACCACCCGACTGGTGCTTCGCAGGTGTGCCATCCCCGTTTCGGTGTAGACGACACTACCGCCCGTGGCGATCACACAATCCGTGCAGGTGAGCGACAGCAGGGCGCGCTCTTCTTCCTCACGAAGCGCTTCATACCCGCGGCTGTCCACAATACTCTGGAGCGTCTGGCCGGTGCGTTTCTGGACAATCAGATCGGTATCCACAAAGTCCCGCCCCGTGGCTTTCGCCAGCAGCACTCCCACAGTACTTTTGCCCGACCCCGGCATACCGATCAACGCGATATTGCTTTTCAACTCACCCATAAAGTGATTCCTGGCCCGTTACAAACTGAAAACGAAAACCAACCCCGTCACTCGAGTAAATGACGGTATTGCTCCAATACCTGCCTGTCGGCTTGCGGGTACTCCGGGGCCAGCGCCATCAGCTCCTCCGCAACAACCCCCGCCACAATGTCCCTGGCAACCGCCTTGCGATCTCCGGGAATAATCAGCCAGGGGGCTTCGCTGGTGTGTGTTGCAGCGATTGCCTGCTCGGCATATCGCTGCAGTTCACCGCGCCGCTGCCAGGCCTCGATATCGGAAGGGTCGAATTTCCACTGTTTGTGGGGTTTTTCAAGCCGCTTGCGCAGGCGGCGCCGGTGCTCCGCCTCGGAGAGGTTCAGCCAGAATTTGAGGATGGTTGTACCCTCATGCACCAGATGCTGCTCAAAGTGGCGCAGCGATGCATAGCGGTGCTCCCAGTTATAGCGCTCGGCCGGCCAGACCGGCCATGCCCGCTCAGCGATAACGGCCTCATGATGGCTCCGGTTGAACGCGGTCACCTCGCCGAACGCAGGCAGCAGCGGCGTTACCCGCCAGAGCATGTCATGGCGTGCTTCCGCTCCTCTGGGTCTGGAGAAGGACCAGGCGTGGAAGCTGGAGGGATCCATATAAGTGGCCAGTGTACGGATCAGGCTGTCCTTGCCACTGGCGTCCATCCCATGGAAGACCAGCAGCAGGCTTTGTTCCTGATTGGCCCAGAGCCGGCGCTGGTATTCGCCAATGCGCCTGAGGCTGGTTTCACGATCGGGTAACGGGCCCGGATCATCGCAGTCAACGGGGTAATCCGTCAGGCATTGCTTTTGCGGCTGGTAGTGCCAGGCACTCTTAACTGACTGGCCGGACGCCTTGACCATTGAGTCTGCCCTCACGAGCCGGATTCTGGTGATTGTATAACGTCCTCTTACCTTACTACTGTTTCAGAAGAAGTTAACCCATCTGGACACATGAAAGGAGGTCCGGAATGAGCGATGTCGATATGATCAAATGTGCCTGCGCAGACTGCGTTTGCGTCATTTCCGTTGCCAAGGCTGTTGAGAGCCACGGCAAGCTCTTCTGTGGCAACAGCTGCGCTGAAGGCCACGTCAGCGGCAATGGCTGCGGTCATGTGGGCTGCGAGTGCCACGGCTGAACGCGCCCCGGACCGCCTCACTGCTGCTGGGGCGGTCCAACCCACTCAAATCTGGGCTGCGCCCTGCCTTCCCGCTCAACGGTTTCCGTAAACATCGCCAGAGGCCTGACCCATAGCCCCCCATCACCATACAGAGGCCGGTAAACAACGAGAGGCTCCTGTGTCTCACTGTGGCAGGCGACACCAATCACCTCATACTGGTTGCCTTTGAAGTGCTGGTAAATACCAGGCTCCAGCGACATATCACGTCTCCGGTACTGATTCAGTAGGGATAAGCCCTTCTCAGGATGGGTAAGATCTGCCCGGATAGCCAGAGGACGGAGCAACCGCCCCCGGCAGTACGGCAATCCTCAGGGAGCGAGCAGCACTGGGCACTTGGCCTTGTGGATGACGCGCTGGCTGACACTGCCCATGATCAGTTCCGCCACCTCTGAGTGTCCCCGCCGCCCCATGACAATCACCGCTCCGGGAACCTCTTCGGAGTGCTTCAGGAGCATCTCGCCCGGCAGCCCGTAGAGAATGGTTTCCTCGACGGTGACGTCGTGTCCGCCTGCGGCTTTTCCAGCAATGTCAAAAACATGCCGGGAGGCGTCTTCTTCCATTTTCTGAAGGGCGCCCGGAACAAAATAATTCCGGTCTGCTCGACTGATGCCGCCGCCCGGCATGCCAACAAGCGCCTCCGTGCCCGTCTGGAATACGAACACAAGCTCGACGGGAATATTCAGGGGCCTGGCCATGGCACAAGCCAGTGAGACCGCTGCGCTGGAGCCTTCTGATCCGTCTACGGCAACCAGGAATTTCTTGGGGGTATCGCTCATTGTCTGATTTCCTTTTGTCTTTATGTCCTGACACTCGCTATCCCGGGCCCCGAGCGCATCCATCAGCGATGAGCGAAGACCCTTCTGGAAGACTAGCGGAAAACCCTCCGGTTGGACAGCAATCCATTACTGAGCGCAGTAACCGCCATCCACCAGGTAGGTGTTGCCATTGCATCCCCCAGCCGCATCGGAAAACAGCATTACGGCCATGGCAGCGCATTCCTCGTTGGTCACGTAGCGCCCCAGCGGTATGCGTGATGTGAACGCCTCATGGACCTGTTCGCCGTGCCCTGGATTGGCCTGGTCTTCAATTGAGCGCATCATGCGGTTATCCACCGGCCCCGGATTGAGGGTGTTGACCCGAATGCCCTCAGGACCCAGCTCCGCAGCCAGACAGCGCATCATCCCAACCACTGCGTGCTTGCTGCTGACGTAGGGGGACAGCCCCGCCGCGCCACGCAGCCCCGCCACACTGGAGGTCATGACGATGCTTCCGCCGCCTGCTTTTCGCAGTGCGGGAAGCGCAGCCTCAACGCCGTAACGCACACCATGAACATTGACATCAAAAACCATGTTCCAGGCCTCATCCGAACGGCTGTCGAAGGGGCCGACCTGCCCTTCGGTTCCGGCGTTCAGGAAGACCGCATCAACACGCCCGAAGGCCTCCTGCGCTGCGCTGACCATGCGCTCATTGTCTTCACGCCGCGTAACATCAACGGCCACGCCAATGGCCCGTTCACCGAGTGATGCGGCAATCGTTTCCACGGGTCCGGATTCACGGTCAGTAATGACGACGCTGGCGCCCTCCGCATGGGCGCGGCGTGCCGTAGCCTCACCGATGCCTCCGGCACCGCCGGTAATCACAATGACTTTCCCTTCAAGTGTGCCCATTCCATTCACCTTTTCCATCTATCAATCAATAGAACATCTCTAAATGAGATTAACCTGCACTACCGGGTACCAGCAATCATTTAAGGAACAGTTGAGCACATTTAATGGAGAAACAACGGATGCACCCCGTCGTGCTAGAATGGCCATTCATCTTTTGACTGAGCGAGAGCGAAGGTTAATGACTTCCGAATCCGACGAGCACGGCCACTCCACCGGCGCCATTCCCGAACCACAGTACCGGCGCGCCGGCTGTGGCATACGCTATGATGAGGATCAGTTGCGCGAAGGCATTGATTTCTCAGCCGCGAGCAGTCTACGGGAAACGGGAGACTCCACTCTCGATTTCCGTGCCGGGACCCGGGATGAAGCCGCTGAGATAGCGGCACTGGTCAACCGCGCCTACCGTGGCGAGGAGAGCCGTCAGGGCTGGACCACGGAGGCGGATCTTCTTGGGGGCCAACGAATCGATACGGCGCTGATTCTGGAACTGATGGAATCCTCCTTTTTCCGGCTTGCCTATGACGGGGAGTCGCTGGTGGGTTCCATGCAGGTGGAGGTGCTGGATGCTCATACGGCGGAGCTTGGGATGCTGGCAGTGGCGCCGGAACGCCAGGATCGGGGTATTGGCCGACAGATGCTCAACGAGGGGGAAGCGTTCATCCGCGATCAGCTGGAACTGGACGGGGTCCGAATGCGCGTGCTGCACCAGCGGGAATCCCTGATCCGCTGGTACGAGCGTCACGGCTATCAGCGCACCGGCAACACCTCCCCTTTCCCCAGGTCACCGCGCTTTGGTGAGCCCAGGGTTGATGATCTGTGGTTCGTGGTGCTGGAGAAAGCGCTTTCCGGCTGAGACGGAATCAGTCCTCGGTGGTGTTGAAGACGTAGGAGGCAACGGTTCCGTCATCATTGAAACGCACCACCAGATCCGTGGTCTGCGCGTCACTGAAGGCGGACCAGCGGTACTTGCCGTAACTCCAGGTACGCTTGCCGTTTTCCATGCCGGTGCGCCAGGGATCACCGAACATTTCCTGGATATCCCCCCGGGTGGTCTCACCCACGCGGATCTGATCCACGTTATGGCTAGCAAAGTCCTGCCCGACCGTCGCGCACCCGGCGGTAAAGGCGATCACCCCTCCAAGCACTGAGGCCCGCAGCATGGCTGTTACTGGCTTCATAACCCTCTCCTTCAAAAGATGAACTGTCGGATCAACGTTGCCACCTTCAGCGGCTCAGGGCAAAGGGTTCGCCGTGCGCCTGCCATTGTGAATCCGGCACAATGACGATCTTGCCCAGGTAATTGGCACTTCTGTTTACAAAATAGCGTTCGGCTTCATGCAGCCGGGACAATGGGAAAGCGCCATGCAGCACCGGCCTGAGCTGGCCCGAGCGGATCCACTCCACAAGCTGCTCCGCCTCCTCACGTGTGCCATGGGAGACACCAAAGATCTGCACCTGGTAAAGGTAGATCCGGGTCCACATGATCTCACTGAGATTGCCCGCACTGGCTCCGGCAATGGAAATACGCGGATAGGTGCTGCGCCGGGTCATGTCGGTGATCATGGTGTCGATGAACTGGTCCGTCATCTCGCCACCGGCCAGATCCATGACCGCATCAATGGGATCCCCGCCGGTTGCCGCAAGAACCTGTTCCGCAAAAGCAGCCATGTCACTGCGATCCAGTACCGCTTCAGCACCAAGCTCTCTGAGGGGGCCAGCCTTGTCCCGCTGACTCAATGCAAAGGGGATCGCGCCCAGGATACGACACAGCTGAATCAAGGCTGTCCCGACCCCACCACTGGCACCCGTCACCAGCACTTTCTCCCCGGCGGATACAGCTGCAGCATTCAGCATGTGCAGCGCCGTCTGGTAAGAGCACATACCCAGGGAGGCGAGCTGGGCATCGGCCAGTTCCGGGTTGTCGATCCGATGGAACTGGTCCGAGGGTACTGCAATGTATTCGGCAAAGCCGCCATCGGCACCATGGCCGTAGTAGTCGGGGGTGAGATTGATGTCGCGCCGGCCATCCGCATAGAGATTGAAATCCAGCAGCCCGCGCTCGCCGATACGCTGATGATCAACCTCACTGCCCACCGCCACCACGCGGCCGACCACATCGGCGCCCTGTATCCGGGGAAAGGTCAGCGTTGGTGAACCGCCCATGGCAAAGGAGGTTACATCACCCCTGTCCTTCGTCGGGTAAAGCCCTTCCCGGGCCTTGCGGTCCGTGTTGTTCTTGGCGGTTGCGGTAATCCGGAGCAGCACCTCACCGGCTCCCGGTTCAGGAGTCGGCACATCGGTGCGGTAACGCAACTGATCCACGTCACCATGCCCAACAAGCTGCATGGCCGCCATTGTCTCCGGGATCTGCTCTGTCGCCACGGCACTATCTCCGTTTTCACATCACGATCAGGGCGTTGAAACAGAACAGCCTGCCGGACTTCCGCCGGATGGCCGGCAGACTCATGAGAAAGAGCTGCTGTACCCATGACCCAAAAAACTGCTTCCCGTTCAGTCGATCCGGAACTGACGCACCACACTGCCCAGGGACTGGGCCGAATCGGAAATGGCGGAAGACTGCTCCTCAATGGCGTTGAGTTCCTCGCGTACCTGTCCCGCCAGGGTCAGCAGGTGGTTGAGGCTGGCTGAAATCTCATTGGAGGCCTGGGACTGCTCTTCCGCCGAGGTCGCCACATGCTGGGTCATGTCCGTGATGGTATTCACCGAGCCCGCGATCTCCTGAAGCGTCGCCCTGGCTGACTCCACCTGCTCCTGCATATTGCGGGACTGTTCGCTGCTGTGCTGCATGGTGGTCACCGCTTTTGCCGTACCTTCCTGGAGCGAGTTGATCATCTCCCGGATCTCATCCGTGGACTGCTGGGTACGACTGGCCAGACTGCGCACCTCATCCGCCACCACCGCAAAGCCACGCCCGTGTTCACCGGCCCGGGCGGCTTCAATGGCGGCATTGAGCGCCAGCAGGTTGGTCTGGTCCGCCACGCCGTGAATCACATCCAGAACCTGACCAATGTTCTGGGCATGCTCATCCAGCTGGCTGATGGCCTGGCTGGACTCGCTGATCTGTTCGGCGAGACTTTCCATCTGCTGGCGGGTGCGATTGGCCGTGCCCTCACCTTCCTGGGCCTTGCCATCGGCATCACGCGCAGCATCAGCGGCTTCATTGATGCGCTTGGCCACGTCATCAATGGTCTGGGTCATCTCCTCAATGGCAGACGAGACGGTGTCGAGCTCTGACTTCTGCTGGTCGAAGGACTGGCCCGCCTCGTTTATGGAATCACGTACCCGGGTGGCTATGTCCTCATTGGAGTGGACCAGATCCCGCAGTTCCCGAACCACATTGGCGATGATCCCCACGAAGCCATTGAAGCCCCCGGCAAGTTTCGCAACCTCGTCGCGACCTTCGGCATCCAGACGCTGCGTCAGGTCACCTTCGCCGCTGGCGATATCGGTCATGGCCTGCGCCGCCCGCTCGAGCGGAATGGTCACGCTGTAAAGGATGAGTGCACTGACACCGGCCAGTATTCCGACACCCAGAACGGCAAAGACAATGAGCTGCCCCATGTAGGCGGCGAAATCGGCTTCCATATCGTCAATGTAGATACCGGTGCCAATCACCCAGTCCCAGGGTTCGAAACGCTCTACGTAGGAAATCTTCTCCACCGGGTCATCCATACCGGGCTTGGGCCACATGTAGGGGACAAAACCGCCACCGCCTTCTTCCCTCACAACACGGTTCATCTCGCGGAACAGGTAGGTATCCTCCGGGTCCTGGGTATTTCTGACGGACTCACCTTCGAGATCCGTGCTGAAAGGGTGCATGATCATTTCGAAGTCCATGTCATGGATCCAGAAATAATCATCGTCTCCATAGCGCAGCGGGCGCAGTGCCTCTGCCGCCATCTCCCGGGCCTCACTCTCACTGAGCTCACCGCTCTGATAGCGCTCATAGTAACGCTCGACCATGCCCATGCCGGTTTCCACCAGATTCTGCGTGCGCTCCGAGCGTCCTTCATAGAGCCCTTCACGGAAATCCACGGCCATTTTGAAAACCAGTGCCGCAACGATGACCAGAGTCAGAACGATCAATCCGGCCAGGCGCTGCTTTATAGTGAAATACCGGAATCGACTGAGCATAGCTTTACTTCCTTAATTGAACGGAGCCTTTGCATAAAGTAGACCATTTGAAGTATTTCGTGGAGCGCTTTACGACGAAAGTAGCAGGGCAAGGCCTCAACTGAACCACAGCCACGCTCATCCGCTGTGTTACGTTAGCGGCTGTATTTTCAAATTCTGGAGTGCAAGACCATGGTTCCTTTTTCGCTTCTTGATCTTGCGCCTGTGGTGGAAGGCGCAACGGCCAGAGAGGCACTGCTCAACGCGCGGGATCTGGCCCGACATGCCGAACAGTATGGCTACCAGCGCTTCTGGATGGCGGAGCACCACAACATGACCGGCATTGCCAGCGCCGCCACCCCGGTGGCACTGGGTTTTGTAGCCGAGGGGACAGAGCACATACGGATTGGCGCTGCCGGCATGATGCTGCCAAACCACTCCCCGCTGGTCGTGGCCGAGCAGTTCGGGACCCTGGCCAGTCTGTACCCGGACCGTGTGGATCTGGGACTGGGAAGAGCCCCCGGCACGGACCAGGAGACGCTGCGAGCACTGCGCCGCGATGCGCACACAGCGGCCAACCGATTCCCCCAGGATGTTCAGGAAGTGCTGCACTATCTCGAACCGGTCAAACCGGGGCAGCGGGTTCAGGCATTTCCCGGCGCCGGAACCGGGGTACCGGTCTGGATTCTTGGTTCCAGCCTGTTCGGAGCTCAACTGGCTGCTGCCCTGGGGCTGCCCTACGCCTTCGCGTCACATTTCGCCCCCGATATGCTGGACGAAGCCCTGCACGTCTATCGCAGCCAGTTCCAGCCGTCGCAATACCTGGACAGTCCCTATGCCGCGGTGGCCGCCAATGTCTTTGCCGCGCCCACCGACCGGGAAGGAAGACGGCTGATGACGTCCATGGAACACCAGTTCATTGCGCTGCGGCGAGGCACACCCGGGCCATTGAAACCCCCGGTGGATGACCCGGACAGTCTCGGCAATGCCATGGAGCTGGGTACGGCCCGGCACGCGCTGAAGGAATCGGCCGTGGGGTCACCGGCGTCGGTCAGGCAGTGGTTCGAGGAGTTCCTGGAGCGCACCCAGGCGGATGAGCTGATTCTGACCGGTCAGATCCATGACCATGAAGCACGGAAGGAATCCTTCCGGATCGCGGCAGAGGCCCTTGGTTCACTATGACTCATCGTCTCTGAGGACGCCGATGCGGTAATCCTCCAGCATGCCTTCAGCGCGCGGGCTGTGGCCGCGCCCCTCACCCTTGCCATGCCAGGCCTCACTGGCCTCGCGCCCGCACCAGCGCAGAAAGACATCATCCGCTGTGGGATGGTGTGGGTAATAGTCGGTGAGGTCGTACACGACGCCATCAATCACTTTCCAGCAACTGTCAGCGGAGTCATGACTGGCCACTTCTGACATGGGGTATTCGGGCTCGCCATTGGCCTTCACCTCTTCCGGCAACGGTCCCTGGACCCTTGCAACAATCCACAGGGTCACAATGACGCTTACAAAAGCCACGAATGCGGTATGGGCGATGCGACTCATGAGAAATCAAACGCCTCCGTGTGAATCAGCCGTCCGGGGACACCACAGCTTTTGAGCAGTCGTTTTACATGGCGAACCATACCGGGAGGACCACAGAGCCAGAACTCCCGGTCCGCGAAATCCGGGCAGTGGTGGGTCAGGAAGGCTTCGGTGATCACGCCGTCCTCATTCATGTAATGCTCCATCACCCGGAGTCCCTTGGTATCCACGGCGGCCTGCAACAGCTCATTGCGGTAATAGGCTCTCTCCGGGCGGTTGGCGAGGTAGAACAGAGTGGTTTCCGGGGCGCTCATCGCTCCGTCACGCAAAGCCCGGACCCCGGCCACAAAAGGTGTTATGCCGATACCGCCGCCGATCCAGAGCCGCCTCCGGGCCGGCTCCAGTGGCTCCAGAAAACGCCCGTAGGGCCCTTCAATATGGACCAGACCGCCACGGGGAATGCGTTGCAGCGCCTCGGTGGCGTCTCCCAGAGCCTTGATGCCAATACGCATGACGCCCTCACGGTCATGGGAGGCGATGGTAAAGGGGTGCTCTTCGCGATAGCCCGCTTTCAGCTCAGGCTCCATGGGCGTCAGGTAGACAAACTGGCCCGGGTGCCATTCAATCTCATTGAGTTCCGGACGCAGGCGCAACTCGTAGACGTCGCGGGCAAGCTGATCGACGCCCTCCACCCAGTAGCCATTGCGGGCAATGAAAGGGGACAGCAGCCTGCGCCATACCACGGCCGCAACGGCCAGCGCCCCCAGCATCCCCCAGAGCCATGGCGTCGCACTCAGCACCACTGCGTGGGCCAGCGCCAGTACCAGGGCCACTCCGCAAAGGGCATGAAGACGCTTCCAGCTCTGATAGGACAACCGTGACAGTGGCCCGAACCCCGGAAGCATGAAAAGGGCCAGAAGCAGCAGGCTGGCCCAGCCCGCCCATATGGGCCAGGCACTGAGAGGCGGGAAAAGCGCTTCGATACTGCGGGTGGCGGACACAGGCAGTGCGGCCAGGGCGACCAGAAGTACGTGAGCCATCATCAGCAGGAAAGCGCTGAAGCCCAGAGCCCGATGGATGTGCCAGATACGCACCAGACCGCCAAACCACCGGTCCAGGCGGGGAATGCGCGCTGTCAGCACGCCCGCGGCAATGAAGGTGGACAGGGCCAGAATGCCCGTCAGCTGCATGAGTGCACTGGTGGTCCCTGACCAGCTCCCGTCCATCTGATCCAGCGC
>LKMJ01005939.1_pt1 | contig 11547 bp, 7 predicted proteins | sample 643391 | NCBI WGS metagenome assembly LKMJ01 (sample SAMN04112250, study PRJNA286221) | soda lake metagenome | biome: soda lake; feature: Kulunda Steppe; material: water; isolation source: sample PL-Br10 brine of Picturesque Lake | place: Russia: Kulunda steppe | collected 2010-07
CGGACGAATTCCGCGATCAAGTCCGCCGCGTCGTCGGCGAAGAAGTCGCGGAAGAAGTGCCCGGCCCCGGGCACGGTATCCACGCGGATATGGCTGTCGTCCTCCAGCGCCGCCATGCGCTCGGGCAGGTCGGGTACCGTCTCGTCGGCCTCGCCAATGATCACCTGGGTGGGCGTGATGATGCCGTCGAGCACGCTGGGGGTGTCGTGCCGCAATCCCGGCTCGTAATACCCGAGGAATGCCTGCGGCGCGACCTCCAGGGCCTCGCAGTAGAGGAAGCGGTGGTCCTCCAGCATGCCTTCATCGGCTTCGGCCCGTTCGCGCGCTGCCGTCAGGGCCTCGTCCAGCGAGGTGCCCGTCTGTTCGTAGAATTCGGCAGCGTTTGCTTCCGCGTCAAAGGTGGCCGGCGCCAGCAGCGCGAGACCGGCCACGTTGTCCGGCTCGCGTTCGGTCAGATAGCGCGCGATCTGGTTACCGCCACGGGAATGCCCCATCAGGGTCACCGGGCCGTAGCCCTGGTCTTCCAGCCAGCCCTGCCAGGCGGCCAGCTCGTCCAGGTGTTCCTCGGGGCCGTGGGTCACCGGGGCATCGCAGTCGAACATCCCCTCGCGTTCGTCGATCCCGAAGCTCAGGTTCACCGACAGGGTGTTCAGGCCGTGCTGCTCGGCCAGCAGATCCTGCACGGCCGACATCACCTCCATACGCCCGTGCGCCAGGGTGCCGTGGAGCATCAGCACCACGCCGTCTTCCGGGGCGGCACCGCTGCCTTCGGCGAGATGGCCCACCATGTTGACGCCATCGTGTTCCAGGGTGATGCGTTCGGCTGCCGCAGCGGAAAGGCTGAAGCTGGCAGCGAGGGCCACGGCCGTCAGGGTCAGGGGTGCAATGCGCATGAGGGCATTCTCCAGCGGTGGAATCGGTTCGGGGGCGTTCTCTTGAGAGACCCCGAGGGGGCCGCGAATATTCCTCGGGTTTTCGCCCGCGGGACATTGACGCCGTCGAAAAAACTTACATACTCCAGAAAGGAGTTCCCCCGGGATATTCCCGCGAAATCGGCGCCGATGCAGGGCTGTTGGACATCCGGCGCCGGTTGCGCGAACGACCAGGGTGGTCGTTCGCTGTCAACGATCGCACGCCTTCCGACAGCATCGAGACACATCGTGCATCGAACTCCGGACTTTGAACCGCTGACCTTCCCTCAGCGGGGCCTGATCCTGTTCTACCTGGCGGTTGCCGCCTTTTACCTGGTCTGGCGCTTCACCACCCTGAACCCCGAAGCCCTGGCCTTTTCCTGGCTGGTCTACGGCGCCGAGATCTATGGCGTACTGACCATGGTCATGCACGTGATCATGAACTGGCGCCTGAGCGTGCGCACGCCACCACCCGCGCCGGAAGGGCTCGGGGTGGACGTGTTCGTCCCCACCTACAACGAACCCGAGTCGGTTGTGCGGCGGACGCTGCTGGCCTGCGCGCGCATGGATTATCCCCACGAGACCTGGCTGCTGGACGACGGCAACCGGCCGGCGATGAAGGCCCTGGCCGATCGCCTGGGCTGTCACTACCTGGCGCGCGAGAATGGCGAGGATGCCAAGGCCGGCAACCTGAACAACGCCCTGGCCCACGCGCAGGGCGACTTTGTCGCGATCTTCGACGCCGACCATGCACCGCACCGTCACTTCCTCACCAACACCCTGGGGTACTTCACCGACGAGGACGTGGCCTTCGTCCAGACCCCGCAGGACTTCTACAACCTGGATTCCTACCAGCACCGGCTGGACCCGGATCGCAAGCAGCTGTGGACCGAACAGTCCCTGTTCTTCCGTGTGATCCTGCGCGGCAAGGACCACTGGAACGCGGCATTCTTCTGCGGCAGCTGCGCCATCTCGCGGCGCGCCTGCCTGGACGAGATCGGCGGTTTCGCCACCGGCACGGTCACCGAGGACCTCCACACCTCGATCCGCCTGCACGAGCACGGCTACCGGTCGGTTTATCATGCCGAACCGCTGGCCTTCGGCATCGCCGCCATCGACCCGGAAGGCTTTCTCAAGCAACGCCTGCGCTGGGGTCAGGGCGCGATGCAGGTGTGGCGTCGGGAACGGGTACTGACCAACCCGGGCCTGACCTGGATTCAGCGCCTGAACTACTTCGCCAGCATGCTCACCTACTTCGACGGCTGGCAACGGGCGATCTTCTACGCCATACCCGCGGTCGTCCTGGTAACCGGGATCCTGCCGATCAGCGTGTCCGTCACCGAATTCCTGATCATCTTCATCCCGTACATGCTGCTGAGTTTCTGGGCCTTCGAAGAACTGACCCGCGGGTACGGTCGCACGACCATCATCGAGCAGTACAACTTCGCCCGCTTCGCGATCTTCGCCCGCGCTACGCTGGGTCTGTTCCGCCGCCATCTCGCCTTCCGCGTGACACCCAAGAGCCGTATCCCGGAACAGGGCGGACGGCCGCAGCCCCTGCGGGTGCAGTGGTTCCTGCTGGCGTTCAATGCCCTGGCGATCCCGGCCGGCATCGCGCTGTTTTTCCTGTACGAACATCTGCCGCGCGATGCCCTGATCGCCAATGTGCTGTGGGCGGGGCTGCTGATCGCCATCGCGATCTCGCTGTTCCGCTACACGGCGCGCAACGCGAGCTACCACCGCACCGAATACCGCTTTCCGGTACCGGTGGCCATGAGCGTGACGCTGCCCGGGGAAGCACCACGCCTGCTGACTGTCGACGACCTGTCCCCGACCGGATGTCGCGCCTACGGGGCGCTGCCTTCGGGCATCCACCCCGACTCACTCCTGGAAGGCACCCTGCATCTGCCCGGAGGCCCCCTTCCGATCCGGGCGACCGTCCGCTTTTCGCACAACGAGACGGCGCCCGACGGGGAACACTACAGCCGGATTCACGGACTGCAGTTCGCCGAACTCGAGGCCCCGGTGGAAGAACGCCTGGAAACCTTCCTGCACGGAAACGATCTGCAATGGCACGTCCGGGGCTATACCGAACAGTCACGCACCCCTCTGATGCGACTGGCCGAACGCGGAAGCAAGCGCCCCGAAACCGAGGTCTCTCCCGCCATCGCCTTCGGCCGGCACCTGGCTTCCATCCGCTACTGGAGCGCCTGTGAATGCCGCTTTCCGGTGCAATACGATGACGAGATCTTCCATGGCGTGGTGACCGTGGAAACCCCGGAAGACATCCCGCCTTACCTGCTGGTCAACCGGCCGTTGATCGCGGGGGGCCATGTCGAGATCCATACACGCCCCTACCAGTCGGGAACCCGTGTACTGCACGCCAGCGTCGGCGATTCCCGTCTGCTGGCCACCGCCGATGGCCCCGTCCACCTCTATCGACTTCACCTGCAAAAGGAAGCGACATCATGTCCGCAACCCGCCGACACCATCGCCGCCTCGGCCTGATCCGGGCGGCTGCCCTGAGCGTGCCGCTGCTCGCCCTGGCCGTGCCGGTCCGTGCCGACTGGCTGGGTCTGGCCGGGGTCGAGGGCCTGTTCGACGGCGGCTACGCCTATACCACGGCCATCATCCCCAACGACGGCGAACTCGGAAACGGCTGGGCCCAGCGCTACCGCGTCGACTATTCGCAGTACGAATACCCCGACAACGACACCACCGTGAAAGGCCGGGCCACCGGGGCCTCGGCCGCGCTGGGCTACCAGTTCCCGGTACAGGATGGCTGGCTCAGTACCTATGTCGGGGCGGCCTGGTACCACACCCGACTGGACCCCGAGCCCGATGACAGCGACGTGGTCGGCGGACGGCTGCGCGCGGTCCTGGACATGGATGCCGGGCGCATCATCGACGAACGCTGGATCCTGACCGGCGGGGTCAGCGTCACCCCGGCCGACCGTGCCTACTGGAGCCGCGGCCGGGCGATGCGACGGCTGGGCGACAGCCGCTACTACCTCGGGCCGGAGGTACTGTTCCACGGGGACCGCGACTACGACGCCGTCCATCGCGGACTGGCCCTGCAGATGCGCGAGGTCCGCCCCGGCCTCGACATGGTCGTGAAGACCGGACACAAGCAGATTCGCGACGGTGGCGATTCCGGGGGTTACCTCGGGCTTGAACTGGTGCGTCACTTCCGCTGACGCGGCCGGCCCGGCACGGGTGACATCCCGCCCGCGTCGCGGCAGGATGAGAGCCGGGTCAGATACGGGCCATACAGGGGAAGTGCATTGGAAGACCAGCCGGAGCAGTCGCCCTCGAACTGGCATGCCCGCGAAGCGCGGGACGTCGCGGATGAGCTGAAGAGCCACCCGGACCACGGGCTGTCGCAGGATCAGGCCGGCGAGCGGCTGCAGGACCACGGTCCCAATCGCCTGCCCGAAGCGGAGCAGACCGGACCGCTCAAGCGCTTACTCCTCCAGTTCCACAACGTCCTGATCTATATCCTGATCGCGGCGGCCGTGGGCACTGCGCTGCTGGATCACTGGCTGGACACCTGGGTGATCCTCGGGGTGGTCCTGATCAACGCCATCATCGGCTTCGTGCAGGAGGGCAAGGCGGAAAAGGCGCTGGATGCCATCCGCGACATGCTCTCGCCCCAGGCGGTGGTCCTGCGCGACGGCCAGCGGCGTACCATCCCCGCCGAGGAGCTGGTCCCGGGCGATATCGTGCTGCTGAACGCGGGCGATCGCGTGCCGGCGGATCTGCGCCTGTTCTCCGTGCACAACCTGCGCGTCGACGAGGCCGTGCTGACCGGCGAGTCCCTGCCGGCAGACAAGGAGACCAAGCCCGGCCCGGAAAACTCGGACCTCGGCGATCGCCGCAACATGGCCTTCTCCGGGACGATGGTCGCCTACGGGCAGGGCCGCGGCGTGGTGGTGGCCACCGCCGAACGCACCGAGATCGGGCATATCACCACCATGCTGGGCGAGGTCGAGAAGCTGACCACGCCGCTGCTGGCCCAGATCGCGCAGTTCGGCCGCTGGCTGTCGGTCGGCATCGTGGGTCTGGCGGGGGCCACCTTCGCCTTCGGCTACTGGGTGCGGGACTACGCCCTGGTGGAGACCTTCCTGGCGGCGGTCAGCCTGGCGGTGGCCGCGATCCCCGAAGGCCTGCCGGCGATCATGACCATCACCCTGGCCATCGGCGTGCAGCGCATGGCCATGCGCAACGCCATCATCCGCCGCCTGCCCGCGGTGGAGACCCTGGGATCGGTCACCACCATCTGCTCGGACAAGACCGGGACCCTCACGCGCAACGAGATGACGGTGCGCACCATCGTGACCACCACCAGCGTGACCTCGGTCTCCGGCACCGGATACGCCCCGGACGGGGGGTTCTCGCGCGACGAAGCCGAGATCGACCCACAGGAGGATGCGGTGCTGTCGCGCGCGATCCATGCCGGGCTCCTGTGCAATGACGCCGAACTGCACCAGCGCGACGGCGAGTGGTTCATGGAGGGAGCGCCCACCGAGGGCGCGCTGGTGACCCTGGCGGCCAAGGCCGGACTGGACCCGGCGTCCCATCGCGCCGAACACCCCCGTGCCGACGTCATCCCCTTCGACTCCGCCTACAAGTACATGGCCAGCCTGCACCATGATCACCATGGCAACGGCTGCATCTTCGTCAAGGGTGCCCCGGAAAGGCTGCTGACCATGTGCGGCAAGGAGCTGGGGCCGGAGGGTGAACGCCCGCTGGATGAACGCGCCTGGCGGGAACGCATCGACGCCATCGCGCGCGGCGGACAGCGCCTGCTGGCGGTGGCGATCCGTTCCACCGACGCCAGCCAGACCGCACTGCAGGACTCGGATCTGGAAGACCAGCGGCTGACCCTGGTGGGGATCTTCGGCATCATTGACCCGCCCCGCGACGAGGCGATCGAGGCGGTGCGCAAGTGCCGTGAAGCCGGCATCCGGGTCAAGATGATCACCGGCGATCACGCGGTGACGGCGAAGGCCATCGCCGCCGAGCTGGGCATCCGTGCCCGTGGCGGCGCGATGGAAGGGCAGCAGATCCAGGCCGCGTCCGACGAGGAACTGCGCCGGCAGGTGCGCGACGTGGACGTGTTCTCGCGCGCCACCCCCGAACACAAGCTGCGCCTGGTCACCGCCATCCAGGCCAACGGTCAGGTGGTCGCGATGACCGGCGACGGCGTGAACGACGCCCCGGCGCTCAAGCGCGCCGACGTCGGCGTGGCCATGGGGATCAAGGGCACCGAGGCCTCGCGCGAGGCCTCCGAGATGGTGCTGGCGGACGACAACTTCGCCTCCATCGCCAACGCGGTGGAGGAAGGCCGCACGGTCTACGACAACCTGAAGAAGGCCATCCTGTTCCTGCTGCCCACCAACGGCGGCCAGGCCTTCACCATCGTCGCCGCCATCCTGCTCGGACTGACTCTACCCCTGACCCCGGTGCAGGTGCTGTGGGTCAACATGGTGACCGCGGTGACCCTCGCCCTCGCGCTGGCCTTCGAGCCCACCGAGCCGGGGGTCATGCAGCGCCGGCCACGACCGCCGGGCACGCCATTGCTGTCCGGGTTCCTGCTGTGGCGGGTGGCCTTCGTCTCCGTGCTGCTGGTCGCCGGTACCTTCGGCCACTTCCTGTGGCTGGAGCACCAGGGCGTCCCCGACGACTTCGCCCGCACGGTGGCAATCAACACCCTGGTCATGGGGCAGCTGTTCTTCCTGTTCAACAGCCGCTACATCCTCGAGCCGGTGTTCAACCGCGCCGGGCTGCTGGGCAGCCGCGCGGTGCTGATCGCGGTGGCCGTGCTGATCCTGCTGCAGGGCCTGTTCACCTATGCCCCGCCGCTGCAGTTCCTGTTCGGCACCGCGGCCATCGGCCTCGAGGAATGGCTGCGCATCCTCGCCTTCGGCGTAATCCTGTTCGTGCTGGTCGAGATCGAGAAAACCATCCTGCGCCGCCGCGGGTTCGACCCGCACGGTCAGGGCAAGGACGGCACGCGGTCGAACCAGGGAGACGCGGTCTCGAGCTGACCGGCAAGGCTGAACAGCCTTGCCTCGCCGGTCACCGGGGCGACGAACTGCACGCCCACGGGCAGGTTGTGCGGGGTCCAGTGCAGGGGTACCGACATCGCCGGCGCGCCGGTCAGATTGGCCAGCTGGGTGAACGGGACCCGTCCCAGCTCGTCACGAACCAGGCGCTCGATCAGCCCGGAGGCCCGCAACAGCGGGAGCGTCCTCGACCGCAGCACGAGCTCCAGGGCCGTTCGCTGCCGCGCCTCCGCTGGAACCGCCCGGCGAAAGCGCCGGATCCCACGGGTTGCGGGCCGGGCCATCGGTACGGATCCTGGCCCGGCCGTACGTGGTCTTACGGTGGACGTGAAGTACCTGCCCCGGATGGCCGACGAGTTCTCGCGCGGTTACCTGTCCGTGGCCAGCGACCGCGCCTCGCGCTGGGTTTATCTGGAGGTGCGGCGCTCGAAGACGGCCGAGGCCGCCCGCGGTTTTCTGAAGAAGCTGATCGAACGGGCGCCGTTCCATGTCACGCACGTGGTCACCGACAACGGCAAGGAGTTCACGGACCGCTTTGCAGCCACGGAGGAACGCGAGCCGACCGGGCGCCACCCGTTCGACCGGCTATGTGCCGACCACGGGGTCGAGCATCGCCTGATCCGACCGAAACGGCCCCGGACCAACGGGAACGTACTCACCGAGGACCAGCAACTCCGGCATATCGCCCTGCAGTGCCGGGATCACGCTTTGCCATTGCTGCTCGCGATCCGTCCAGAGGATGCAATGCGGCGCGCTCTCCACATCCGGGTTATAGCGGGCGCTGCGCCGCACGGCAGCCACCAGCGCTTCCGCCACCGTCTGCGACTGTTGGCCGGCCTGCTGCTCACTCATACCTGCACTCCGAACATCTGCCCCAGTCGATCGAGGATCTCGTCACCGCTCTCATCGGTGATCTCAAGGGATTTGAGGTAACCCGCATCCAGTTGCCCTCGCTGCGCATCCAGAAACTCGTGCAGATCACGCCGCGCGGTCTCGGGCAGTTCAACCGTCTGGCCCGGCACGAGCATGCGGTACAGCCGGAGGATATCGCTACGGTGCTTCTTCACGTCCCTGGAATCGATGGGCTCACCCTCGGCCTTGCGCTTGCTCAAGTCCAGCCAGGCGCGCGCCTTCAGCGGGATCAGTGCGTACTCGGTGATCACCGGTACGCCCCGAAGCATGCGCTTTTGGGCGTGGATGAGTGTGTAATAGTCAGAGTCCAGAAGGATGGCCGAAAGGCTGACCACCGCCTCGTCAATCGACACCGGCGTCAGGTGGCTATCCTCGACGAGCGGGAGATGCCCCGGCTCGCGGGCGAAAAATTCCAGCATCGTCGGGAAATGCGGATCGCTCGGCTTGCTGAAGCGATAGAACATGCGCGGCGCCTCTCCCGCCTGGCGCACCGCGTAGCCCCCTTCTTCGATGAAATCCCACATGCGCTGTCCGAACTCGGCAGTCAACGACTCCACGCACAGCACGATGTCGAGATCCCGCGTCGCGCGCGGATCCAGGCCGGCTTCCTCCTGCACCAGATAAGCCGCTGCCCCGCCGATCAGCACGTAGCAATCTTGGAAGCCGGCAAAGCGCTTGGCGAACCATTCCAGCCCTCTCACCATGGCAAGGCTTCCAGCATTTCCTCGACCGCCTGCTCCACACGCTCGTCGGTGCGGTCACGCAGGCTCAGATCCAGCGAGAGCGGGTCCACACATCCCTCGCGCGCACTCGCTTCCGGCGGATAGCGCCATAGCTCCACCTGACAAGTGCCGTCGTCCTGCACGGGAATCAGCTCCAGGCCCTGCCCAAGCCGCCGCCAGGCGCGGCTGGCCAGGGCATAGACCGGCTCAGCGGGCGGTCCCAGCAGGGAGTACTCGGCCAGCGCCGACTCGCCAGCACGCGGCAGCGACCATTCCGCAATATCCGTTGCCATCACCCGCACCGTCTCGCGTACCGGGCTGCGCAACCAGGGTTGCGCCTTCTGCCATAGATCCTTCGGCGGCGCGGCGAGCTCAACAACGCGCTCCCGCCCATGGAGCTCGGTACGCACCAGCCCATTGCCTTCCAGCTCCTTGATTGCACGGCTCATACTCATGGCGGTATAGCCCAGTGGTTCAGCCATCGCAGTCGCGCTGGCAGGCATGGCGATCTGGCCGAGCAACATGGCCACGAAAACCGCCTGCGTAGCCGGGCTTAACCGCTCGGTGGGTGCCGCGCCCCGCCGCTGAGAGCGCTGGTTGGTCATCAGATAGCCCAGGCGCGGCCAGTAGATCTGCTCGCCGACCACCACGAAGGGCACCCGAACACCCACCAGCCGCCGTCGCAGATAGCTGGGCAATGCATCCGCCACCAGGCAGTACGCCGAGTCCGCCTCGCCCGCCAATTCCATGGCCTTCTCGATCTGCGCGACAAAGGCGCGGGTGCCTCGAATTCGGCTCTCGTCGCGCAGCAGCACCGCCACCGCACGCTCGCCGTCGACCGTGCATTCGTGCAGCTCGAACAGTTGGCGCAGGTACGTGGGCAGATTGGCAGGCAAAGCCCGCCCCCAGGTCACGGGCAGCCCCGTCTCCTGCTCGAAGTACCGCGCAAATGCCTTGCCTAGCGTCATCGTCGGGCAACGCTAACACAATTTTCTATCGCTAACATTTTTTTTGTTAGCGTCCGGACATCCTGTTAGCTTCGCTCCCGGTCACCGAGGCAGGAACGGGCACCCCCGCGGCAGCCCCCATCCTCGGGCATTACACACCACGCGCCGCCCGCTTCTCGGCCAGGGTCAGGTGGTGATCGAGGTGAGGTTTTGCCATCACGTGGATCGGGGCCGTGCCGACGTGCCAGCCCCGTGAACGCGCTACCGCGATCACATCACGGCAGGTGCAGCCGAACCCTCACTGGCCTTCTTCGCTGTCGTCATCATCGACCAACTCCACCGGGCCGGAAAGGTCGCGTTCGTCCACCAGGATCTCGCTCTGCATGAGCGCGGTCAGCGTGGCGCTTCCACTGATGGGTCCCACCGCCATGTCCGGCGCAACCGGGTCCGTGCGTCTTTCGTTCTCCAGGGCCGTATCACCATCGGCAGAATCATCCGCACGCCTCAGCACGTCGCCCGTATCTCCGGCTGACACCCCCTCTTGCTCGGGCTCGGGCTCGGGCTCGGGCTCGGGCTCGATGGACGCATGGGTCACTGGCCAGCCGTCAGGGGAGAGAGCATAGTTACTGGCCTCGCCGTTCTGCCCATCCTCCAGTTCCGCATTGGTCAGCGACACCTCGATGTCCTCGCCAGGCCCAGCTTCGGCGAACGCCGCCGCCAAATCCGTCAGCTCCAGGTCCTCCCCGTCTACCAGGTTCTCGAGGCTCAGGCCGTCCGTCTCGTCAAAGATCGCTTCCGTCGTGCCGTCATAGACCTTGTTCCTGGCGGTGAACTCACCACCCAGCGTCACGGTGCGCGGGTCGATGGTCGCCGTGGTCGTGGGCGCGCCGTCCAGGCTCAAGGTGTAGTTGTCCGCAGCGCCCTTCACCCCATCTGCAATACCGGCCTCGGTGAGGTTCACCGTGATGGCCTCGCCGGCATTGGCGTCGGCAAACGCCGCCGCCAGATCCGTCAATGCCAGGTCCTCCCCGTTCACCAGGTTCTCGAGGATCAGGCCTTCCGTGTCGTCAAAGGCCGCCTCGGTCGTGCCGTCGTACTCCCGATCCTCAACGCTGAACTCGCCACCCAGCGTCAACTCACGCGGGTCAATGCTCGCCGTGGTCGCCGGCGCACCATCCAGACTCAGGGTGTAGTTGTCAGCGCTGCCGCCCTCTCCGTCCGCGAGCCCCTCGCCGGTGAGACTGACAGCCAGATTCTCACCCACATCCGATTGCTCGAAAGCCGCCGCCAGACCCTCCAGATTCAGCGCTTCGTCCTCAACCAGGTTGTTGAGGCTGAGCTCCGTGGTGTCGATGGTGGCAACGTCCGTGCCGTCGTAGACCTTGTCCTCGGCACTGAACTCGCCATCCAGTGTCAGCTCGCGCGGGTCAATGCTCGCCGTCGTCGTCGGCGCATCCGCCAGGCTCAGGCTGTAATTGCCAGCGGCACCGTTGTCACCGTCCGCCAGCGTTCCTTCGGTCAGGCTCACCTCGATGTCGTCTCCGGCATCCGCACCAGCGAACGCCGCCGCCAGATCCGCCAGCCCAAGGTCTTCCCCGTCCACCAGGTTCTCGAGGATCAGGCCATCCGTCTCGTCAAAGATCGCTTCCGTCGTGCCGTCATAGACCTTGTTCCTGGCGGTGAACTCACCACCCAGCGTCACGGTGCGCGGGTCAATGGTCGCCGTGGTCGTGGGCGCACCGTCCAGGCTCAAGGTGTAGTTGTCCGCAGCGCCCTCCGCCCCATCTGCAAGATCCGCCTCGGTGAGGTTCACCGTAATGGCCTCGCCGGCATTGGCGTCGGCAAACGCCGACTTCAATGCCGTCAGCTCCAGGTCCTCCCCGGCCACCAGGTTCTCGGGACTCAGGCCGTCCGCCTCGGCCAGCGCCGCCTCGGTCGTACCGTCGTACTCCCGATCCTCAACGCTGAACTCGCCACCCAGCGTCAA
>LKMJ01005940.1_pt1 | contig 11547 bp, 11 predicted proteins | sample 643391 | NCBI WGS metagenome assembly LKMJ01 (sample SAMN04112250, study PRJNA286221) | soda lake metagenome | biome: soda lake; feature: Kulunda Steppe; material: water; isolation source: sample PL-Br10 brine of Picturesque Lake | place: Russia: Kulunda steppe | collected 2010-07
CACACGAATTGACATTGACACATGGGGACCTGCTGCTGACATTCACATCGTGTAGCCACATATACACCGCGTTAGCGTGAAGTAGCTTGCCCTAAATTACGATGATAGTTCTGACACATAGGAAAGAGAATCAGTTTCCCACCGCCGCTTATTTTTATCATGTTAGCATCATTTTATGGCTACGAAGACAGTACCAACCAGATAATTGCCAGCAAGCTGTTTTAGTTTGTTGGCCGGTGCGTTGACAGACGCCGATACAGCGCAGTCGAACTGTGTGGCCGCCGAGACGATAGTGACTAATTTCACTGGCCACAAACACGTCTCTATGACACGGCTCTGGCTTGTCGAACGAAGTTACGATGACCGGAATCTGATTTCGTTCGTCTATGCAACACCTGCTGGCGACAAACAGCTCCGAAAAGAGCTGTCAGTGACCTTGCTCCGGCAACGTGGTCGGCCGATGACCGCGGCAATCGATGTGGCAGATGACGCCGAACTCAGTGATGTCGCACCCGAAGACACCGAACGGTATGCGGCCGAGGCTCAGACGATGCAGGCGAAACACGATCCTGACGACGAGATCTAACGCTCCCTTGCTGTCCGTATCGACGCATCCGGCCGAATCCTTAATTCCGATGCAACCTAACTTCCGACATGCGTGTCCGTCCACCGGGGCCGAAGGGTGTGCCGCTGTTTGGGAACAGCCAGCAGTACGCTGGCGACCCCTTTTCATTCATGGAATCCTGCGAGGCGGCTTACGGCGATGTCGTCAGCTTCGACCTTGGTCCGATTCCGTTGTACATGCTAACCAACCCGCGAGATATCGAACGGGTGTTAGTGTCAGAGCCCGACCGGTTTCCCAAACTCGACCTCGGTGACGACGCTATCGGCGACCTCCTTGGCGATGGATTGCTGATGAGCGAGGGTGAAACGTGGAGTAACCAGCGCCAGCTTGCAAACCCGGCATTTCACGGCCGGCGAATTCGCACGCTTAGCGGGATGATGGTCGAGCACACCACCGAACTGCTCGACGACTGGTCGGCTGGCGACCGGATCGATGTACAGGTCGAAATGGCTCGACTCACTGTCCGAATTATTGTCAACGCCATGTTCGGAACCGACATTAGCAACGATAGAATCGAGACGATCCAGGCCAATCTCGAACCGCTTGGCGCGCGGTTCGAACCCGATCCTTTCCGCCGGCTGGTTCCGGACTGGGCCCCGACGGCAACCAACAGGGAATTCCGTGCGGCCATTGCTTCGCTCGAAACCGTTATCGACGAACTCGTCGCCGAGCGTCGAGACGCTGGCTACAGAGCTGCGAATTCTCCCTCGACTGCTGTTGAAGCGAACGCCGAGTCGGACGCTGCAGACGAGCCGATGGACTTGCTCTCGTTGTTGCTTCGGGCTCACGAGCGCGGCGAGCAGACCGACCGACAGATCCGCGATGAGATGATGACGATGTTGTTGGCGGGCCACGATACGACCGCGCTCACGCTAACCTATACCTGGTATCTGCTGGCACAACATCCGACCGAAGAACAGCGGTTTCACGCGGAACTCGATTCGGTGGTTGAGACGGCTCGGCCGACCACCGCTGACTCCCGAAAGCTGTCGTACACCGACCGGCTCCTTACCGAGGCGATGCGGCTCTATCCACCGGTCTATACGATGTTCCGCGAGACGGTCACCGACGTCAAACTCGGTGGCTACCGGATTCCTGCGGGCTCGGGGCTCATGCTTCCGCAGTGGGCTGTTCACCGGTCACCACGGTGGTACAACGAGCCGGCCGTGTTCGACCCCGAACGGTGGACACCAGACCGAGCCCGAAGTCGGCCACGCTTCGCGTACTTCCCATTCGGTGGCGGCCCGCGACACTGTATCGGCAAGCAGTTCTCGATGTTAGAGGCAACACTGATTCTCGCAACGATCGCTTCCGAGTACCGACTCGAATATCTCGGCGACGATCTTGACCTTCAGGGGTCGCTCACGATGCACCCCAGCGAACCGGTCTCGATGCGTCTGCACGAACGGTAATCGCGCGTCTCCGTGGGAGGGTACTCACCCTGGCAGCCCGAAGCGTGCGGCTGGCTCGCGGTACCGATTATCCCAAATAACGAGTTCTGAGACAGTCCACGAAATCGGCTCAATCTGTCGTGTCTCAAGCTGGCCGGCCGCTGTCTGCGGCCCGTTCCGTGCCAGGGTAATGTGTGGGACATAGTCCGCTCCTTCGAGGCCATCAATGACGCCAAAAGCTGCTGTTAGTTCGTCGTGGAGTTGGGTAAGGCCGGGGCTTTCAACTGCCAAATAAACGACTGGGCCCTCGCCGCGTGCGGGCTGGTCGAAACGATTGATTTCGGTGATCTGTGCGTCGAATGCCGGCATCCCCGCGAGCACTGGTCGGAGCTGCTCGCGGAGTCGTGCAAGCCGAAGGGTTGGCTCCGCTGTCCGGGAATCGGTGTTTTCGAATCGCTTGACGACGAGCGTATACTGCTCGCGAATCGTCTCAAAGCCGACGAGCTGCGGATAGAGGTCGTTTGCCAGTTGAGCGACCGACCCGGGAACCGGCACGTTGAGGCTGAACACTATGTGACTCTCCGGCTGACTGCGGAAAAACGCGCTGGATCGGCTGGGCGCTTGCGTCGCTGCTGTTAGCTGAAGGGGCAATAGCTATCACGCTTGGTGAATGAGACGGGGGTATGCGACGGGCACATCTAGTTGGCGTCTGCTGTTTACTGGTAGTGTTCGGCGGGCTCGCTCTGGGTGGTCTCGTTAGTGGGTCAGTCGCCGAGGCAACTGGCACTGAGACGCTGAGCACCGATGACTCCAGCGAACGATCGCCAGTCACACAGTCACCCGCGTTCCTCCAAACTGGCGAGGTTGATGCTGACCGAATTGTTCTCCGCGCGACCGTTGACGATGCGGGTGATGCCGCCTGGCAGATCGAGTATCGAATTCGGCTCGCCAACGACGACGACCGAGACGGTTTTGATGCGCTAGCCGACGATATTGACGCCAACGAATCAGCCTACACTGACGAGTTTGCCGACCGACTGTCGGCAACTGCTGAAACCGCCAGCGACGCGACCGGCCGGGAGATGGCGATTACGGATGTCCGGATCGAGACCGAAACCACACAGCTACCTCAGGAGTACGGAATTGTCCGGTATGAGTTCGCCTGGACCGGCTTTGGTGCTGTCGAGGGCGATTCGCTTTTTATCGGGGATGCGCTCGACCGGCTCTTTCTCGATGAGGACACTCGGCTGGTGCTTGCTTGGCCCGACGGTTATGCGCTCGATAGCGCCAGCCCAACGCCGGATTCGACCGGCGAAACCAGCGTCGAATGGAACGGACCGACTGACTTTGCTGCCGGCGAGCCACGCGTTGTCGTCACCCAGCCCGGACTCCCATTAGCAACGATTGCGCTGGCCGGTGGGATTGTGTTGCTCTCGCTTGGGGCTGTTTTCTGGCTCCGTCGAGATGATCCGTGGCTGGCGGGACTCTTCGGGAAGACACCTGCTGAGGCCACCGACGCTGCTGACCACGCGGGCTCAACCGACATATCATCGGCTGGGTCGGCTGCTGGGACGACAGGCTCGGTTGACCAGCCGACGTCGACCAAACCCGACTCGGGGACAGCCGGCTCACCGGTGGATGACGAACTGTTGAGCAACGAAGAACGTGTGCTTCGGCTCCTCGAGACCAACGGCGGGCGGATGAAACAACAGCAAGTGGTCTCGGAACTCGGCTGGACGGAGGCCCGAACGAGTCAGGTCGTCAGCGGTCTCCGTGAGGAAGGTGCACTCGAAAGCTTCCGGCTGGGTCGCGAAAACGTCCTCCGACTCCCCGAAGATGATGAAGCTGATGAAGACAACTAATCGGGAAGCTGGCTCCGGATTACACAACAACGTCTTCTCGAATGGTTGTGACCGGAATCGGCGCTGTCCGTATCAGTGTTTTTGCCACGTCTTCGTTAACGAGTTCTTCGAGCCGAGACTGACTGTGGACGCCGATAACGATCAGGTCAGCGTCGTACTCAGTGGCCGATCGAACGATCATCTCAGCAACGTGGCCGACTGCAACCCCCGTCTGAATGCTGACTCCGTATTCATCCACAATTGCTTGTGCGTCCGAAAATAGCTCTCTTGCATGTTCCTTGCGGTCTTCGAGCCAGTCTTCCCATTCTCCCGGATGATCACCCCATCCGATTGCTGCAGTCTCATCTGATGCCTTGTCAATGACGTAGAGGGCAGTAACACTCTCGGAGTCGAACTCCGAACACGCGTATTTCAGCGCTGTTCTCGACAGTGCTGACCCATCAAACGGGACCAGAATCTCGTTGGGCATACCACCTATTGCACCAACGACTGCTTAATTGCACACATATTCTGTATGATTTGATATTCTTCGAACGTCTCCCGTTTAGCAGTACGCTCTCGCAGATAATCTTGTATCTGTCCCAAGAGTGAACTGGTCGTACAGACACTCGAAAAGCGCTCCTGAGGGACAGTCGTAAGTATCGCCGGATCTAACAGTATCCATGGGCAGTTTACTCCAATTCGGCCAGCTTCCGACCGGCTCGGGATCCGGCGGTATTCCCGACGGCGTCTGGACAACCCTCGCCGTCTTCGCCGCCGGAATCGTCGGTGTCCTCCTGTTTGCCGGCCTCGATCCCATTTTCGCGGTCGGGATGCTGATGGTCGTCGTCGCCGCCGTCACCGTTGCTAGTGCCGTCGAAATCGTCGAAGCCTACGAGAAACGGGCACTCACGGTCTTCGGTGAGTACCGAACCCTGCTCGAACCAGGCTTGAGCTTCATTCCACCCTTCGTTTCGCGGACCTACACCTTCGACATGCGAACGCGCATGATCGACGTCCCGCGACAGGAAGCCATCACGCGTGACAACTCACCCGTCCGTGCGGACGCCGTGGTCTACTACCGCGTTATGGACGCCAAAAAGGCGTTCTTGGAGGTCGACAACTACGAGACCGCCATCTCCAATCTCGCTCAGACGACGCTTCGGGCCGTCATCGGCGACCTCGAACTCGATGATACGCTCTCGCGACGAGACGAAATCAACTCACGAATCCGCCGCGAACTCGACGAACCGACCGACGAGTGGGGCATTCGCGTCGAGGCCGTCGAAGTCCGAGAGGTCAGTCCATCGCCGGAAGTTCAGCGCGCAATGGAAGAACAGACCTCCGCCGAGCGCCGTCGCCGGGCGATGATTCTCGAAGCTCAAGGCCAGCGCCGCAGCGCCGTCGAAAAGGCAGAAGGAGACAAACAGGCAGACATCATCCGAGCACAGGGTGAAAAACAGAGTCAGATCCTCGAAGCACAGGGTGACGCCATCTCGACGGTGCTCCGTGCGAAATCCGCCGAAGCAATGGGTGAACGCGCGATCATCGAACGCGGAATGGAGACGCTCGAACGCATTGGACAGGGCGAGTCCTCAACGTTCATCCTTCCGCAGGAACTCACCTCGCTGGTGGGTCGCTACGGCAAACACCTCAGTGGGGGCGATGTCCAGTCGGCTGGGCCGCAACTCGAAAGCAAGGACTTCGACGATGAAACGCGCGAGATCCTTGGGCTCGATAAGATCGAAGAGCTGTTGACGAATCTCGATTTCGACCAGACCGAAGCGGTTACCACGCCGTCTGACAAAGAACTCGAAACCGAAATCGCAACCGAATAACCACCCGGCCGGTATCTGTTGTTACTGTACTGCTTGCCAGCTTTTATTTGCCGCATAGCCACCGGCCATCATGAATGTCAGCCCGAAAATCCCCGCAATAATGCGGCTGACCAACAGCAGTGAGTCGTCAACCGTCCCTGGAGCTGGCCAAAAAACAAGTGCTGTCACGAGCAATCCCAGTCCCAGCCCGTTGAGCGCGATGCCGAGGCCAAACCGAATCCGTTCGTCCATAGCTGCCCGGTCTGCAGGCGGTTGTGAATAGCTTCCGAACGCCGTTTTCGCCGACTGTCAGTGCTACTCGGAACGGTGCTCCCAGTACCGGAGCCACTCTCTGAGTGGAACGCGAACCTCACCCACACTCACTTTGACGCCGCCGTCGAAGCGCCAGTGGGCGGTTTCTGCGTCCGGACTCATCCGCATCGGCACATCGACGGCAACGTCTTCGAGTTCACATTCGAGTGTCTGATCGCGGTTGGCAAGCTCACTGGTCAAGTAATCGATCAGGTCGAGCCAGTTGTCGACATCCGACGGCGGGTCGAACTCGCTGTGTCTGGGGCCTTTCGGTGACGACGATGACTCCATACCCTACTGTTGTCGTACTCCGTCAAAGGCGTTTCCGCACGACGGTGCTGATTGGCTGTGACAGAGTAGAAATTTCAGTTATTCGGACAGCCACTAATCCGATTAGAACTCGGTTTCGGCTTCCGGTTCGACGCCGAGGTCGTCATCGAGATCGAACGTCCGGCGCAACTCGCGAATCCGGTCGCGGATATCGGCGGCCAACTCGAATTCGAGGTTGGTTGCGGCCTCTTGCATCCGTTCTCCGAGCTGTTCGATCTGTGCGGCGGCTTCTTCGTCGGTTTCGGGTGCATCCGTCGACAGGCCGCTGGTATCGGTTTTCGATCCCGGTAGGTTGGTCTCGCTGACGGGCTTGTCGATGGTCATCGGCTCGTGGCCGTGTTCGGCGTTGAACTCGGTTTGAATCTGTCGCCGCCGCTGGGTTTCGTCGATTGCGGCGGCCATCGCATCGGTCGTCTCGTCGGCATACAAAATTACCTCGCCGTTGACGTTGCGGGCGGCCCGGCCCATCGTCTGGACAAGCGTTGTTTCCGACCGCAAGAACCCTTGCTGGTCGGCATCCAAAATGGCAACCAATGAGACTTCGGGAATGTCGAGCCCCTCCCGGAGTAGGTTGATCCCGACGAGCACGTCAATCTCGCCGAGCCGGAGACTTCGAATTAACTCGTGGCGTTCGAGGGTATCGGTTTCGTCGTGCATGTAGGCGACGGCGACACCTGCTTCATCGAGATACTCAGTGAGATCTTCTGCCATCCGTTTGGTCAGCGTCGTCACGAGCGTCCGTTCGTCGCGATCGATCCGGTCGCGAATCCGTTCGGTGAGGTCGTCGATCTGTCCCGTCGCGGGGACGGTTTCGACCTTTGGATCGACCAGATGGGTCGGCCGGACGATCTGTTCGACTACCTGTCCTGAGCGCTCCAGTTCATAGTCGCCGGGTGTAGCACTGACGTACAGGAGCTGGTCGGTTTTTGTCTCGAACTCCTCGAAGGTCAGCGGCCGGTTGTCGTACGCTGTCGGCAGCCTGAAGCCGTTTTCGACGAGTGAATCTTTCCGAGATTTATCGCCGCCATACTGGCCCTTTATCTGCGGGAGGGTGACGTGCGATTCGTCGACGACACAGCAGAAGTCATCGGGGAAGTAATCGAGCAGCGTGTAGGGTGCCTCCCCGGAATCGCGGTCCGACATGTGGATCGAGTAGTTTTCGATCCCCGAGCAGTAGCCCGTTTCCTGAAGCATTTCGATATCGAATGTCGTCCGCTCTTCGATTCGCTGGGCGGCAATCAGATCCCCGTTGCGCTGGAAGTACTTGATGCGTTCGTCCATGAGGCCCTCGATCTCTTCGATCGCGTTTTCGAGCGTGTTTTCGGGGATCGAGTAGTGTTCTGCGGGGTGAATGAGGACCGCCGGTTCGGTCGATTGGGCCTCCCCGGCTAGGGTATCGATCTTGACCATGCGGTCGATCTCGTCGCCCCAGAACTCGACGCGGACGGCATACCGTCCGTACATCGGGAAGATTTCGACAGTATCGCCGCGCACCCGAAACGAGCCCTGGGCGAAATCGATGTCGTTGCGCTCGTAGTTGAGATCGACCAGCTGGCCGAGCAGTTCGTCACGGTCAATCTGTTGGCCGACACTGAGTTCGAGCGCGAGATCGCGGTAGTTAGCCGGATCACCGAGGCCGTAAATCGCCGAGACGCTTGCGACGACAATCACGTCATCGCGAGTGAGCAGTGACCGGGTTGCCGAATGCCGGAGCCGCTCGATCTCCTCGTTGATCGACATGTCCTTGTCGATGTAGGTATCGGTCTGCTCCATGTAGGCTTCCGGCTGGTAGTAGTCATAATAAGAAACAAAGTACTCGACGGCGCTGTCTGGAAACAGGTTGCGAAACTCTTCGTACAGTTGGGCTGCAAGCGTCTTGTTGTGCGCCAAGACGAGCGTCGGCTTGTCGAGCTGTTCGACAACCCACGAGACGGTATTCGTTTTGCCCGAGCCAGTCACCCCAAGGAGTGTCTGTTCGTCCATCCCCGCCTCATAGCCCGCAAAGAGTTGTTCGATGGCTTTCGGCTGGTCGCCGGCGGGCTCGAACGGTGCATCGACGGAAAACGGTCGGCCTGCACCCGGCCGATCAGGCTGGAGCGGCCCGGACTGCGCATCACTCATTAGTCGCCGTAGGACGCCAACACACTTGACAGCCGCGGTGTCCCGATAATTTCGACCCCTCTGTTTCGCATGGAGATCCGCCAGTCGGCTGACCAATCCGTAGCCATTAGGACAGCCCAGTTCCTTACTCTATTCGTGAGCGTTGGATCTTCCCTCCGAGCCGGCGTCCGCCTCCTCGTTGACCGCCCAGCGAGTGTCCTCCCCGTCTACTTGCTTGTCCTCGGGTTGACTGCGACAGCCCGTGTCCCGATTCTGCTGGCACTCGGCGCCGTCCTCGCCTTGGTTGCGGCTGACGGGCGGCTCGAAACGCTCGTTGCCGAGGCGGACGCATTTGCGACGACCGGTGATGGTGCTGGGTTCGACCCCGAGACCGCACCGGAGCTGCCAGCCGGCCTCGAAGCGGCACTGATGGACGTATTTACGCTGCCGGTGGTCGGCCTCGTTGTCATCGGGGGGTTGCTCTCGGTGGGCGTCGGAATCGTTGCCAACGGACTCAGTAACGCAGCGGCAATCAACGGCGTCTACGGTGCGCTGTCGGATCGCGACGGCGTTACCGACGCGGTCGGCGGCATCGGCCGCGACTGGAAGGCCTTCGTCGGCATTTCGGTATTACAGGTTTTTGTCCTCGTGCTTGGGGCTGTCCCTCTCGTGCTCGGTGCGAGCCTGTTCATCCTCTCACCGGTTGCCGGAGCCCTCGGGTTGATTTTGGGAGTGCTTTTCGGTGGATTTGTCGCTGTTGTCGGCCTGCTGTTGCTCGCGTTTGCCGGCCAGTCAGTCGTCGTCGACGACGCAGGCTTTGTCAGGGCGGTTCGCCGGAGCGCTGGCTTTCCACTCCGTCAGCCGGGACGGTTCGTCGGCTACGTGCTTGTTGCAATCGGCGTTTTCGGCCTGCTTTCGGTCCTGAGTTCGGTTTTTGGTTTGCTGGGTGTCTCGCAGCTCTCTGGACTCATCGGCCCGCTCGTCCTCCTGCCGTTCCTCGATATTTTCAAAGTCGCACTCTACGCCGACCGGCCGTTTTCGGTGGTCACCACACCAGCTGCTGGCACGGCAACGACGTCGACTGCAGCGTCGGAATCCGTTGAAGCTCCATCGGCTGAGCCGACTGCAACGACTGAAACCGATTCCATGGCCGACGAGGAGGCAACACCCGAAGTTAGTTCGACGGCTGACCCAGATGCAACGCGTGACCTCGGCTCGACGACCGTCACTGACGACTCACGCTCGCCACACCGTACGCGGTTCGTCGCCGCATTCGCTGATGGGTTGGCCGCCGTCGGTAGCTTCGTTCGCGGACATCCCGCACCAATCGCGGCCGCGACAGGGGTCTTTGGGCTGGCAACGTTCCTTGGATTCCAACTCACCGCTGGCTTTGGGACGGAAATCCCGCTCCCCGAAGATGTCCGTGGTGTCTTTGGGACGGTTCCGATTGGCGCGTTCGTCATGATTGCCGCCAACAACTGGCTGGTGTCGGCGACTGCCGCCTACGGTGGCGTCGCTTTCGGGCTTCCAACCGCGGTCGATATGCTGCTCAACGGGTTCATCGTCGGCGCACTCTACGGGGTGAGCGACCCACTCGGTTTCCTTGCACTCGTCGCCCCACACGGCGTCATCGAACTGCCGGCAATCTTCATTGCTGGTGGCCTCGGCTTCCACGTCGCCTACGCGACGCTCGGCGTGTTCACGGGCCGCAACAGTGGTGATGACCTTGCAGCGGTCTTTCGACGAACCTACCGTGTCCTGCTTGGACTCGCAGTTATTCTGGTCATCGCGGCTTTTGTTGAGGCCTTTTTGACCCCACCGATTGCCGCCTATATCCTCGGCTGAGATACCCAATTGCCGAGTTACGTTTTACCGACCGGCGCACGCTCGTCGTCGACCCTTCTGATCAGGATCGTTACTCATGACCAGCACCGTTATGTTCTCTGCGAGCCGACGACCTCTATTCACCGACGAACTGCACTCACAGCGGCTGTGACAGCTGGTTTTGGATTGTTTGCTGGCTGTCTCGACGACGGCGATAATGCAGATCCTGACGGGAGCGACGAGACGGCCGAGATACGCACAACGCTCCAGACGAACATGGGTGATATCGACGCGGTGCTCGACGCTGAGCGTGCTCCACGGACGGTTGAAAATTTTGTCGGGCTGGCGACCGGCGAGACGGCGTGGGTCGCTCCCGAAACCGGCGAGACTGTTGCGGGCGAGCCGCTCTACGAGAACGTCCTGTTCCACCGAGTTATTGCTGGCTTCATGATCCAGGGCGGCGACCCGACCGGCACCGGCCGCGGTGGCCCTGGCTACCAGTTTGCCGACGAGTTTCACCCGGATCTGCGTCACGACCGTGCAGGGACGCTTTCGATGGCGAACGCTGGACCTGACACCAACGGCTCGCAGTTTTTCATCACGCTCGCACCGACACCCAATCTCGATGATCGCCACTCAGTTTTCGGCTATGTCACCGATGGAATGGATGTCGTCGAGGCGATCGGTGCTGTCGAAACCGACGAGGCCGACCGGCCGCGTTCACCAGTTGTCCTCGAATCAGTCGCTGTTGACGACGACCAGTGAGTATGTGACCGTCGACAACGAGCATTGCGTATTTTGTGTCACCCGGTACGTCGGCTACTGGCTTCCTGCGTGCTCAGCTATGTCGCTGCTGTCACCTTGTTTTGCCGTGTCGTCGCCGCTGTGCTCGCCGGGTTGTTCAAACTCGGTCGTCAGGAGGGTCGTTGCTTCAACCAACAGTGCAACCACGAGTGGGCCAACGATAATCCCGATTGCGCCGAGACTCAACAGTCCACCAACGAAGCCGATAAAGTAGAGACTGCCATCGAGATCTGTGGTTTTACTCGCCAGTCGCGGCCGGATTGCGAGGTCCGGGAGCCACGCGATGAGTCCACCCCCAACAACCGCGATGAGGACGGCACTCGCAACCTCATTGGCGATGACGTGACCAATAACGAGCGCAGCGATCAGCACGCTCGGTCCGACAATGGGAACGAACTGGAGGATTCCGGCGACGGTCGCGAGGATGACCGGCGAACTGTACCCGAAGACGAAAAACACGGGCAGGGCGATAAGAAAGGTCCCGAACGCGGTTGCGGCTTGGA
>LKMJ01005941.1_pt1 | contig 11547 bp, 19 predicted proteins | sample 643391 | NCBI WGS metagenome assembly LKMJ01 (sample SAMN04112250, study PRJNA286221) | soda lake metagenome | biome: soda lake; feature: Kulunda Steppe; material: water; isolation source: sample PL-Br10 brine of Picturesque Lake | place: Russia: Kulunda steppe | collected 2010-07
CACCACCCACCATCCACCACCCACCACCCACCACCCACCATGCACGTGCGCACAGCCCTCACCCACCATCCACGGGTCCGGCAATAAGAGGCCATCCCGCAGCGCCTGCTCCGCCAGCTCCCTCAGCTGCCCTTTGTCTGCGCCGCCAATCTCAAACTGCCAAGGGCCAGACACCGGATCTGCACCAGCGCCGGCCTTGTCCTCATGCGGCTTAGACACAACAGGGGGAGAGGAGGTGACCTGAGCCCGGGAGCCGGCCAGACCCAGGCGGCGCGTGACCTACACACGTGCGCAAGGGGTGGGGCATGCCTGACATTGTGTGTGTGTATGTGCGTGTGAGCATGCTGTTTGATGCCACAATTGCACACGCGATAGACCCTGGCTTCCATGCACATACAGTGTGTGTATGTGCATGCATGCCGGTTGCGTACGCGCTTGCATTCGTGTGAGCACACAGGGATGGTCATGGGCGCCACATCTGTGCTTAAGCACGCACCTGGCTCATCTGCGCAAACAGCTGCCTGGGCTGGCTCAGCTCAGACTTGGGCAGCGCTTCCACATTCAGGCAGGATTGCCGCCGCCCAATCTTTCGGGACTTGATGCTGCGCATGGAGCGGCGGGCCCCGCTCATGCTGAATCCGAGCCTCCTGCAGCAGCGGCACGGGAGTGCAAATGGGTGGGTTTGTGAATGCGCAAGCAAACCCCTGCAGTGGTGGTGGAAGAAAGATCTTGGGGTGCAAGCGTGCATTTGTTTTAAGGGGGGGGTCAGGCTGCAAAGTACAGGTAACCTGTCCTGTACTTTTTCAGGGGGATCACCCTCCAGCCCCGCCCCCAACCCCACACACACGCACTTACACTCTCACTCCCACTCCTACACGCCTGCATGCACTCACAAATACAGATACACAGGCACACACACACACACACCTGCTTGATTTGCTGGACGGGCTACCCAGTTCTCGGCTCTCCTCGGCAACGGGGGAGGGCAGGGCCCCGCCCACGTGCACACCCACAGGACTGTGACTGCTGTCATCGTCATCCTGCATGGGAAGGCAGCAGAGGGCAGAATTTGGCACGCGCTCTGGCAGGGCATGGAGGCCCAAACGATAGGCAGCAGAGCGGATTCTGGCGGGAAGGACTCGAGCATGTCAAGTGGCACATCATGCGTGGGGGTAAGGTGGGGGAAGGGAATGATTGGCGACAATGGACGGGCTGAGGGGGTGCTGCGGCTGCACGCTGCGGCAGCATGCTGTGTTTGCGAGCCATGGCTGCGTCTTGTGGCTGATCACTGTGGCAACATGTTTTTATGTGTGTCATCCTGCGGCCACCTGCTGCAGCTGCAGGCTGTGGGCGCTTGCTGTGACCGCCTCGCCCGGTGGATGAACGAGCCTGCCGCACGCTGTAGCCAAAATTGAAACTGGTGGGAGCGCGGCAACAGGGATAAGGGCTGCCCAGGCACAGGAGAGGCTGGATGCAGCTGCTGCACACACCACAGGGGAGGCTGAACGTACAAAACAAGGGGGGCTGGATGCTGCGCAAAACACAGGGCAGCAGCTTATAACCTGCGGTAGAGGGGCAAGCACGCCCACCCCAGCGCCGCGTCCAAACACACCGCAAGGACACATGCACGACCTAGACAGGAATTACACACACGCATCTGCACACTGCTTGCATAGGAGCAGGCGTGCCCACGCACGCATGCGTCCATGCACGCGTACAAACGCGTCCCCCCCAGCAGCCACATACCTCCTCAAGGCCTTCCAGAGCCAGCGTCGCCCTGCGGCTGCGCTTGCCGTCGCCAACGCGGCCACCTGCCTCGCCGTGCGGCTGAGCCTCGCCCGTTATGGACCGACCCTTGGTCGGCTGACGCCACTGCCCCCCCACCATCACCATCCCCTCCTTCCTCTTTTGTGCAGCAGACTTGGGCTCCTCGCGCAAGTGACCCCGCCTGCCTACCCCTCCACTCATGGCCCCATCTGCTGTGCTGCCTGCCAAGCCTGTGCATGCAATGAAGGGTGCAGGGCGCCACCAGAACTGGCGATGGTCAGTGACAAACTTGCAGCCAGGTTGCAGGCCGTGCTTTGTGTTCTCCCAGAGGAGTCTGCAATGATCTCTCAGTAGAGTCTTCAATGATCTCTCGGTGGAGTCAGCAAGTCTTAAGGCCACAGTAGCCTTTGTCTTCACCCTTGACTTTTCACCTACTCACGACTCACAGCTGTTGAACGCACGCACATCACAAGGCAAAGCCTCCACGGGGTGAAAAGCTGCCAGCTGGGCACGCAGGGGCGCACGCCACCAGGGAATAAGGCAGCCTCACTGATCTGACTCACACACATGCACACATATACGCACACATCCTCTACAAGGTGCTCCAAGCCTCAGCCATGCTCACCGTCAGCCCTTCCTTCACTGTCGCTGCAGCTACTTCTGTCACTGCTGTTGCGGTCACTGCTGCTGAGGCTGCTGCAGTAGTTGGTGCGGCTGCTCCTGCTGCTCTGGAGCTCATATCCCTCGCCATTTGCCTCGCCATCTTGACGAGGTGAGCCAGGCTGAACAGAGGGGTGCCTGCCAGCGCACACACATTGATGAACAGATGAGCACAGACAAGGGATGAGTGGGATCGCCAGCCTGATAGGAGCTCATGCACAGGCTCACGCCCAAAGCCACTGTCAGACCGAGACACCCTGATGGGCGGCTCCTGGTCACAGGCAGGCTCAAGTACCCTCATGAACATGTACCCTCACGAATACATACCCTCACGAACTGGCCCATATTCTGAGTCACAAGCGGTCCCGTGCACTCCCCCCCCCCTGTCTCCAGCCATGGTGAGCTGCAGCCATGATGATCTGATGCCGCAAGCAGGCTGCCCTGGCATGGCCAGTCTGTAACGGTTTCAGGCTCTCGTGATGGGCCTCAAGTCATTCATGCAAATGAGCATGCACACAAGCACAGCAACGATGACAGCCTGCCTCTGAGTGGCCCAATACAAGGCAAGGCAAGCCCAGCCCCCAGGGGGCACGCCAACCAGACGGGCAAACCAGCACAAATTCAGGCGGCAGAGGCACTTGAAGGAGCACCAGCGGATAGTGCAGACAAGCCCAGGCTCAGGCGGCAGAGGCACTTGAGGGAGCAACAGCGGATAGTGCAGACAAGCCCAGGCTCAGGCGGCAGAGGCACTTGAGGGAGCACCAGCGGATAGTGCAGACAAAAAGTAGGCCCACAGGGCAAACGCCTGATGGGCGCTGGCGGACACCCAATTGATAACCTGTCCGGATTAAAAGTTGGTTGATGAGTCGGTTGGGAGGCGAGGCCTACTGGCAGGGTCAGGATTTAGGCTGCTGGCAGTGTGCGTCTCCACCGACCAATAGTGCACCGCCTGGGCAGGGGGCAGAAAGGTGGCGCAATAGCACCATTTCTGCGGTCATGCGGGTCTCGCAGTGGTGCAAACAAACCGCAGATGGCCTATGTGTGGATCTGAGTCCGCAGACTCTGTGTGGGTGATACAGGCGGATGCAAGTTTGGAGCCTGGACGTTGCGCGTCCCGCATAACGCGCGTCAGGGTTGCAGTCCAGTATAAATGGTGCAATCATGCCATTGCATTGGGGTTGCGCGTGCAGGTGGGAGCGCGCAACGCAATGGTCAAGGCAGATGCAAGCTTGCATGACGAAGGCCTTTGTGATGCTTTGCGCGCTGCCAACAACACCAGGTCTACTTGACGCTGCATCGGTACTTGGGACCCTAGCTGTGCAATGACATTGCAAACTGCTCCCTTTGGGTTGCCGGCGTTGCAGCAGGGCTGCGTGGCTGGCACGTGATGGGTATGCCCATCCATGCAAGCGCGCGCAGCGCGCGCGTGTGAGACACAGCATGCGCTCAACCCCCTGCCTGCACTCTTCCCATCTTCTCCCCCATGGACTGCCAAGGGAGGGCAGGACGCAGGAGGGGCGAGGTTGGTATCCGCTGGCGCAAGAGTGTCTTGCTAACCAGTGCGCTAGCGCGTAGGCCTTGCTTGTACCTTGAGTCCGAGCTGCGCTCCGCCTTAAGCTTGGCACGCGCCTCCTTTTCTGCCTTGCGTGCAGCGTGCCGCTCTGCCCTGCTTGCAAAAGCGGCAGTTTTCGCTTGGTTGCTAAGCTGTTGCCGGCAAACAACAACCAATGGGAGCCATGTCTGGCACAGGCCAATGTCGGCAAAGAACAGCCATCAGGAGCCATTCAGGCACACTACACCCAAGGGTAGGCCATTGCCAGCGCATTGCATCCCATGGGGGGCCATTGTCAGTCCACATCATGTGACCCAAGGGCACAGGGTCCCAAAGAAAACAAAGCAGCAGGGGAAAAATGCAGGGCAAGGGCAACTTTAAGAACGCCAGATGGAGGCAGGTGCCCAAAGCGCACAAAAGGGGAATGGGTTGAGTGGCATGGTACTGTGCCACAGGCGAGGATTTCTGAGTGCCAGGAGCGGTCACCCCCATGGCTCCCACACATAGCCATACGCGCACGCACGTACACACACGCGCACATGCGCACAAGCACACACACACAAGCGCGCACATGCGCACACGCACGCGCACACATATACACACGCGCGCGCTCATGCTCGCACTGCACCTGCGCAGCATCTTCTGGTGTGCACGGTCCCTCTCTTCCACTGCTGCCAGGGCCTGCTTCAGCTGTTCCTGCCGATTCTGGGCCTGCAGCTTGTCCGCAACCCCCACCTGCAGCTGCAGGCAATGCGCACGTGCCGCGGGCAGCTGCTGCAGGGTTCGGGCAAGATAAGCACAGTGCTTGCGAGGTCACTCAGGACATCGTGCCTAGGGGTGTGGCATTAAGCCTGAGTTAACACCCACGTACAGATTTGTTCCAGGGGCCTGAAGACAGTGCATTTCTGGTAGAAGTTTGCAAGCCTCGATACCCATCAGAATGTGTGTGCATGAGCAAGTATGTGTGCCTGCAGATGTGCTTTCATGTCCGGTGGAGGGAGGAAGACGTATGCCCTTGCGTAAGCAGGAGGAAGGAAGACATGCGCTTTTGCGTGAGGAGGAGGGAGCAAGGATGGACGGTGGGCGGGTGGGTGTGTGCTTCAAATCGTGTGCATGCATGTCGTGTGAAAGCGCGCACAATGTCTTTGGCATAAGGCCTGCACAGCCAAGTACAGGCTCACTTACGTCAAGAGGCGTCAGAGGCCGCCCTAGCCGCGCCGTTTGCTGGGCGGTGCCCGGCGTAGACCCGGCTGCATCCTGCCTCAGCCGCGGCTGCAGTAGCTGCTGATGCCGGAGCTGCTGCTCCTGCTGCTGCTGTTGCTTGTGGAGTAGCGTGGGCTTGTACATGCCCGGGCCGGCACGCAGCTTGTCCATCTGGTCATCGACGTGGGCGCGCTGCATACGGGACACCTCGGCCTGCACAGGCATGCATGGCAGGGGCCCTTGCAGTATGGGTGGGTGGACGGCGCACGGGGATGCTTGTGTGTGCGCTGCGGCAGCAGCGGCAGCGGCTCCTCAAAAAATGTTTTGGTGCTACATGCCCTTCTAAGACTGCACACACGGACTGTAGCACCTCAACACCATCAAACATGCTCCCAGGGCACCTGTTAGCAAAGTGCATGTGCTTGTACTTTTAACCAGACACACGCGCGCATGCAGTTGCACAGCCCGACCCACACAGAATCGCACCTGTCGCCCCGCTTGTGCAACAGCACTGGCGATTGAGGCATTAATGTCAGGCACGGGGCTCGATTCGCTGACAGAAATTGGAGTATCTGGACCTGCAATGGCCAACACATGTGTCCGTGAAACTCACAGTGGAAGCACGATATGCTGCCTTGGGAGTCTGCTGCATGGGTTACGGTGTGCAGTTTCTGCACAAGGGCTTGCGTGACCTTGCTCACTGCTTGCAGGTCCAAGAGCACGTAGTGCGTGCACGTAGTGCTTGCAGGTCCAAGAGCACGTAGTGCGTGCGGGACAGGGGGGCACATACCCATATGCATGCAAGCCACCAAAAGTTGGCAGGGGGCACATACCATGCATGCAAGCCACCAAAAGTTGGCAGGGGGCACATACCATGCATGCAAGCCACCAAAAGTTGAGACACACATTCATGCACACAATTTGAAGCAGAGCTGGGTGTAAGCAGATAAGAAGTGAGGAGCTTACAACACTCACTGATGGCCAGGGAGGTAACAGGCCCTCCCTCCCCTCCTTGGTGTGCCTCACTCTCCTCCTGCCCTGCTGCCCCCCCTTCACCCTCGGGTACACAGGAGGGACCGATGGTCACCAGGTGCGCCTCATCCCCTGCGCATGTGTGCACAACACTTACATAAGCATCGTGCGTGTGCACCAGGCCCTTTAGTGTAGGAACCAGGAGGTGTGTGAGCATGCGCGATTGCGATGGCAGCTGTGCCTGTGTTTATGTGCATCCTTGTCCGCAGCATCATTTCATGCCGTGCACGACCTGCAGGGATGCGCGGCAGCAGTCCTGTTTTGAGAATGCATACCTGCACTTTACATGAGTCATTCAGTTTGCCTCTTTGTGCCAAGCACACCCCTGTATATGGTGCGTCATGTCTTCATCAAAGTGCGCCCGCCTCTAGGCAGTTTCAGCATGAGAGCATGCTTGTCTACTTGCAACGCCCAGTCGGCCACAACCATGTACAGGCACATGCATGCAACAGTAAAGGATAAGGGCACGCGCCTGCGCTGCCCACAGCAAGCGGACAGGATACCAATCGGCTTGTCCTGGCGCACACACTTGGGCAAACGCACGGGCGTGCCATGAGTGCCTGCGTACGTGCAAGCCTCTGCGGTGAGGGTGCGCTCACCGGCGTCGAACGCGGCAGTTCCTTGCGTTGTGGCCTCAGTGCCCAAGCGCAGCAGGCGGGACACCTTGTTGGTATGACTGTTGCGCTCCCACTCCGCGTGGCGGATCTGCGCGGAGAGGAAGGGCCATTTTGTGCCAGCAACCCCTGGCCTATGCATCTGTGCAAGGGGGGGCGCACTTGCGCGTGCACAAGCATGTGCGCTTTTGTTCGAGCTGCTAAGCAGGCAGAGCCTCATTGTTTTGGGGACCCATCTGCAGAGCTCTGCCTCATCCCAGCAAGATCTGAGGAGCGACTGCAGCAGGTGCCTAAAGTGACATAACAAGGCACAGGCAGCCGTGCACTTGTTTGTATGCCAAGTTCTGCAAAGGCAAGCTTTAACGATTCCTTCCAAACTTGTCATGGACACACATGCATGCGCGTGCACGCACACACACACACATACACACACGAAAGTGCTGCACTGCGCACCTGCTCGTACGTGAGGCCCGCCTCCTGCATCTGCGACATCTGCTCTGGATCCTTCCACAGCCCATGCGCCGGCGTCCAGCCTGGCGGCGGCCCCTCACCGGGTCTCAGGCTGAACAGGGTGCCCCTCTGCAGGGCGGCAAATGACTGCCCGGTGCGGGCAGCGATCTACAAGCGGGGAAGGTGTGGCAACAAGCATGGGCTGGTTTGCAGGTGTATGCGCATGCGTGGGATGGTGTGAGCAGGAACTTGCATACCTCTGGGTACTAGGAGCCAAACAGGCCCACATTGTAAAAATACGAATGGGTGTGTACACTAGGACAAGTGCGTACCAACAAAAGCAAAGCAGGGTTAGGGTATGGGCTAACAAGCAAATACACCTGCTGCAGCTTCAGGAACAAGTTTAGGGAACACAGGCAATGCATTTGACTTGAAACGCTCACACAGACACACACAAGCAGACACACACAGGCATGCAGACACGCACACTAGCGCACGCACAGCCTGCGCGCACACCTGCTGTAGCTCCTGGAATAGGGCCTCTTTTGAGTTGCGGAAGGTCGGCGTGGTGCATCCCTTGGCTGCCCCTGCTTTTGGGCTGGGCCGGCGGGGCACGGGGCAGGTTGGGCTGCTTGCAGGACAGGTTGGCCCAGTCCCATCCGCCGGATGGAATGGCGAGAGTGGCGGTGGCAAGGGGCTGGGGTTAGCGTGGACGTGCGCAAGGGATGGCAACGACCACGCTGAGGGCACGGAGTTGGCCTTGGGGGGCTTCTTTGAGGGGTGGGGGGATGGGAGGCCCACTTGGATCACCTGCATCAAGGAGGAGGGAGATTTGGGGGTTTGGAAAAACAGAGTCGGACAAGGGGGTGGCACGGAACTTTGTTTCCTGGACTGCCCACTCAACGCACAGCCTTAACCGGGGGCTGAAGCCAGCTGTGCTGATCATCATGCCAGCAACTGAGCATTGGCTGGTGTGGGCGGCACCACAAATCCAACACACATGTCACCAGCGTCCTGTCTGCCTCACTACCCCCATCCCGGCCGCAGGCATAAGCAATGGAAAGCCCATCCCTGCATGCTCTGTCCCATAGTAATGAACCGGTCCCATGCGTAATGAGCCCATCCCTGCATGCTCTGTCGCACTCGAGCCCCCTTGGTGCCCCTCCTCAAGCCTTGACCAGCTCCCCATGCAATTACTCTGCACTGTGTGTACGTTGTGTGTGTACAGGGGTGCATATGTGTGTACAAGCATGTGTGCATGTGTGTGTGTGCGTGTGTGTGCGCGCGTGCGAGGGCAAAGTGTGCGATTCACGGCACCCATCACCCACCTGACCCTGCACCCCCTCACACACAGTCACACATGCGCAAACACACATATACACACACAGGCACACACACATACAAAGGCACTCACGCGCAAAACACCGCACATGCGGCGCATCGCGCCACTGCACCTGGATCGTAGGTTCAGGCACAGTATGGCTGTCAGCAGTGCCTGGCGCCGCCGCCCGAGTGGAATGGGGGCCGCAGCTTGCATAGCCGCCTGGCAGCGCTGCCCCGCCCCCCCCCAGCTTGGGGAGGGGGGAACTGACAGAAGAGCCGCCTGAGCGCATGCCGGCGCTTGACCCTGCGGTTTGTACGTGCATATGTGCGTGTGTGGGTGCGTGCATGTGGGTGCACGTGCAAGTCGCATCCGCACATCCAGCCCAACCCGCTACCACACACACCCATGACCTCACACACCACTGTACGCGCACACATACCCCCTACACCACAACCCACACTCGCACGCACACACACACACTCACACACACACAACACAAACACACAAAACGCACACACACATGCATCCCTGTACACACACATACACGAAGGAGGACAGGCCAAGCTGCGTGCATGCTCACCAGCAGGTTTCCAGCCAGGCCCCTCAGACCCTGGCCTGGCCATCTGGCTGCCAGTCGGGATGACAGGGTGGCCACCGCCCACAAGTCCTGGATGAGCGCTTGTGACGGGCAGCGAGGCGGAGGATTCCGCAGCCGTCCTGGCTGTGCCAGGGGGTTGCTGAAGGTGGGTGGGGGCAGTGTCCGGCCTGCGGGCCCGGCAAGGTTATCTGCTCAAGTCCAGGGGGGCCAGTCATTGAGGATATGCGTAGCATACTATGCATGCAATGCAGGAGGTGCAATGAAGACGGAGGAACATGACTGTGCATGTACACAGATATATTGCTTATTTAGACAAGAAGCACACTCACATGCGCGCATGCGCGCATTACACGCACACATTCCATACATACATACCTTCGGGACAGTTGCGACTTGTCCAACACGCTGCGTGCGGCGCCCTTGTTGTGGCTCAGCTGTGCAGCAGTGGACACCTACACGTGCATGCATTCAACACGTATCCGCATGTCAAGGCCCAACTCGACCATATGATCAGAACCTCCCGTGCAGCATCTGCTTGCCTTCAGCAATTGTCCGGGTGTAGGTGCGCTAATTGCTTGCGAAAGGAACGGACCTAGCATCTAAGGCCGCACTCATTTGTACGTTGTTGGTTACGTTGAAGTTTCTTCAAGGCATAGCACCATAGGCCCCTTGCACCACCGCACACCTTGGTCCACAACGCTTTAGCTGTCGCAATTGCGCGCCGCAAACAAAAGGTACAGCCCAGAGCGCCCACCTTCACCGTGCAGATCAAACTAATCCCACACATGTGCTTTTCACAAAGGGGACACAAGAGACGGAGACCACACGCGCGCTCAAACACGCACTCGCTTGCACGAACACACTCACCAATCTACGCGCCACTTGATTGGAGTTCAAGGGCGGGTGAGGGATTGGCAACGCATGTGTAGTGGCATATGTTGCAGAGTATCTGCGGGGCCTGCTTGCCCTGCTGGCCGCCATGTTGGAGAGGGGAGGGGAGGGAGGCTTCTCCAAGGCATCTTGGCCTACATCCTCGCCCAATGTGCCTTGGGCGTAGTCAGGCGCGCGTGGCCCAATCCCAGCCTCTTGCAGGGCGGTTGAGCACAGGATGCGGTTGGCGCCTGAGCGCTCTCGCTCCCTGCGTAGACATGCACGCATGTGTGCAGCACATGCGTTTGTGTTTGCTTGCGTCGTCTGAGAGTGCACCTGTACATGCATCAAGCGTGTATGTGTGTGCCCGTGCGTGCATGCGCGTGCGCATCCAGGGCTAGGCAAGGATATATACAATTGCATTTCAAAGTTTAGTCTTGCTAGTCGTGTGGCTTGCATATTAGAGGCACAGTCAGTGAGCTAAAATGACAGTAGATCAAGCTCCTGACTTAACTTGGGCATCAGCCAGCGCCAAGACATTTACAAGAGCTGCTAGTTCGGGCTATGCACTAACGCACGCTCACATTACCTAAAATCTCACCTGCGCGTTGGGCTGGCCATAGCATCATTTGAGTAAAACTCCTCCTCGGGGCGGGGCCGTTGCCATGCAAGCCTCCCAAAAAGCTGGTTGTTCAATCGGGACATGCCCTTAAAGACTTGACTGCCTCCAAAGTCACCTAAGAAGTCAGTTTAAAGGGTGTTTGCCGCAAGTTTGAAGGAATGTGATCCCTTCAAAAATTGAAGCACTGTCAAGTACCATTGAGCCTGACAAGAGAGCTGGTTTTCTGCCTTATACAGCTTTGAACCCTTCACACTATCTACACTTCACTCACCTTATCAAGATAGGAAGAGAGGTATCAGATTTGAATATGATCATCAGTCTTGGGCGTCCTTTGGGGAGGGAGCAGCTGTATGCAGGTGCAGGTGTGTACAAGAAGAACATGCGGGTTGGACATATTAGTTTCTCGGGATGAAATTTGAAAATAAAAATCTTGATTTCAGTAGACTGGACAATTGCGCAAAACCAGGTAGCATGAATGTTTACATGTAGCACGAGGGTGTTTATATGTAGCGATTTAATCGATATTGATGAACAAGTTACATTTCTTAGCGGCTGTAGCACTGGGAGGTGCCAGTGCGATTGAGTACGTTCCAATGCAGAGTGATTACATCCGCACGCTCCTGCTTGCCTGCTTGTGCTACATAGTTCTGATTGCCATTCAAGTGGTAAGTGTTAGAATCCCTTTACATTTCAAGTTTACCATCTAGTTTCATAGCAGTGTGAACCTTGTTTACACCGCAAATGAGCTCACTAGCATTTGCAAAATGCGCATATACGCACGCTCACACAAGTGCACACACGCGCACGCACACACACACACACACACACACACACACACACACACACACACACACA
>LKMJ01005942.1_pt1 | contig 11544 bp, 10 predicted proteins | sample 643391 | NCBI WGS metagenome assembly LKMJ01 (sample SAMN04112250, study PRJNA286221) | soda lake metagenome | biome: soda lake; feature: Kulunda Steppe; material: water; isolation source: sample PL-Br10 brine of Picturesque Lake | place: Russia: Kulunda steppe | collected 2010-07
CCAGCATCCATCGACACGCCGTTGTGCCGGCGAAGTGGTAGACACACGTCGGTTCGGGAGGCTCCGACACCCCTTTACTCACGCCCACGTAAGCCCCCACAATGAGTCAACCCACGCCCGAAGTCTATGAACAGGGCAAGGGCATGGACGCCCACAACAAGGTAATGCGCGAGATTCGCGCCAAAAAGGATCGCAGCTACGACCCCCACCAGCCGACGCGGGTCTGGCTCGATGAGGACAACACACCCGATGGCGTCAAAAACAGCCTGACGATTATTTTAAACACCGGCGGCTGTCGCTGGGCTCGAGCCGGTGGCTGTACGATGTGTGGCTACGTCGCCGAAAGCGTCGAAGGCGGCAGCGTCAGCCACGAGGCACTCATGGATCAGATCGACGTCTGTCTCGAGCACGAACAGGAGAACGCCGAGGAGCCAGCCGAACTGATCAAAATCTACACCTCCGGCTCCTTTCTCGACGAACGAGAGGTGAGCGCCCAGTCCCGACGGGCCATCGCCGACACCTTCGGCGACCGCGAGCGGATCGTCTTGGAGTCCCTCCCGGATTTCGTCGACCGCGAGAAGATTGCTGATTTCACCGCAGAAGGGTTGGACACGGACATCGCCATCGGCCTCGAGACGGCAACCGACCGAGTTCGCCACGATTGTGTCAACAAGTACTTCGATTTCGTCGATTTCGAGGCCGCGTGTGCGGAGGCCGTTGCCGCAAGCGAAGCGGCCGGGCCGGACGTAGCGGCTGGCATCAAAGCCTACCTGCTGATGAAGCCACCGTTTCTTTCCGAATCTGAAGCCGCCGAAGACATGATTGCCTCCATCGAGCGGTGTGCAGGCGTCGAGGGCTGTCACACGGTTTCGATGAACCCCTGTAACGTCCAACGCTATACAATGGTCGACGAACTCCACTTCCGCGGCGGCTACCGTCCACCCTGGCTCTGGTCGGTCGCCCACGTCCTCGAGGAAACGGCCGCTGTCGACGCCATCGTCATCTCCGATCCCGTCGGCCACGGCACCGAACGCGGGGCCCACAACTGCGGGGAGTGTGACGACCTGGTCCAGAAGGCGATCAAAGATTTCGACCTCCGGCAGGATCCCACCGTCTTCGAGCAGGTTTCCTGTGCGTGTGAACTGACGTGGGAGGCAGTGATGGACCTCGAATGTGGGTACAACGGACCGTTGACGCGGTAAGGAGAGGACGACACTGGTCGACTGGAACTGCCGGTGACCGGTGTGACGAGCGCGACGGATTGTCAATTTCCTGTTGAAACACGTCGATTGTTACGGTATTCGACCACTCAATGTACGTTTTGGCAGCAGACAGAGACACTCGTTACAGGGATGAGAACCGTTTTATCTTTGTTCTGCGATGTTTCGGTATGAAATTCTCCCCTCTCTCTAAGGGGCGTTCTCGACGGGCGATGTTGCAATCGATTGCCGTCGGCGGTGGGGCGGTGCTGGCAGGATGCGCCGGGGACGACCCGCCAGCAGCGGAGGGCAACGGCGGGGCCAAACACTGGATCGGTGCGCAATCGAGTGACGCGCCAAACTACAACGTCTTTCGGATGACCGACACGACTTCTATCGACCGCCTGAGTCGGGTGATGGATCCGGCGTTCGTCCGCGACGAGAACGCCGAGTTCGTGCCACGGCTGATCCGTTCGTACACGGTCAACGATGAGTACACCAAGTGGACGTTTACCATCACTGAACACGGCGAGTGGTCAGAACCGTACGGTTCGATGACTGCCGCCGACTGGGTCTACTCGATCACCGAAATTATCCAGGGAGAAAACAACTGGGCCGCTGTCTCGAGTGCTGACAAGTGGCGAATGCCCGTTGAGGCGGTTCCCGACGGGTTCGAAGCCGCTGACGAAGACGGCAGACAGGCGTGGTTCGCCATCGAACAGACCGGCGAGTTCGAATTTACCGTCGAGATGCCCGCTCCGTTCCCCGCTTTTCTTTCCGAACCGATCCTCTGGGGGTTCCAAGGCGTGGTTCCCATCGACCTCGCCGAACCGTACGTCGACGCCCGCGACGGCGACGGACTGAACGAAGACGAGGAGATCCAGGGACTGAGTTACACCGGAAACCTCGGCGGATTTACGGTCGAGCGACTCGAGACCGAAGCACGGATGGTCGCCACCCGAAACGACGACTACTATCTGCGCAACTACGAGGGCTATGCAGACACCCCGTACATCGAGGAGTGGACGTACCAGGTAATGCGCGAGCAGTCGAGTCGGCTCAACGCGCTCCAGACAGGCGAGATAACGGCGACCGACGTTCCACCCCGTCGGGCCGAGGAGTTCGAGGCAATGGATGACATCCAGCTTATTGGGACGCCGACAGTGCACTGCCAAAGTATGTTCTATAACATGCGCGAAGACGGGTGGGAGGCGCTAACCGTGCCGGACGTTCGCCAAGCGCTCACGATGGCCGTCGACCGACAATCGATCGTCGACGACGTACTGCATGGCTACGGATCGGTGGCACACACGCTGTCACCGGCAGAAAGCGAGTTTTACGATGACGCTGCCGTCGTCGAATGGGAGTACGACCCCGAGGGGGCACAGGACCGACTCGAGGCGTCCCTTCCGACGCCCTACAGCTATGAGGATGGACGCGTCGTCGACGGGGACGAGGAGGTTGTCCTTACGCTCGTCTATGCGGACACGTCCGACGAAAGTGAGCTGATTGCGCGTCTTATTCAGGCGGGAATAGAGGCCGTCGGGCTCGAAGTCGAACTCGACCCCGTCCCCTGGAACACGATGTTGAACGACTACTTGAACAGCGAGCCCGGCGAGGCGCGCCAATGGGATTTCATGACTGGCATTGGCCGCAACGCGTATCCGCTTGCACCTGAGGCGACAGAATTCTACTGGCGACCCGGCGGTTCCGCAAACGGGTACGGCTACGACGACCCCCACGGCATCGCCGACAAACTGGCTGACGCTGGGCGGATGGAAGACGCAGACGAGCGCCAGCAACTGCTGACGGAGGTGTTTGGATTGCTGAGTGAATCACAACCGTGGAACTTTCTCTACTTCCCCGAGATACTCAACGGCTATCGCGCGCACGTAACCCCCTCCGAGGAGCCGAGCATTTCGTGGGGGTATGACAAAAACCGCTGGGAGATCGAACGCGAACAGTAGCAACGGGCATGAAAACGTACATCGCAAAACGGCTCGCCTGGACGGTCGTTGCGACGTGGGTGACCCTTACGATCACGTTCCTGCTTGTTGACCTTGCGCCAATCCCCATCGCAGGAGCGGAGTTCGTCGACCAGCAGGTCCAGCAAGGCGTCGAAGTTGAGGAAGCGGAGGCGCTGTACCAACAGCAACTCGGGCACGGTGACACCATGTGGGAGCGCTACACTGATTTCATGATCGGACTGCTTACCCTTGATTGGGGGCTCTCGACGACCTACAACCAGCCGGTTACCACCGTCATCGCCAACGCCTGGCTCTACTCGTTTCAGTACGTCTTCCCGGCAACGGTACTCTCAGTGATTCTTGGGTTCGGAATCGGCCTCTACTCGGCAACCCACCAGTACACCACCGGTGACTACGCCGCAACGCTGTTGGCCTTTGGCGGCATCAGCCTCCCGAATTTCTGGTTTGCGATCATGCTCATCCTCGTCTTCGGCGTCTTTCTCGGCTGGGTTCCAACCTACTACACGACGGATGTCCCCGGCCTCCTTTCGCTCGAGAACGCCCACCAACTGCTGCTCCCGATTCTCGTCCTTTCGACCTCAGCGATCGCCACGCAGATGCGGTATGCACGTGCTGAGTCACTCGAGTACGTCCACGCGGCGTTTGTCAAAACGGCACGAGCCAAAGGGCTTTCAGAAAGGACAGTGACGATCCGCCATATCTTCCGGCCGGCGATGGTACCGTTGAGTACGGTGCTCGTCGGTGATATCCTCGGCGTGCTGTTTGCCGGAGCCTACGTCATTGAAGTCATTTTCTCCATTCCGGGCCTCGGGTTGGTTAGTTACCAGGCGATTCTTCAGCAGGATACCCCACTCGTCATGGCAACGGTGTTGATCCCGGTGATGATCGCGATTATCGGCAACCTCATCCAAGACATCTGTTATACCCTCCTCGATCCGCGAATCAGCTTCGGTGATGGTGAATGAGCGGCGAGAACGACAAACCGATTGGCTTTGGAGCCGATACCGACACCGAAACTAAAACTGACACGGACACCGACACCGGCACTGGCACCGCCCGCGACGAAATCGGATTCGAAGAAATCGATTGGGAGGAGTACGACAGCGGTTTCGATGTGACGGGAACACGACTTGCTGCGGTAGGGACTATCGGGACGATTCTCGTCGCCTGGCTGCTTGATTTCCGGTATGGGAGTCCCCGAGAGCCGCTTTTTGTTCTTGGCGGTGGCAACCTGCCCATCACGTTCGCCCCTAATCCGGGAAACGTCGAGTGGCTGTTCGTCCTCACTATTGTGCTCCTGTTTTTTGCTGTTGGCCGTCCATTGTATCAGAACCCACGGCGAACCCGCTACTACTGGAAGGAATTCAAAACAAACACCGCAGCCGTCGCGAGCCTCTGCTTCCTCGCGTTCATCTTCGTCCTCGCACTCTTCGGCCCCTTCATTTTTGGCCACCCCGAACTCGACCCCGCAAACGCCTACCAGCCACCGGTGTTTGCCGGCGGCTCGTGGGACCATCCCTTCGGAACCATGCAATCGGGCGAAGACATCCTCCAGATCGTCGTCATCGGCGCTCGAGTGAGCATGATGGTTGGGCTCATCGGCGCGCTGCTAATCGTCGTCCTCGCGACCGCCGTCGGGACGACCGCCGCCTACTTCGGTGGCCTGGTCGATGAGGTGCTGATGCGCACAGTCGATATCCTGCTTACGTTCCCGACGTTCTTTCTGATTCTGTTCATCGTCTACCTCTATGGCGGTGACCTGTTTACAATCATCCTCATTCTCGGACTGACGACGTGGGCTGGGACCTCGAGAATCGTCCGCTCGGAAGCCCTCCAGCGCAACGAGGAAGCCTATATCGATGCCGCCAAAAGCGTCGGCGCAAGCGAGCGGTGGATTATTACTCGCCATCTGGTGCCGAACGTCTCGAATTCGATCATCACGGCGGCAACGCTCGCGATTCCGTCGCTTATTCTTTATGAGGCTGTACTGGCCTTTCTCGGCTTTGGCGATCCGAACGTCTGGTCGTGGGGGCGAGTCATTGCAGCGGGGCGAAGCGACATGCAAAACGCGTGGTGGATTACGATGATTCCCGGCACGTTCCTGTTCCTGACGGTGCTGGCCTGTAATTTCCTCGGTGACGGACTTCGGGATGCACTCGATCCGCGACACGAGAGCGCCACGAAACGAAAATAGATCCATCATGAGCACTGACCCACTCCTTTCGGTTCGAAACCTCAAAACGCACTTTCAGACCGACGAGGGCGTCCTCAAAGCGGTCGATGGCATCAACTTTGACGTCAATCGCGGCGAAACGGTCTGTCTCGTCGGCGAAAGTGGCTCCGGAAAGTCCGTTACGGCCGAATCGATCACCCAGCTGGTTGAGACACCACCCGGCGAAATCAGCGGCGAGATACGGTTCGATGGCAGGGACATAACGACGCTTGCTGAGGCTGAAATGAGGACTCTCCGTGGCGGGCGAATCGGCCACGTCTTCCAGAACCCACAGGGGGCGCTAAATCCCGTCTACACCGTGGGCTATCAGATTCGGGAGGCGATTACCGCCCACCACGACGTCCCAAAAGACGAGGCGCGAAAACGGGCCATTTCCCTCTTAGACAGCGTCGGCATTCCCGAAGCGGGGACCCGTATCGACGACTATCCACACGAGTTCTCCGGCGGGATGGGCCAGCGCGTCGCAATCGCAATCGCATTGGCCGGTGAGCCGGACCTCCTGATCGCTGACGAACCCACAACGGCCCTTGACGTGACGATCGAAGCCCAGATTCTGGACCTGTTTACAGACCTCCAGTCAGCCACCGAGATGGGGATTCTTGTTGTCACCCACGACCTCGGCGTCGTCGCCGAAATCGCAGACACCGTCGTCGTCCTGTATGCCGGAGCCGTCATGGAAACCGGTCCCGTCGAGGCCGTGTTCAAAACACCAGCTCACCCCTATACCAAAGCCTTACTCGAATGCCTCCCCGGTCGATCCAGTCTCGAGCCGGTTCCGGGTTCGCTCCCGAGCCCAACGGCTCTCCCACCGGGCTGTCGGTTTGCCGACCGGTGTGAGTATGCGATCGACGACTGCCACGAGGGAGGGCAGCCACCGCTTTACGACCTCGGTGGCGGCCATCGAGTCTCCTGTGTCCATTGGCGTGAGGGAGCCGATGGGTTGCCCGAACACGAGGTGACCGACTCGAGTGCAGGAGAGACTGGAGACGAGAGTGCAGGGAGGGAACGATGACCAGCAACCAACCGCTACTCGAGGTCGACGGCCTCACCAAACACTTCCCGACAAACCGCGGGGTGCTCGCCGAAGAAAGTGGATGCGTCCGGGCGGTCGACGGCATCAGCTTCGAGCTCCAGGCGAGGGAAACGTTCGGCATCGTCGGCGAGTCCGGCTGTGGAAAAACAACGGCCGCACGGACACTCCTCCGACTCACCGAACCAACCGACGGCGTCGTCCGCTTCGATGGACAGGATATCACCGAGTACGACAAACGGGAACTCAAACGGTTTCGCCGGGAAGCACAACTGCTCTTTCAGGATGCCGACTCGAGTTTTGACCCGCGAATGAGCATCGGGGAGTCGATAGCCGAGCCGCTGATCGTCCACGGAATGGGTGACCGAGAACGCCGGCGGTCGATTATCACCCACCTCCTCGTCCGCGTGGGGCTACAGGCCGAGGACATCGACCGCTACCCCCACGAACTGTCCGGTGGGCAAATACAGCGGGCCGGGCTGGCTCGAGCGCTGGTTTTGAACCCCCGACTGCTCGTCGCCGACGAACCGATGAGTGCCCTCGACGTCTCCGTCCAAGCGGAGATGCTACAGCTCTTAGAGCGGTTGCAGGCGGAGTTCGGACTGAGTATCCTCCTAATCAGCCACAACCTCGGCGTCGTCCGCCATATTTGTGATCGCATCGGCGTGATGTATCTCGGTGAGTTCGTCGAACTGGGACCGACAGACGCGCTCTTTTCGAACCCAACCCACCCCTACACGCAGGCGTTGGTTTCGGCGATTCCCTCGACCGACCTCGACACTCGAGACGAACGTGTCCGACTGACCGGCGACGTCCCGGACCCGGCAAACCCACCCCGCGGCTGTCGGTTTCACACGCGCTGCCCGGCGGTGATTCCGCCGGAAGAATACCATCTCGAGCAGCGTACATGGCGGTCGTTGCTCGAACTCAAACGACGGGTCGCCGACGGTCGACTGACGACCGACCAGCTGCTCGAGTTGCTCTATCCGGGGACAGCGGAGAGCGACCGTCCCGCCGAACTGGAAGCCACCGAGGTCGAACAGGCACTGAGAGCCGAATACGACCTTGGGGACCCACTCGAGGACCCAACGGCTGAGGCGACGTTCATGTCGGCAATCAACCAGCTCGCCGCGGGTGCAGACGGCGAGGCAGAGGCGACACTCGAGGCGGCGTTTCCGACGGTGTGCCAGCGGTCGAAGCCCGCGTTCGAAGAACACGAGCCGGGCCATTGGCGGGCCTGTCACCTCGAGTCTGACATGTCTCACTGAGCTAACGGTCATACGCCTGTGTCAACAGAAGTAAATATGCGCAAGAAGTACAGCGCACCGAGACCGTATCGCCACGAGAGATGAATTCCACCGCCAAAAGAGACCGGTTGGGGACGTTCGCAACCGTCTATCTTGGCGTGGCCCTCCTCGGGGCTATCCTTTTTGAAACGGCGTATCTGCTCGGCTATTTTGGGTCTGGAATAGGCGCCCTCTCTGTCGGACTGTACGGATTCACTCTCCTGATCATCGCCGTTGCTGTCGGCCTGTTGGGGTGGCTCTATCACACCCAAAAGCACCCGGTTGTGCTGCTGATCTGGCTTGCCTGCTCGAGTTGGTTTCTTGGCATTTTCTTTTATACGTCATACGCGATTATTCTCGGGCAGGTACTGCTGTATCCCTCCGTCGGGCAGGTCGCATTTCAGGGCTTTCACCTCCTTTTGCTCCCGGTCCTTTTCTTTCTTTTAGAGCACTCAAAGGGGTCGTTCTGGCGACCATCGGTGCTCCTCGCCGCCGGGATTGCATTGGTCCCGGTCGGTGGCGCTGTGCTGTTGGGGACCGAACTCAACGTCGTCGTCTACAACGTCCTATATCTCTTCGTCGTGATGCTTGCACTGATGCTCGCGCTCCATCTCCTCTACGCGGGCGTGTTCCCGCTTTTCGGCGGTGGCTTTGTGCTGTTTTTCCTCACTGACATCATATTTATCAGCATCACACTCGCCATCCGGGACCCCTCGATTTTCTTTCTCTTTCCGCTCTGGTTTAGCGCGTACGCGATCATCGCCTATGGAGCCGTCCGATACACGCGGCGGGGTGCACTGCCATGACCGACTGCCGCCGGTGGGGTGAGGAGCGATGATGACGGCGCTCTCGGTCGCGCTGGTGGCCCCGCTGATCTTAATGATCCTGTTGGTTTACGATCGAACGACCAAAATCTATCTCTCTTTTTTTGCATGGGGCAGTTTCTCGGGACTGATCGCCGTCTCCCTCAACCAACTGGGACACACCGTGTTCGGCCTCCCACCGGAATCGATTGCGATCCAGTTCGCCCCGATTGCAGAAGAGTTTGCGAAAGCAATTCCGCTTTTTATTCTCCTAGTGGTCCTCCCCGAATTTCTGGAACAAAAAGAGGTGATTTTGGCTGCAATATCCTCCGGAATCGGTTTTAGCGTCGTCGAAAACTACGCCTACCTGATCGCGGAACCGAACCTGTCTGCAGGGGCGCTCGCGGTGTTCGTCCTAACACGTAGCCTCTCGACAACAGTTATGCACGGGCTAGCGACGGGGCTAATCGGCGGCGGGTTCTACTACCTCCAAACAGGTGGGTTAGCGCAGTTTCGCTTTCGGCCAATTTTCGTCGTCATGTCCTACGCTTTTGCCGTGATCGTTCACGCGCTGTTCAATCTGTACGTCCAGTTTAGCCTCTTTGGGCGGACAGTTGCGCTGATGGCATCGATCGTTCTCTACTTTATTGCGTGGGTCTTTTTCAGATTCTACTATGTGGAACTGTGAGGACCGCATCGACCCCGAGAACACGTTTTTAGCATAACCGAAAACGGTCGATGAAGGGACTAGTACAACAACTCAGCACAACACTCCGTCTCAGGCGTCGGCATCGAATGCCGACAACATCCCCTGCCCATCGGTCCCACCCACATCGGGAAGCGTCGCCCGCTCGGGGTGAGGCATCAAGACGGCAACGGACTCACGTTCACCGAGGACGCCTGCAACGTTGTGCTTCGAGCCGTTGGGATTCGCCTCGGGAGTCACCTCGCCGTCTTCCGTACAGTACCGAAAGAGGACGCGGTCATCGGCCTCGAGGGCCTCGAGTCGCTGGGCATCGATTTCGTAGCGGCCTTCGCCATGAGCGATCGGTACCTCGAGAACGTCGCCTTCCTCGTAGGCAGCCGTCCACGGCGTGTCGGCGTTTTCGACGCGCAAAAAGACGTGTTCACATTGGAAGCGGGCGCTCTCGTTGGTGGTAAATGCGCCGTCGGTGAGCCCGGATTCACAGCCGACTTGGGCGCCGTTGCAGACGCCGAGGACGGGGACGCCGTCGGCGGCCGCTTCACGGACGGCAGCCATAATCGGGGAGCGGGCAGCCATCGCGCCGGCCCGAAGGTAGTCACCGTAGGAGAACCCGCCGGGGAGGATGATACCCGTCGTCTCCTCGGGCAAGCCATCTTCGTGCCAGACGATTTCGGCGTCGATACCCAGATACTCGAGGGCGGCGGCGGCGTCCCGGTCGCAGTTCGAGCCGCCAAAGCGGATGATCGCAACGGTCATTGGCGCGTGCTGATCTCGACGTCGTAGTCGTGGATCGTTGGGTTGGCAAGCAGTCGGTCGGCCATCTCGCTTGCGCGCTCGCCGGCCGCGGCTTCGGATTCGGCCTCGAGGTCAATCTCGAACCGGTCGGTCGATCGCAGTCCCTCGAGTTCGAAGCCAAGGCGCTCTAAGGCGTGTTTAGTCGTCTCGGCTTCCGGATCGAGGACGCCGTGTTTGAGTCGGACGGTAACGGTCGCAGTATAGGTACTCATTACCTCAATGGGTGGCCCGGCGGTCGAAAACGGTTTCGTTGTGTCTCGGATGCGATGGGGTGGCATCCTACTCCAATGCGATGGGTTTTGTACCTCGAGCCAATGCGATGGGCTTGGCACTCAGCTCACGATACGGCGACGGCAGGTTCGACATCAGGGGCCGGTTGGTCACAGACCGACTCGAGTGCGTCGGTGATCCGGTCGGCACTCCGTCGGGCGCCGACGATGGTGCCAGCAACCGGACCGACCGTTCCGGCGGCGAGTGAGCCGGTGATAAAAAGCGGCGAGGGCGAGCCATCACGGCGGCCCCACGCCAACGTCGTGTCGTCGAGGACGGGCATCCCGCGAAAGCCACGCTCGAGGGCCAACGCTGTCCCAACGCGGTCGACAAACGGATGGGAGAAGACGGGTTCGAAGCCGGTTGCCAGAACGACTTGGTCAGTCTCGAGCTGTCGGCCGTCCTCGAGTCGGAGTGACGTTCGGCCGTCCGTCCGCTCTCGGACGATGTCAACTTCTCCACGGCGTACGGTAAGCGTCCCCGCCTCGACACACTCCTCGAGACACTCGTGGACCCACGGCGGCATTGTCCCGTCGTTTCGCGCGTCGGCTATGGTCTCGAGGCGAGCAGGTGAACCCGGCGGGTGGCGGTGGAGGTGGCGTTCGATATAGTTCCAGTTGAGCCAGCGAGGATCGGCTTCGATCACGGCCCGTTCGATGGCGTGGCGGGTGAGAAGCGTCACCTCAGACTGTTCACCGACGCGGTCGGCAAGACAGCCGGCTAACTGGCCAGCGGTGATCCCACCACCGACGACGACCACGTCGCCGACAATGTCCCGAGGATCGAATCCGTCATCCCAGACGTGGCAACTGTTTGTGATTCCCTCAACCCACGAGGGGCGACGATACCGCCCACCGTGGCCCATCGCGAGGAGACAGGTTCGCGTGGCAATCGAGCCACAGTCGGTTTCGAGTACCAGACCGCCCTCGGCTTCGGCAATCGACCGAACCGACGCTTGTCGGTGAACCGCCTCGAGGTCATGGCGCTCGATTACCGCATCGGCGTACGAGCAGAACAACTCGAGGGAGGGCCGGCGTGGATAGCCGGGCGTTGGCTCAAGATCGTCCTCCCGGTCGTTGGCTTGGGCAAACGACTCGAGACCGAACGGATCGGTCCCGATGTGGTGGACGTATGGCGAGCGCAAGGCATCCATCTCACACGCGGCGGCCTTTCGGCGAAAGGACTCGAGCAGGCGGTCGTGTGGGTCGACAACGAGGAGGTCCTCGCGCTCGAG
>LKMJ01005943.1_pt1 | contig 11542 bp, 12 predicted proteins | sample 643391 | NCBI WGS metagenome assembly LKMJ01 (sample SAMN04112250, study PRJNA286221) | soda lake metagenome | biome: soda lake; feature: Kulunda Steppe; material: water; isolation source: sample PL-Br10 brine of Picturesque Lake | place: Russia: Kulunda steppe | collected 2010-07
AGCGCGCGGGCGATTGCGCGTGCCCGTGCGGGCGTCCCGTGATCTGTCTCGATGCGTGCGCGGCGTCGAGCCATGTTGTCGGTCATACTGCCTCCTTGAACGCTGCGACGAACTCGGTTGGATCGTTATCGAAGGTGGCGCGACCGACCGTTGTGGTGCCGCCACCCGACCCGCCGACGGCTGTCGCCACCTGCTCGGTCGTCGTCCCGACAGCGTTCTGTTCGACAGCGTATGCGGCCGCCACGCCCTCGCCGACGACGAGCACGAGCGACTCGGGCGAGCGAAACTCGGCAAGCAGCCGGGCGGCCGTCCCGACCGGCGGCTGGCCGTCGCATCTGGCGACGAACAGTCCGTCGTACCGGCTGGTGCGTGCCTGTCTGACCGCCTCGTGTGCAGCGCTGGCATGACGCCGCCAGCTTGCAAGCGCCTGCTCGTGATCACCGCTGCCGACCGCGAGGGCAACGGCGAGTCCTGGCTGCTCACGGGAGACGGCGTCGAGCACATCGGCGTAGCCAGCGATCGTCTCGAACGGGCCACCGGCGAGTGGCCGGAGGAGCCGTTCGACACGTTCTGCCCCACGGGGCGTTCCCTCGGGATCGCCAGCCACGGCGAGTGCGACCTGCGATGCGAGTTTCCGGCGGTCGTCGCCGACACCGTCGATGGCTGCTGACGCCGCATCCGGGTCACCCGAGAAGGGTGCGTGAACGAGCGTCGAGTGGGCGAGCCCGTCGGGAATTTCCGTCGTCGGAATCCCGACTCCGGGTCGGCGCTCGACTCCCTGCTCGGCCGCGAGCGTTGAGAGCTCGTCGCCGGGATGACCGTCCCGTGCAACTGTGCCAGCAAGCGCGAGCGCGAGATCGTCGACGCCGAACTCGCGGGCAGCGGCGTGAGCCGTCCCCGCGCTGGCGCTGTCGAGACCGATCGTCAGATCCGCCTCGGTCGCCGACCGTCCGATCGCAACCGTCAGATCCGCATCCGTCGAGCGCTCGGTGTGCTCTGTGTGCGGTGTCACCGAGAGCTGGTAGGGCGTCTCGCTTTCGGCGAGTGCCCGGGCGACCAGCCCACTGGCTGCGACGCTGTCGCCATCGGGTGCAACGACAAGCCGGACGAAGCCGGCATTGCGTAGCCCCTCGGCAAGCGCCGTCTCTGACTGTGCTGGACGGTCGGTCGTCGACATCTCAGATCAGATCTCGGGCTTCGTCAACGCTGTAGCTAAACTCCTCGTCGATCTCGTCGCCGCGGTAGTAATCCAGCAGGCGACGGATCTTCGATTCGGTGTTCTGCAGCGCGCGCTTGTTCTGGTAGTCCGTCTGGTTTTCCTCCATGTGATCGCGCAGGCGGACTGCCTTTGCCATCAGATTCCGGAGATCCTCTGGAATATCCGGCTGCTGGTCTGCTTCTTCGAGGATTTCGGTTACCTTCTTGCCCGTCGCAAGCTTGACATCCGGGACTGGGGTCCCCTGAACGCCCTCATCGCGCAGCTTCAGCCCGATCTCGCTCGGGCTGTGTCCCTGCTCTGCCAGCTCGACGACGTGGTCTTCGATTGCGTCTGCTTCTACGTCACTCCACTCCGGTGGTTCGTCTGCCGCCGGCTTGTCCGATCCGGACGAGCCGCGGCGGCGTGTGTGCATTCGTGCCATATCTCTGATTGGAACGACACGAGCCGCTGTTATAGCGGACTGGTATCCGTGGATGCGATGGCCGTGTTTCCGGCTGTACCGGTCTCCCGGGACAGCGGCTGTCGGCCGACACTCCCACAATCCCAAGCCGCCCAAGCGGACGGCGAGTCAGATTTGCGGTCGTGCGTTCCCGTTCGAGCAAAACGGACCACCACTGTTAACGGTTACTGTTCGCAGCCAGGGCAGGGAGAACGTGATCGTCCGAGAATTGGGGTATTTGAGCGACTCGACACCTGAGACTGTCGACAGTAGCAACTACAGAGAAAGCAGGAGAGAGCCCACGATCTTCAGTCGTGGGGAGAGGTCAAGACTCGGGATGGATACTGAACCCGTCCAGTATGACCGAATCACCGCTCTGGTCCGTCCAGATGATCTGAATATCGTCGGACCGTGTTGCCCAGACATCGATCCTGTCACCGGGGAGAAGCTGATCGCCGGACTCGTACTGCTCGGTAGCGACGAGGTCTCGCTGTCCCTCACCGCTGCTGATCTGGAGTTCCTCAACCGGGATACTCGCGCCAGATTCGTAGGTGATCGTCACCATTCCCGTTCCCCCGACCTCACTGGCCGTCTGCCCGAACGCATCCTCCTCGTCCTCGTCGACGGCCTCGTCATAGAAGAAGGCAAAATCACTCTCTGGGGGCGTGTCGCCGGCCTCACCCGACACTGTGAAAATGACCGGCGTCACCACCACAACAAGGGTGACGGTCACTGCGACCATCAGAATGACGCCGATGACCGGGCTTACGGCTCGATCGGAAGTAGTGTCGTTCACAGCGGATCACGTTCTGTCGTTGCTGCCTGTTATCCGGGCAACAGACTCTATCCCTCGGAAGACACCGCAGTAATAAAAACCCACTGGCCAAATGACCCGTCGCCGCTGTGCACTCTTCGTCGCTGTCGTGGAGTGAGCACACGAACTCTGGAACTACATTATTATCATAGTTGATTATAGAAATTTCGGCCAGTTGATTTATTACCCAAGAAAACCAATAACGTAACCATGTCGACATTGTCTGGCAATTATACTAATCTATCGGACGAGCGCGGCCAGAGTGAGGTGCTCGGATTTATTCTCATCTTTTCAATTATGATAGCAGGAGCGCTTGTCATCGTTGGGCTGGGGGCGACAACACTCGGTGACACTGAAGATGGGTTGTCCGACGACAGAGCAGAGAAAGCGTTGACTCAGTTCGACTCGAAAGCCGGGCTGGTTGCACTGGGAGAGGCAGATTCCCAGGACGTTTCGTTCGCGGCTGGTGCAGCCGGGAAGCTCGATCTCAACGAGGACGATGGCTGGATGGCCGTCACGAAAGAAAACCGCACTTCCGAGTATTCAGAGGAAGTAATGAACGTAACGCTTGGCTCGCTTTCGTACACGAATGATGGATCGAGGATGGCCTACCAGGGTGGGGGCGTCTGGCGAGCTGACGAGTCCGGCGGGGCGATGATCTCACCACCGGAGTTTCATTACCGCAATGGCACACTGACACTCCCCGCGGTCACCGTTACCGGCGATCCCTCGCCGGGGAGTGACGTAACGGTCGAGAGAGGGGAGACGAACAGAGCGTTCCCGAACAGCACAGTCGAAAATCGGACGAACCCACTTGATGAACACAGGGTCGACGTGACGGTTCAGAGTGAGTACTACCGCGGCTGGGGAGAGTATTTCAGCGAACGAACTGACGGCGATGTGGAGTACGACCACGACCGGAACAGAGTAACGGTGACGCTCGTCTCGCCGGTCAATATTAACGAGGTGACGGCGGCATCAGCCAGTCTCGCCGCTGGCGGTGAATTCAACGTCTCCGGAAATGCACTCTCTGATTGTGCCGACGACGTGTTCACGGACAGCTACGACTCCTCGACAGGCGAGACCTACTGTGAGCAGTACGAAGAAAACGACGAGCCCCCGGCGTGGAATGGTGATGTCGTCTACGGAAAGGACATCGATATCAGCGACGGCACTGGTGGTACTGACTTCTACGGTGATATCGTCTCCGGCCAGACAGTGACGGTTGACGACTCCCAGGGTCAAGGGCAGCCGGATGTCTACGGAAACATCAGTTACGCCGACAAGTGCATCTCGGACAGAGAGGAGGGTGAAGAGCAGTGCGAAGATCGGATCGCCTCGGCAGACGGCGAGGTTAACCAGATCGATGGCGTCGATACAGCCAACTCTGTCGACTGGTATATCCAGACTGTTGTCGACGAGGTGTCGGGGACAGCTGATGAGACGAACCCAGCCATTGAAGGCGAACGACTTGAGGCCGGCGAGTACTACTTCGACGAAATCACCCTCGGAGAAAACGAAACGCTCGAACTCGACACCAGGGATGGCGATATCCTGCTGGCGGTCAACGAAAGTGTCACACTCGAAGATGACGCGGTAATGGACGTGATCGGGGAAGGTGAAGTGCAGATGTTTGTCCTCGGCGATGACGTCGCGGGGACGAACTTCAAAATGAACCACGAAGCGAAAATCAGAAACGACGAGGATAACGCGACACGGTTTACAGTCCTCGGTACCGCAGACTTCGACGCGAAGATCGGTGCGGGTGGTGGGACAGACAATCTCGCGAAATTCACCGGCGTGCTCTACGCGCCGCCTGGTAACCACGGGACCGGCAGCGCCACCATTGATGGTGGTGAAGTGTTCGGCGGCGTCCTGTCTGGCACCACCGAGATCGATCGAGGAAGTATCCACTACGACGAAGCACTCGAAGGCGAACGGGTCGTCTCGGAGGATGCACGAATTATCAGGGTCACCTATCTACATGTCACTGAAAATGAAATATATATTTCAGGTTAATCGGTAGTGATAACAACAGCGACAGGTTATTATGCTATCTTTTAGTATATATGTACTAAGAATATTGAAATGGACTCGACAGCTGTATCCAACCGTGGTCAGGGGGAGGTACTCGGAGTCGTTCTTGTCTTCGGGTTGATCATCGCCGGAGCGGTGCTTGTCGTGGGACTCGGCGCGACAGCGATCGGTGACACCGAAGACGGGTTATCAAACGATCGGGCCGAGAAATCGTTGACACAGTTCGACTCGAAGGCAGGACTGGTTGCGCTGGGTGACGCTGGGTCACAGGACGTTGATTTCCCGACAGGCGCGGGTGAACGGTATCAGGTTGATGAGGATGCCGGACAGATGAAAATCACTGTCGAAAACCTGACGAGCAACGAAGAATGGGAAGATCCAGTTTTGAACGAAACGCTCGGGGTAGTCACGTACGAGGGTGAGGACTCCCAGATGGCCTATCAGGGTGGCGGTGTCTGGCGGGTGACCGAGAACGGCGGTTCGATGGTCTCGCCGCCCGAGTTCCACTATCGGGAGGGGACCTTGACCTTGCCAGCAGTCACCGTTCGCGGGGAGGGATCGCTGCATAGCGGTGTGACCATCGCACAGGGCGATGAAGATACGAAGTTCCCGCAAGCAGACAGTGAGAACAAGACGAATCCGTTAAGCAATCATCTCGTGACGCTAGAGGTACAAAGCGAGTACTACAGAGGATGGGGTGACTATTTTGAAGAGCGAACTGACGGCGAAGTCGAGTACGAGCACGAAAACAACACTGTCTTGTTGGATCTGAAAACCCCGATTGGTGAGGAGGTTGTTGAGGGCGCGCTCTCGGCTACCTCTTCGGCAGGGGAAATGAAAATAGCAGGGAATCAAGCCAGAACGGATAGTTATAATTCATCAGATGGGCCATATTCGAGTTCCCAATCGTCCAATGGGAACATTTCTGTTGCTGGCGATTTTGATATCGGGGGTGGTTCAACTGTAGAGGGAAGCGTGAGAACAGGAGCTGATTTTGAATGTCGTGGCAATTCTGAGGTAACTGGCGATGTATTCTACACTGATGATTTCGATGCTGGTGGTGGCTGTAATATCGGCGGAGATGATACGGGAATTGACGGTGTGGGGGGTGCCGAACCTCTCAACGACCACGTAGAAGATACAGTCACGGATTTAGAGAGCCCGGATGAGAATGATAATAACGAGGCAGCAGTGATTGATGGCGAAGAGCTGGACTTTTCAAGTGGTGACACACTGACAGCAGGCGGATACTATCTAGAGAATATGGTAGTTGACAGTTCTGAAACGTTGACGCTTGATACGCAGGGTGACAGACTTACGATCGCTGTTCGTGACTATGTCGAGTTAGAGGAAAATGCCGAGATAGACATCGAAGGCGACGGGCAAGTTCAGATACATATTCTTGGAGATGACACAATTCAGGGAAGCAACCTCCATGCCATGCTGGACGACAATTCGAGGATTGAAACCGAAGGTCCAATCGAGAATTCAACCAACTTTTGGATATACGGACAAGATGATCTACAAGCACAGATCGGAACGCCGGGCGGTGATGAAGCATACATGGAAGGAGTCATTTACGCACCGGCTTCCGATACTGGTAGTGTGAGTCGAGTGGATGTGGAGCATGGAGAGGTGTTTGGTGGCCTCGTTCTCGGAGAGGTTGAATTACACAATGGACAGGATACGTTCGTACACTTCGACGAGGCGCTAGAGCAAGAGCAGGTAGTCCCGGAAGATACGAGTGTTGTTCGTATCACATACCTCCACGTCACAACGAACGAAATTCAGATAGACGGCTGAGCGTAATTGCTGCATACATTTTGCAGTCCAGGAATACATTCGCTGACGATCGTGCTGCCGGTATCTATATCTCTTATCGAGAGCAGCGTTGAACGTTTCTCCCTTTACCCGTGGCAGCGACGACCGGTACAGATTCACAACGCTATCAATTGTCATCTGTTTCATCCGTCTGACTTCGGGGTTCGATTGTGTAGCTATGTAAAACACGCTCGCCGCGACCACAGTCAGCATCGAGTCGAAACTGGCGATTAAAGCACAATCGACAGTTCAATTTCGTGTGCAGTCACGTAGACTGTCGGGTCGTTGACATCCACCTCACACACCACTGTACCGTCCTCGGTGTCACACTCCTCGACGGCGGAGAACTGCTCTAACTGATCTGCCCAGAGTTCGTACCGTGGGGAAGTGATATTGAGATACACCCTGCCGATGTTGTCGTCCCGGTCACTATCGAGGACCGCTCTGTCTTCGGCTTGCCCGCGAAGCAGAATGGTCGTCCCACTCGCTCCTTCGACATCCTCGGCAGTCGTCTGGACGATCGGCGTATGGACCCGATTCTCGGTCAGCACGAAGGGTGCACGACGAAGGGTAGATCCACCGTCAGACTGCGTTCTGAACGTCGCACCGGCCTCGTAGACGATTGTCTCTTGATCAGAGGTACGGAGAACGATCGGCCGAATATCTCGTTCGCTGGTCGTTCTGTCTCCCACGCTATTCTCGGTGGTGACGTTGACTGTGATCTCATCACCGTAGTACAGCTGTGAGCCACTCAGATCAACCTCGGTTGCCCGGCTCGGACTGTTGCGTTCGTAGATCGCTGCCATGTTCTCTGCGACCACGTCGATGGCTCGCTCGGCGTTGGAAGCCTGCTCCCTGTCACGCACATCTTCGAGCGAATTCGTTCCGCCGATGGAGATGAGCGTTACAGAGGTGAGGATGAGCGAAAATATCAGGATGTAGCCGATAACCTCGCTGACGCTGCGCTCGTCGCTTGCGCTTCCGAAGAGTCTATCAGTCATTGCCAATCACCAGATTACCATCGTCGTTGTAGTAGGCAGAGATCGTCCCACCCTGCGCCTGGGAGTCCTCCACCGATGTGTTGACGGAGACGTTCATCTGGACCCTCGCGTCCGCTGTCCGACTGAACAGCTCCAGCTGCGGTGGGCCGTCGCCATCGCTTTCGCTGAGTTCGACAGTGTAACTTTCACCCGTCACCTGTTGCTGGAAGGTCTGATTGACAGCAGCCGCTTCAGTCCCATCATGACTCGCGTTGACGTACCGATCGACCTGCTGGAGATTGCCCGAGATGTGTGTCCCGATCACGTTCAGTTCACCCTCGATAACCGTATCGCGCTGGTTGTCGACGAAGGAGGTTCCGGCGATGATCAGCCCACCGACCAGAATGGCCGCGATCGAGAGTACCAGCACGTAATTCAGGGCGATCGATTGCCCCCGGTCGGAGTCGTCAGCCATCGCGCACCTCCCCCGGAGCGACCCTGATATTCGTCTCGTATTTCACATTCGGTGTGGTATACTCGTATTCGACCATGACGCTGTAGGGCACTCCCTCGTCCCCAACATCCCCATCCCAGTAGTAGGGGTGGCCCTGATCATCTTCATCGACAAGATTAGTGGTATCTTGATTCGCATCACCATCGACAATGAGCGAATAGGTTCCGTTTACATTATTGCCGCCTTCGAATCTGATCTCATATGGGTCGTCGATATCTGTCCCGAACCACATCGCTGTGCCATCGCTCGTCCGACTCAGTCCTGGACAGTGATACCCATCAACTGTCCCGGCAGTCACATCGATATGAACATTCGGCTCCCAATCCTCACGGACACACGTTCGCTCGCCGCTGTTGGGTGGGTTAACTGTGATTTCTGCATTGTTGTTGTCTTCTTTTACAGTCATTCCCCACGTATTGCCGCCGCTCCCTTCGAGAATAAACTCGAACTCACCTCTAATCTCCGTAATATTCATTTGGACGTTCCTGGTCTTCTCGACACCATCTGCAAGATTCCAGTTGTTTTGGTCAAATCCGCTACTTGTGAAGTTACGGCTTTCATGACCATCCTGTGCGATTTTGATTCCGGGTGTATCATCTTCCTCTTCAAGATTCACCACTCGCCCTAGCGCCGACTGGTCAAACCCGCCCCGTTCGGCGAACTCCTCGATACGATCATCTTCCCAGTCGACAGAGTTGTTCTGATTGATTGCCATCAGCGCACTCCCGACGCTCTTTTCGACCTCGTCACGGTATTCGAGCGCCTCCTGTGAGCCCGGCACTTCGTCTCGGGTTGATAGATTCTCCGTGAAAATCGCCGAGTTAACGACAAGCGCGAGAATGACGAATGTCGCTGCGAGAATGAACGCAGCGAGGAGGACGAGCTGTCCACGATCGTCGCTCAGATCCGCCATGCGATCACCTCCACCCTCACGAGATTGTACAGGGAGTCCTCATTTTCGAGATTGGGCGCATAGAAGTCGTCCTCGTCCACATCCTCGAGTGCTGTGCCGTCAGGCAGTTTGTCGTCTGGCCGGAGCGCAATCGTCCGGGAAGCACTGACAGCGTGGTCACTGGTTTCTCCCTGGTTAACCAGCTGCTGGGAGTCCATTCCCCCGTTGTTCGTGTGATAGTGGATGATGACGTTGTACGCGATGCTCCGGTTTCCGTACGTCCGGTCGAGATCGGCACCGAACGCGTTCTCGGGCGGTCCATCATTAAAAAACGGCTCTGGTTCAGCTCCGTCGAAGCCATCCTCGGTCTGGTTCCAGTCGAGTGTGGTCTCACGGAGCGTGCCGTTTGCGTCCGTACTCGCCAGCAGTCCTTGTCCGGTTTTCTGGAGCTGGTTTTCGAGGTGCTGACTGGACGTACTCGCCGACAGCGGTGTTACGGCGGTCATCTGGAGTGCGAACGCAACCGCGAGGAGCAGTAGAATACTCGCTGTCAGCGCTTCGAGCGTGAGTGCCTGTCCGCGCTGATCGTCACGAGGGCTCACCACACGACCACCTCCATCGTCACTGACTTGTCGTGGAGCAACACGACCCGCCGCGCCGTGATCGTCGAGTCGCTGGTCGCTTCCGGGTTGTCACCACGCGTCAGTTCTGTATCGCAATGGATGCTATCATCGTCGACAAGCCCCCAGGTATCGTCCTGGACAGGAATGTCGTCTGGATCTTCTTCTGCCCAGCAAAGCGGTGTCTGGACTTCATCGCCATCGAGATCTGTCGAGAGAGTTATGTTTACGTTCGTCGTGGAGAGGTCGAACACCTCGTCCAGTGACATACTGTCGTACTCACAATCATCGGGCGGTGAGTTGCGTGACTCGTTGAAAAACTCGACAGTGCAGTATCTGTCGAGGACGTTTGGTTCGGACGCCGAACCGAGGGTTTCACGGGAAAGCGAGTCTGCGATCTGGTTCGACATCGCGGGTTCGTCCTCGCCGGTAACATCAAACGGCGAGAGAATCCCCGGGACGAAGGTAAAAGTGAACAGTATCACTGCTAGGAATACACCGATACCGATGGCGAAATCCAGTGTGGTTTGCCCTCTGATTGAATCCATCTGAAATCCTTTTATATAGCGACGATCACCGCTGGTATTTGCCTGTCCTTGGCTAATTTAGTTCGACTCGATGGAGAAAGGAGTCCTCTTAATTTATACGTTGTGGCTAAGTTACTATTAATGGTAGTTGCATATTTGAACATTCAATCTATCGAATACGTTATAGTGGCTTTTCGAAATGGTGGAGTTCGTACTCGCCGAGTGTCGACCGGTCGACCTCCCGGTAGCCAGCAGCCGAGTAGAGCTGTATCGCGCGTTGTTGCCGGCTGGCAGTCGTCGCGATGACGCAGTCAAAGCCAGCGTCTGCAGCACGGGATTCGAGTGCCGAGAGGAGCTGTCGACCGTACCCCGCTCCCTGCAGCGGCGGTGCGACCCGCATGCGATGGAGCTCTGCTGCACCCGGAACCGTCCGTTCGTCCTCGTGACCCTCTCCGCTCGGGAGAAAGCCACCGATTGCGACGACAGCCCCATCGAAGGTACTCGGACAGTCCTCGGTACTGTCCTCGGAAACGACGCCGGTCAAAAATGCACCGCCAGTATCGAGATAGGCTGACTCGATGTTCTGGAGGTCTTCCGTGCCGGGGATATCCGTCGGATCAGTGCCCGCCTCCCGCATCGCCCACTCGTGGAGTCGCCAGACGGCATCGGAATCACGCGGGTCGTACTCCCGCAGGTGGAGCGACATCTCCTATCTGTCTTCGAAGACAGTCTCGCCAGGGTCGGTTGTCGCGCCCGTCGACAGCGTCACACCGGGGTTGAGGCTGGTGTTGATCCCAGTTTTGACCTCGTCACCGGCGACGACACCGAACTTCCGGCGGCCGGTCGAGACGCGCTCGCCTTTGACAGTGTGGCCGATATCTTCTCCATCGTGGCGGAGGTTCGCGACGTTCGTGCCGGCACCGAAGTTCACATTTCGACCGAGAACGCTGTCACCGACGTAGGAGAGATGGGGGACGTGTGTGTCCCGCATGAGCAGGCTGTTTTTGATCTCGACACTTTGCCCGACACGAGTTGCTTCAGCAAGGACGGTTCGTCCACGGACGTAGGCGTTCGGGCCGACACGAGCGCCCGACTGGACGAGTGCTGGCCCCTCTATCACCGTCCCGGATTCGACCGTTGCACCCTCCTCGACGACGACATCCCCACGAATGGTCGCACTGTCGGCGATCTCGCCGTCGAGTCGGCGGTCAAGATCGTCGAGTTTCCACTCGTTTGCTTCGAGCAGCTCCCAGGGACGGCCCACGTCGAGCCAGCGGTCGAGTTCGATCGGCGTCACGTCGAACTCGGCGATTGTTCTCGCGAGCACGTCCGTCAGTTCGTACTCGCCGCGCTCTGATTCCTCGACATCTAGCCAGTCCAGCGCTGCTTCGGGGAACTGATAGGCCCCGGCGTTTGCGAGCGTCGAGGGTGGATCGTCGGGTTTTTCGACAATATCTGTCACCCGCTGTCCGTCGGTCGAGAGGACGCCGTAGGCAGTCGGATTTTCGACTTCGATCGCGGCGATCGCCGGGCCGTTTTCGAACAGCGCTTCGATGCTGTCATCGTAGAGGTTGTCGCCGTTGAGAACAGTAAATGGGCCGTCGAGATACGGGCGTGCTGCCCGGACCGCGTCGGCCGTGCCGCGCTGTTCGGTCTGTTTGGCGAAGGTGACCGGCACA
>LKMJ01005944.1_pt1 | contig 11541 bp, 11 predicted proteins | sample 643391 | NCBI WGS metagenome assembly LKMJ01 (sample SAMN04112250, study PRJNA286221) | soda lake metagenome | biome: soda lake; feature: Kulunda Steppe; material: water; isolation source: sample PL-Br10 brine of Picturesque Lake | place: Russia: Kulunda steppe | collected 2010-07
ATGCCACTAAGGCTAAAAATCAATACTTGAGGAGCAAAAATGACCTGCCCCACAACGGCAAGCTTAGTGATAAAGAGGAGAAGAGAAGGATGAAATTGTACCGAAAGGGGCTGACTGATGGGGAGATAGCCGAGAGGGTCGCCGTTACCATGACGGCTATCTGGGAATGGAGAAATAGGAAACATGGCCTTCCCCCAAACGGGTATATCATCGGCGAAAGGCATGAGAGAAGGCTTGAGTTCTACCGGCAGGGCTATTCTATTTGGATAAGGAAATTGCCGAGGAAGTCGGGGTGACCAGGAGCACGATCTGGGAATGGAGGAAGAAGCACGGCTTGAGCGCTAATAATTGATTTAATAATTATAAAGTGCTTGAATTATGAGAAGCAATTAACTCATATTTTAAAAATGAATGATAGATTATAAAAACAAAAGTAGTCTTAATAGATTAAAATAGGGAAAAATAAAATTTAGAGAATTTATTGATAATTATATACATGACTTTGATGATAGGCTGAAAAAATTTTTAGATGAAGAAATTTATTTGAAAATAGATTAAAGTTAAAAAAGACTAATTATTGGATGGGGGGGGATGATATGTCAATTAATGATTGCGATTATGGAAAGATAACGAAAAAATTTAAGGGGGAAGGAATTTTAAAAAATAGTAGTGGAGAAAATTTCAAATGTAGTTTTGTTGCTCAACAGTTTTCAAATGGTAATATATTTGTTGAGTGTGATATTAAAGAAAGCAATGGAGCAGCTTTTTTCAAAGAAGCATTTATATTTTTCTCAGGTATAGATATATTGGAAGGAAAAACTAATAGTCAAAATAAAATTATAATAAATGGTTTGAGCTTGTTAAATAGCTCTTCCCAAAAAATAACCTTTAGAGCAAAAAATATTAAGGTCTATTATACAAAAAATATAGATAAAGCTGACATATCAAAACTTAAATATGGTATTGTTAATTTTGAGTTTTCTAGGAGCGAGATGGTATTTGAAATATGTGATAAAAAAATATATTTAAAACCTGCTCAAAAATACCAAAGTCTAATTAGGAAGATCAAAAATATTAGGTCTATAGATTTAACTTGTTATGTAGAAGCAGATGTGAATAAAAATAGTATAGAAAAAACAAATGATCTAATAAAGAAATTATGTATATTCTTAACTTTAGCAAATGGAAATTACGTCAATTATTTGTTTTATGAGATATATCAAGAAGATACAAAATTAAAAGCAGTATATAGAAATGCTAATACTAAACAGTTTATAAACTTAAACTTGATTCCCAAAAAAGAAAACACATATATTGAAGACTATATTAATAATAAATTCAGTTATTTTTTAGATGCTTTAAGAAACTGGAAAATTAATGCCGGGCAAGAAACTTTATTAAGTCTTAGAAATGCAATTTTATTATTTACGGATGCTAAAACAAGTCAAGATTTTCTAGAAGCGAGAGGATTAAAACTAGCTACAGCCTTTGAAATAATAAGAGATATATATGCAAAAAAATATGATAAAGAAAATATTATTTCAGAAAATGAATTTGCTATACAAAGCGAGTTTCATGAGTTATTGAATGAGAAGTTTAGAAAAGAAGATAATGTAACAGAGAGAGATATTAACAGAATTGCTTGTAATATTGATTGTACAAATAGATATAGTTTCTATACAATCATCCGTAATATTTATCAAGAATTAGGAATGAAATTTGATGAAAATAAAGCAAGAAGCTTCGTAGATATTAGAAACAAATTAGTTCATGAGGGCTCTTATTTATCAGATTCCACAAATTTTGAAACCAGTTTTGAACAATACTCTTTTATGTTAACTTTTGTAGGGGAAGTTTTCTTAACAATAATAAATTATCGTGGCAAATATATAGACCCACAAAAATATCCGGGTTTTGAAGAAGATGTTTCGGTACAAATAAATGAAATTTTAGAATCATAAGAAGCAGGTTCATATTATTTTGCTTAACTGTAGATGTTAAACTAAATTTCTAAAATTAACAAGTTAATTTCCCTTCAAATATCAGAAATAATTTAATGTTTGTCAGATAAAATTAGAATGGGGAATATGGTAATATTATTAAAATCCGGTTATGTATAATTCAGGTTTTTAGGAAGAGATAAATAATTAAGGATTATTATAGTATTTATGTTAAAATTTAATAAAAATGAGATGAGTTATAGTGATAAAGATGAATTTATATATAATTTTGTTTCATTTCAGCAAGATATAAAAACAGAATCTACAAGTTTTGATCTTTTGCCAGATGAGTTAGACACTATTGTTGTCCCAGCAAGGGAAGAGGGTTTCAAAGAAACATTTTTGGGAGAAAATTGCTGGTATGCAATTAGAATGTCAAGCTCAATGAAAGATTGAGTTAATATATTGCTGTTTATCAGACATCTTCAGTATTTGCTATTACACATTATGCTGAAGTAATGAAAATAGAAAAGTACAAAGATACTAATAAATATATAATTTATTTTAAAGAGCCAGCAAAAGAAATTGATAAAATAGTCTTGCCAGAAGATAATCCCTCTTTAGCTCCTCAGGCCCCAAGGTATACAAAACAAGAAAGGCTGTTTGAATCCAATACTTTGGAAGAATTGTTTCGTAAAAAAGGCTAATATTATAAGGTTTTTCGTGGTTTTATTAATTTTTTAGCCAGTATTTTTATAATAACTATGCAGGTTAAAGGTCAGAGGAGAGAAGGCATGAGGAGAATTATTCAGGCATGAGATTTTTAATAATGTATTTAATTATTTCTCCCCATTAAAGGGATTAATAATTCTATCGTAGCGTTTGTTTGAAAGAATTTCTAACATAATACCGAAAGGAGTGGTGGCATTAGCATCTACTACCGCCTTAAAGGTAGAAGGAGAACAGCCGGAAACCAGATGGAATCCTTCTTCACTCATGGTGACGGGAGATTGCGTATGTCTTGAGGCCACATTCCAGAAAACTATATGCGGTAAAGAATAGTTGTTTTTTTCGTATTTGTCTTTCATCTTCTGGATAAAGGTTCTGTTTTTCATCTCTGTTTTATCCATATATCTGGTTGCCGCGTCGAACTGCATATCTGAAATTATAAACAACTTTTGGGGCAGATCTTCTTGAGACAGATTGTTCTCCCTGGCTACTGAGAGCACCAGTTCGAACAAAGACTCCAGATTCGTACTTGCTCCCCAGTTTGCTTCTCTCATATTAAATAACTTCTCTCTGATATCTTTTCCCTTAACTTCCACTAAATCTGGAGCACTAGAGAAGGTAAAAAACTTGTTGTGAAAACCGGGGGCTGTATTTCGCTCTGCAAAATATAAACCGAGTGATATTGCAACCGATAGGGGGAATAAATCGTTGCTATACATTGAACTTGAAGTATCTACCACTGCCATAGCATTATCCTCTATTGCTCCATAATCGGGCAGAGCTTTCCACTGAGCTTCTAAAACCCTTAAAGAATCCTGCTTCATTTCGTGGTCATTAAATATCTTTCTTACTATTTCGTAGGGGAAAAGTGTTCCCCCTTTTATTTCCTGGTTACCTTCCTCTACCTCAGAAATAAACTTATCGTAACCTTCAGGGTCATGCTTGCGGAAGGCGTCTCGATAAATCATGGCCGCTTTTGAAGGTACATTTGAGTAAATTATCTCTTCCCAGCGGTTTTGACTCATAAGACGCTCCACTACATTTATTCTTTCTCTCAGCTTTGCCAGGGATTTTCTGTACGAACTGGGCGAAATATTGAAATGCTTTATTTTTTTTCTGGCCAAATCTCTGGATTTTTTTGAAGAGGTATTTTCTGATTTTAACCATTTTCCCAGGAGCGAAGGAGAACCATCGGGATCTTTCAAAACTTCCAGGTCTTCTCTGAACTGGTTTTCTAAATGCTCAGCCGCTTCCTTTTCAATTTTAGTTCCAAACAAAGCATAAAAGTCATCCCATCTCCCGTAAAAAGCTATGTTTTCTAAATTTGCCAGCACGACCTCAGGATAGGATTCAGCAAGGTATTCCAATATTACTCTAAATACTCTGCGCTCGCCTAAACCACCCCTGACATCTCTAGCATAAAATAAAATCCGCAGGAAAAAATCCCAGACAGCATCCTTCTCCAGCGTTTCATCTGAAATAGCCCGGCTGGCCCGCCTGACTATATCTGACTCTTCAGCATTCCTTAAAGCTCCTACCGATGAGAATAAATCCAGCAAATCTGAGTTAGAGGTTATCCTGGTGACCGCAGCATTTTCAGTTAATGTTAGGTTTGTTTTCTCCTCGATAGGCTTAAAAAATCTTTCTGTCATTTTTTAATTCCCCTTTTTTGGGTTTTTTAGAAAAATTAAAGCCAGTTAATTAGACGCCTCATCAAGCAAGAAAAAAGTGAAGTGTCTAATCAACCGGCTAAATGAATAATATATCCGGGCCAATAAAAGACCAGCAGTACTGTGGCTTTCCTGGCAGCCCTGGCAGCTATTTCTCCAGGAAAATAATAAGAAGAGGTCTAAAACAAATAACCTGACAGATTAACTTGTTGCCATTAACTGGACATAAGAGATGCCGGGAGCTTTTTTATTGAAGCCTCTTTTATTTGGCTGATTCAGTCGAGTCCTCAAGGCACATAAATTAATATCACAGGTTAGGGGATTGCTGTTTGTGCCTTTCATCGACTGTTCAGCTGGTTAAGCCGGCTCATCAAGACACGGTTATTACATCACTGGTTGTGGGATTGCTGTATGTGTCTTTCACCGACTTAAACTTATTTTGGCCTGCTGTTTTGAAACATAATAAAATTAAAATTAAAAATCTTAAAATGACCTGCTCAAAAATTATCTGTTCAAACTAACTAAAAGGGAATAGCTTAATGCAGTTTTTTAAATTGTACTCCAGATGTCTGTCTTTTTTACATTATAACATATATTTAAACTCAAAACATTAGGGTCCCTACTTTTCAGAAAAATTAATTTTTATTTCTTATGTTTCATATATGTTTTTATAATTTTGCTTTTAGCATCAACTTCTTCAAGATTTTCCAGTTCATAATACTCTTTAATTTTTTTACCTAATTCATTGTTGATAGTATTTCCATATTGATCTCTTAGCTCTAAGTACCTTCGCATCAATTCTTCATCATTTTCAATCATGAGAAATATCCTATCTGTGATGTTTAAGGTGAAATCATTCAGCACCTCTTGAAAAAAATTATTTTTCTCATCACTCATTTTGTCACCTCCTTTTGAGCTGTTTTTTAAAAACAAGCTCTAATTAAATTAATTTAACTTAAAGGCTTTATCCAAACTGTGTTATTTGAGTGCGGCTTAAAGGAAATAACTTTTGCAGAGAGAAACAAATTAAGTTTTTCTTTTATTCCTCTTTAACTTGGTACTCTATTGAAAGTGCAGGCTTGCCTTCTCTCCTGGAATAAACGGTGCCTGTCTTAAAATAGTTTATTTCGCGCCGTATTCTGCTGGGGATATCGGCAGTTTGATTTTTGACAGGCTTATAACCATATTTTTCTAAAACAAAAGCTATTGCTTTGCCTATTACCGTTCTGTTGTAGGTGTTTTGCAAAAAAGTGCTCTGACTTAATTCTTTTTCGATGAACTTCTCTAATTTAATAACTATGCCTGAAATTGCCGGATTATGTAGATCACTGGCAATAATCATTCTGGCGACAGATTCTGGTTTAGCTAAGAAATCAAAAATTGATTTCATAGTTTTATTGTTTAGATATCTTTCTTCTCCTACCCGGCTGGACTTAACAAATTCTTTATAATCTTGGTTCACAGGATCGTCCCCCTTATAAGGATTATATGCTGGAAATCTATATTATATAGGACTCTAATAACAAGCACTTAACTTGTAATAAATATTATCACAGTTTTTTTAACCTGTCAAGGGCTAATTATTGAAAATTTTAAAGAGGGGAGTAACAAAATTTGTCTACCTGCCTATGTTATTATTATAAATAGATAAAGACAATTATGAATATTAACAAGGAGTTTTTTGGTATTTAGAGAAATAAATAATTATAAAGAAAAAGATTAACAGGGCTAAAAATTTGATTAATTAACCCAATGCGGACAGTATCTGTCCACCCCAATATGGTATAGTTAACCTGAAGGGGGTGGGAGAATGGGCCTTTATAAAAGAGTTGCGGTGGCTCAAAATGAACCTTATTATCACTACATTATTCCGTTGAGGGGGAAAATACTGGTAGAGTCCAATAAGGATTATGACTATTTTGCCGAATATGATCTTGAAACAAAAACTAATGAGGCTGGCGTAATTAAATCGAGAAGGCTTTTAGTTAAAGAAGAGATATTTAATAAAAAATTATGTGAAACTTACTATAAACAGTATAAAACCTATTTTGATGAGAGGAACTGTAAGGTCGCTGATGGCAAAATACTGTCAGGAAAGTTAAGTTACGAATCAAGAAAAAGAATTAAATTGAAGGAGATCAGCAGGATAGTTTACGAAGCTAAATGTAATTATTACCAGAAGAATAAAGATGAAATGGTCACAATAGAAGAAGCCAGGGCCGGGGCAGCTGATATCACCGGGGCTGATATTCCTGAAAAAGAGGTGTGTGCAGCCTGGCAGGAGGAAGGTTTGCTTTCGCAACCTGTTATATTTAAAGATAGGGGAAAGGGGCGCAGGCCGCTTCACTGCAAAAGCTTGATGTATGAGATTGCAGCAGTGGCTAATTTAAGAGAAGAAAACGATGCCGAGAAAATAAAAAAGGTTAAAGAAAAAGTTTTGCCCGGGTTGAGAGATAAAGACGGGCCCAGTTATTCTGAGCTAAAGGAGGAAATAAACCAGGAAATTGCAGCCAAAAGAGAGGATATTTTTGAGCTTCTGGATAAATCCCGGACTAAAACTGGAAAAATGCTGGTAATTGTCACAAAGCAGGAAATAGAGGTCTTGGAGTTATGTCTGGAATATGCCAGGCTTTTCCTGATTTATAAAAATAACTGGCAGGAAGGCTGAAAGCAAGGGCTGATTTGGGGAAGACTCGGGAGGGGATTGCCGACAGGAAGGAGGCGGGATGAGTTTATCTAAGGGGATGGATTTATCTAAATCTGTAACTATTTTGGATATCTTTGTTAAATTGAATCAGGGTGAAGCGGTGAGTAAAGAGGACCTGGCCGATAAATATGGAAAAGATGAAAGGACTATTCAGCGCTACATTAAAGAGATTAAGGATTATTACCTTTTTTGCCAGCAAAATAAAAAAACTGCCATCAAATATGACCCCGAGAAAGAGGGCCATAGATTAATTAATGGGCAGGGTGAGTTTCTTAACTGCCGGGAGATTCTGGCTGTCTGCAAGATTTTATTTGAGAGCAGGGCTTTTAACCGGGAGGAGATAAACCTCCTGGTTGACAAGCTTTTAAATCTGGCTTCCCCCCGTCAGCGGCAGGAGATTAGAAAGATGATCCTGAACGAATTATATCACTATACCCCGACCCGGCATGAAAAGGATCTGATAGAAGTTATCTGGGATGTTAATCAGGCCATCAAGGAGCAGCGGATTATTTCTCTGGAATACAAAAAGGGGAATGGTGATGTTATTAAACGAGAAATAAAGCCGATGGGCCTTATGTTTTCAGAATATTATTTTTATATGCTGGTCGAGATGAAAAAGCAGCTGGATGATTATAAAATACCTTATCGCCTCGATCGGATAATCGACTATCAAATTAAAGAGGAGCATTTTAAAGTTCCTTACAGTGATAGATTTGAAGAAGGTGAGTTTAGAAAGAGGATTCAGTTCATGTTCCCGGGTAAGATTACCAAAATTAAGCTGAAGTACTGGGGCGCTTCTCTTGAAGCTGTGCTTGACCGGCTGCCGACAGCCAGAGTGGTCGAAGAGAAGGATGATTATTATATTGTAAAAGCGGAGGTTTACAGTCAGGGGATCAAAACCTGGCTTCTGGGACAGGCCCAGTATATAGAGCTTCTGGAGCCGGAATCCTTAAGGAAAAACATTAAAGAAACTATAAATAATATGTCCCAGATTTATTCCTGAAAATTGTTGGAGAGGTGAGATATAGATGCCAGATAAAAACAATTACTTTAAAGGCAGCGGTACTGAAGGTTCTCCCTATCTCGTTTCGGAGCCTGAGCAGTTAGAATTTATTAGTAAGTTTCCTCACTCCTATTTTCTCCAGATAAAAGATTTAAACCTGAATAACCTGGCCAGGCCAGAAGATTTTAAGCCGATTTCCGGCAGTGATCAGATTTATGAGGCTGGATTTGCCGGGAACTATGATGGTAATGGCCATAGAATAACTAATTTGAAGGTTGAAGCAGAGAAGGAGTCATCTATTGGACTGTTTACTTATTTATTTGAGGAAGCGGTCGTTAAAAATTTGCAGCTTGAGGATGTTGAGCTGAAGGGTGATGAAAAAGTAGGAGGTCTGGCAGGAGGGGTTGCCAGAGAGGCACAGATCGTAAACTGCTCTGTTAGCGGCAGGATTGAGGGTAATCAGGCAGTGGGCGGCCTGGTAGGAGAAAATGATGGTTACATTGAAACCAGCTTTGCCGATGTTGAGGTTAAGGGCTTAAATGATGTCGGTGGTTTAGTGGGAAGAAACTGGTTTTTTGCGGCCTCGCTGGATTATTACCTGGAAGACAGCTTAATCAGGGGAGCAAAAGAGGGGGCAATTGTCAACTGCTATGCCAGGGGGAAAGTTAAGGGCGAGAAAAGAGTTGGCGGCCTGGCAGGGTTTAATTACGGGCTTGTGGAAAATTCTTTCTCTGCTGCCAGGATTCTAGAAGGAAAATTCTATCTCGGCAGCCTGGTTGGGGCAAACTTTTCTGGAGAAATTGTCAACAGCTATTTTAACAAAAGTTTTTCTAAACTAGATAGAGAAGATGAGAATGGGATTGAACTTAAAGATGAAGATATGCAGGAAGAAGACAGCTTTAAGGGCTGGGATTTTGATGATGTCTGGTGCATGAATGGTAAGGGGTTTCCGAGGCTTAAATGGGAGGTTTGAGGTGAATTACACGAAATGTCTAAATTCTAAAGTTGGGGGAATATGTTATGTTCAAGTCTAAGATATTTTTGCATAATAAAAATAAAAAAGATTTATCCACTTTAGAAGAAGCAGAATGGCAGGAAGAAGAGTTATTACAGAAGTTTTTAGCTGATTATCCTGACCTTCTTCCTGGTGATCAAATTGATCCAGATAAACCCCGGCGCTGGATGCTGGTATCACGGGAGATGATTATACCTGATAGCGATGAATTAAAGAGGCGCTGGAGTCTTGACCATTTATTTTTAGATCAGGATGGAATTCCAACATTTGTGGAATGTAAAAGAGCATCTGATAATCGTTCTCGCAGACAGGTGGTAGCGCAAATGTTAGATTATGCGGCAAATGGCATAAAATACTGGGATATTGAAAATAATATTAAAAGAGCTATTGAAAAAGATCAAGAAGAGGATTTCTTTTTATCTGATAAAATAATTGATTTATGTGGAAAAACTGATGATGAGGATCTAGATGAAGAAAAAGAAGTTGAAGATTACTGGGACAAAGTAAAAACCAACCTGGAAAGCCATAAAATAAGGCTGATATTTGTATTAGATTCTGTTCCTAGTGAATTAAAAAGATTGGTTGAATTTTTAAATGAAGAGATGCGGCATGTAGAGGTATATGCTGTGGAAATCAAAAGGTATAAAAGAGAAGAAAAAGAAAGCGAGACATTACTGGTTCCAAAGGTTATTGGCTTAACCGGGAAAGCCCAGGAATTAAAACAAACAAAAACGTATATAAATAAGAATGAATTTATGAGTAACTGCAATGAAATAGGTGAGGAATTCTTTAAATTTATCTTTAATTTTATTGGCGAAAAAGATGGATTTAAAATTAGAATGGGAACAAAAGGCTTTTCTGCTCGAGTAAAATTATCAGAAAATGAATATGGGAGTTTTTTTCACGGCTATCCAACAGAGCATAGCTATAAAAAATTTCAGATTAAATTTGAAGACTGGTTAGGTGAAGATAATAAGAAAATCCTAACAGATGAGTTAGCTAAATTTAATGATGTATTAGATGACAATTATAATGCTAATCTAACTGAAAAAAACAAAGAAAGATTAGAAGAAGCTTTTAAAGTCTTAGTTAATAAAATTGATGAGATATTTTGAGATTTATTTAGATTTTATGAATTGAATATTTTGCTTTAAATAGCATAATAATTTTTGTTGTGTTTTGTTAGTTGAGGAATTAATAGAAGGAGGAACTTAACCTGATATTAAAGGGTTGAATATAAACCGAGATAGCATAAGGAGGAAATTTAAAAATGGAGAAAATACCTGAGGAATTAAAGGAATCATTTGATTTGTTGAAGGTAAATTTTATGACTGTTGATAAATATGTTAATGGTGTAAAAAAAGGAGAATTTAAAGATAAACCTATGTTAGTTGATGATAATAAGTTTTTTAAAAATTATCCAGAACATCCATTAGCTTCAGAAAATAGATTTAAAAGAATAAAAGGAGCAGACCAAATAAGAAAGTTTAAGAAGGGATTTTCAGAAAAGACACTTGATAAGATTCATAAGCATTTATTTGATTGTTGTGCAGCTGTTAGATTGTCTTTGCTAAAGGCAATAATGCGTGAGGGGAATCAAAAATCTTTAAATATTGTGGAAGAACTATATGAAAAGGAGAAGAATTTAGATTTGAAAAACATAAAGTCCAAATCTGTTGAGCAATATTCAATGTTAACAATAAAAAGGTTTAAAAATCCTCATTATAAATTGCATGATTTATATTTAAAATCTTATTTAGGGGAAATGGAGAATGATGAAGCAAACGGAGAAGGTATTTTATATTATAATAGCAATGGCAAGATAATTTATGAAGGAGAATTTAAAGATGGGAAATTTCATGGAAATGGAATTTATTACGATGATGATGGCAATAAACTTGAAGGCAGGTTTGAAGAAGGAGAGTTTGTAGATTAGTATCAATTTAAATGAGTTGTAAGAATTAACTTAAATTAAGTATAAATCAGTTCTTAATAGTGGAGTATATTTAACAGGAAGTTTTAGCTTAATATTTACAACAGGGCCTTTGAAAAAAGCTGGAGGGGTTTTCTATGGTTTACTGTATTCAATGCGACAGCAAAATAAGGGAAGATAACATTGTGATTTCCGATGAATGTGAGGGTATTCTGGAAAGACGCTACCAGTGCGAAAGCTGCGGCATTAAATTTAAAAGGGTCTTTGAGATGTTTCTAGAAGAAGAGGTAAAAGAGAACAGAAAGTACGGGGATAGAGCAAAATAAAAATCGGACAGGCTCGGGGCAATAATTAGCGATAATGCCTAACAGTAATACGATTATGTTGTCGAAAAAGAATTTTTTTGAAAATGAAATTAAATAAATTAGCTAACTACCATTGGGGTGGGATAGAGTGGAGTTTAACTACGTTTCCTTTAATGAGAATATTTTTGCTCAAGCTGTCAGCAAAGAGAGATCGCTGTATATAGCTCAGGATGAAAGGG
>LKMJ01005945.1_pt1 | contig 11540 bp, 11 predicted proteins | sample 643391 | NCBI WGS metagenome assembly LKMJ01 (sample SAMN04112250, study PRJNA286221) | soda lake metagenome | biome: soda lake; feature: Kulunda Steppe; material: water; isolation source: sample PL-Br10 brine of Picturesque Lake | place: Russia: Kulunda steppe | collected 2010-07
GACGCGGGCGTTTCCGGCAGGCCGACCCGAACTCCCGCCGGTCTATCGGGATGTCGGCCAGCCGATTCTCCTCCCCGGTAGTATGGGTGCTGGAAGCTACATTCTCCGCGGTGGTGAGAACTCACTCGCCGAGACCTTCGGCTCGACCGCACACGGAGCCGGCAGGTTGATGTCGCGTACACAGGCGAAACAGCAGTACTGGGGCGAGGACGTGAGAGACGACCTCCGCGAGCAAAACCAGATTTACATCAAAGCCGAAAGCGGTGCGACAATCGCAGAGGAAGCACCGGGCGTCTACAAGGACGTCGACGAGGTCGTGAAGGTCTCGGATGCACTCGGTATCGGCGACCGGGTAGCACGGACGTATCCGGTCTGTAACATCAAGGGATGACTCTCTGACGAGCATCCGGGTTACGGGTGTGCCTACTCCTCTGGAATGTCGACCAGTCCATCGTCCTGGTCTTCTGTTGGGTCGTTCCAGCTCGCCAGCACGACCTCCTCTTGGTCGTCTTCGTCGGCGTCTTCGGAGATGTATCGTATCTCGATGAAGTCGTCGTCGCTAACCGACGACCCGTACGGGTTGTCGCTGCTCAGACGAACTGGAACGTTGCTCGGTTCGACCGTGCTGTCGGGGTCTACGTCGTCGAGTTCTGCCCACGTCACGTCGTTAGCGGGGCCGCTGATGTGGATACTTCCAGCACGGAGTTCCTCCCCGTCGTCGTAGAAGATGAGCAACTGTTCGAGGTCGTCACTGTGGTCGAAGGTGAACTGAGCACCGTAGGCCGATTCGTCGTCCATCACGAGCGTGACCGTCATGCCGACAGACACTGTCGCGATAATGGTAATTGCGATTAATACGGCAACACCGAGACTCTCTGATACTCCTCTCTCGGTCGACCCAGTTGCCATCGTTGGCCGTACTACTCGGTGAACTAATAAAGGTCGTTCGGCTGTTCAGTACGACGCTGAAACCGATGGTCTCCGGTTACACTAGAGCATACTGAAAAACAGATACGGAACGATAAACAGCAGGAACGTCATGACGGCAAGTATCAGTAGATAGCCAGAAACCGTCCCAAACGCAGCAAAGAACGACGGATGAGTAAACTGCTCTGTCACTCTCATACCCGTTGGTTAACTGGCGGAACCTTAAGTGTTCTCGCTCGCTCGGTCTCCGGTGATAGATGTTGACAAACATACACAACAGGATTTATATATTACGGTGGTTAACAGTGTCTCACACATGGGACGAAATCAGACACGTCGCACTGTACTCAAGGGACTCGGTGCTGCTGGCCTCGTGGGCGTCGCGGGTTGTGTGGGAGACGACGCCGACGATGCCGATGATACTGACGATACGACCGACGACGTATCAGCAGACCTGGGAGATACACCAGTCGAGTTCGGCGTCCTGATGCCGGAGACGGGTGATCTGGGTTCGCTGGGGCCGCCGATTCGTGACGGTGCGCTGCTCGTCGAGGAACAGCTCAACGACGAGCTGGACGATATCGACATCAGCGTTTCGACTGGAGACACACAGACAGATCCACCGGCGGGTATCAGCGAGGCCAACTCGCTGGTCGATGCTGGGATTCCGGCTATCGTCGGGGCTGCTGCATCGAACGTGACCAATCAGGTCATCCGGGAGGCGACCATTCCGAACGAAGTCGTCACGATTTCGCCAGCATCGACGGACCCGGGAATCACCGAGGTCGACGACGACGGGTACAACTTCCGGACGGCACCATCGGACGCCCTGCAGGGGCCAGTCATCGCACAGGTTGCAGACGAGCAACTGGATGCGGGGACGGTCTCGACGTTGTTCCTCAACGACGATTACGGACAGGCGCTGGAGGAAGCGTTCGTCACCGGTTTCGAGGAGGAACACGGTGGCGAAGCTATCGAACGGGTGTCTTTCGAGCCAGAACAGCCATCCTACAGCACTGTTCTCGACGAGGCGATGGGTGCAGACCCCGACTTCCTCTGGATCGTCGGGTTCCCCGAATCGGGAATTCAGTTGTTCCGCGACTTCTACTCGAACTACGACGACGACTTCCCGATTATCGTCCCCGATGGCCTCATCGACGATGGACTTCCGTCGGAGGTCGGCAACGACATGAACAACGTCTGGGGAACTGCCCCCGCGACGGCAGGCCCCGGAAGCGACCGGTTCACGGAGCTCTACCAGGAGACGTGGGACGCCGACCCCGGTCCGTTCAACGCACAGGCCTACGACGCAGCTGCCGTCGTCGTTCTGGCGACGCTGGCTGCAGGCGAAGCGGATGGCACTGCAATCCGCGATGCGATTCCGGACGTAACGAACCCCGGTGGCGAAGAAATCGATGCGAACAACCTCGCAGAAGGCTGTGAGCTTGCGGCCGACGGCGAGGAAATCGAGTACGCCGGTGCGTCGTCGCCGGTCGTCTTCGACGACAACGGCGACATGGAAGCCGTCTCCTACGACGTCCTTCGGTTCCAGGACGGTGACATCGAGGAACAGGACGTCCTCGACTTCGAGTAACTCCACGAGTCCATTTTTCGAGCGATTCACGGACGCGATACCCACGGCTCGTGTGAACTACCTCGGCGTCAGGTGGTTCGAGAATCGAATAGCCCCGTTATCACGGAGATCGAAGCTCTCCGACCGGCCCCGGAACTTCCCGTAGAACGAACAAACGGGAGTCACCCACCGAGGAACTGCTGACGGACCTCCTCGTCGGCAAGCAGTCGGTCTCCAGTATCGGTGTAGCTGTTCTGCCCTTGCGTCAGAACGTAGCCACGGTCACAGCGCCGGAGAGCCTCTTTTGCGTTCTGCTCGACCATCAGCACCGCCGTGTCGTCGTCGTTGATACGGTCGATACGGTCGAACATCTCGTCGACCAGGTCCGGTGCGAGTCCTGCCGACGGTTCATCGAGCAACAGCAAGTCGGGGTCGAGCATGAGCGCGCGTCCCATCGCGACCATCTGGCGCTGGCCACCCGACATGGTGCCAGCCCGCTGGTGTTTCCGTTCTTCGAGAATCGGGAACCGGTCGTAGACGGCTTGCAGCCGTTCTTTCGGCACTTCATCGAGGATGTAGGCACCCATCTCCAGGTTCTCTTCGACTGTGAGTGTCGAGAAGATGTTGTTGTTCTGCGGGACGTAACTGATTCCCTCGTGGATTATGTCCTCTGGCTTTCGCTCGTGTATCTCCTGGTCCTGAAAGACGATACGCCCGCCCATATACGTCGTCAGCCCGAACACCGATTTCATCACGGTCGATTTCCCTGCACCGTTTGGCCCGACGACCGTGACGTACTCGCCCGGCCCAACATCGAGGTCGACATCTGTGAGAATCTGGAGGTCACCGTACCCGGCATCTAGCCCTCTGACTTCGAGAATCGACGACTCTGGTGTCACCCCCATCGGGTCAGTGTGTGCGCGTATGGAGGGTTCGTCACCCGGTTGTGTTGTGTCTGTCGACTCAGTTGGTGTCTGTTGGCTCATATATTTTCACCCAGATACGCATCCATAACCTGCTCGTTCGCCCGTACTGCGGCCGGGTCTCCCTCTGCGAGTACCGCTCCCTGATGCATGACGATAACGTGTTCGCAGTTCTCCATAATCACGTCCATATCGTGCTCGACCAGCAAGAACGTGTATCCTTGTGACCGAAGGTCGTGAATCCGGTCGAGCAGTTTCTCTTCGAGCGTCGGGTTGACGCCGGCCATCGGCTCGTCGAGCAACAGCATATCCGGGTCGGTCATCATCGCCCGTGACATCTCCAGCAGTTTCTGTTGCCCGCCCGAGAGCGTGCCTGCGTACTCCTCGGCGAGGTGGTCGATTTCGAAGAACTCGAGCATCTCCCAGACTCGTTCACGGAGTTCCTCTTCCTGCTCGACGACTGTTCCGCGGACGCCGGGAGTCACGGAGCGCCACATCGATTCGCCGAGTTGGTTCTTCGGTGAGAGCATCAGGTTCTCGAGGACGCTCATCTCATCGAGTGCACGAGCGATCTGGAACGTTCTGACGAGCCCTCGATTCGCCACCTGGTCCGGCCGCAGACCTGTTATGTTCTCTCCTTGAAAGTGAACAGTCCCGCTGTCGGGTTTCAGCGCGCCGGTGATGCAGTTGAATGTCGTCGATTTTCCTGCGCCGTTTGGTCCAATCAACCCGGTTATCGTCCCCGCTTCGATTTCGAAACTTGCGTCTTCGACGGCAACAATTCCGCCGAAGGTCTTTCGAAGGTTCTCGACGCGAAGCGGTACGTCGCCATTCCTGTCGCCAGCCTGTTGTTCGTCTGTCCGCTCGGACTGTGTACGCTGTTCACTCATCTTCCTCACCTTTCTGTGACCGCTTGCGGAGATCCGTTGCGGCGGCGGTCTCCGTTCTGTGGCCGAGCATTCCCTGCGGTCGCTTCTGGACGAGTACCACCAGCACGATACCGAGGAAGACGAACTGCAGCGGTGCGAGGTTGTCTACTACATACGCGAGAAACGGAACGATATCCAGCGAGACGAGCCCTTCAGCAGCTCCACGGAACGTCCCAGGGGTCTCGTCGAAGCCAATGCGTGCTTCGAGAATCGATCCGATCTGTCTCGGCCCTTCGAACAGTAACGCTGCGAACAGGATTCCACCGACGACACTGCCGGTGTTCGACCCGGACCCGCCGATTATGAGCGCGATAAATATGTAGAACGTGACGACTGGCTCGAAGGAATCCGGGCTGGTAAAGCCCTGACTTCCCTGCCAGAGAATGCCGCCAAGACCCATCAGCGCACACCCGAGCATGAATATCTTGATTTTGAACAGTCTGGTATCTTTGCCCAGCGACTGTGCAACCAGTTCGTCCTCCCGAATCGCCTTGAGAACGCGGCCAAAGGGTGAGTAGCCGATACGGAGCAACACCCAGTAGATACCGAGCATGACGATAATCATCACGACGACCCAGGTGAACCGTCGGACAATCGAGGCGGTTACGAGTTCGACCTCCTCGCCAGCGATTTCGACGACGAAGAGGTCGATGAGCGCCTCCCCAGCACTCGTCTCGAACAGCGCGTCTGTGGGCCGACTTGGAAGAGCGATACCGCTCCCGCCACCGGTTCCGAAGTTGAGATACTCTTCGGTCCACTGTGAGACGTCGCGGGATGCGGCAGTCAACCTGATAATCTCCGATAAGCCCAGTGTCACGATTGCGAGGTAGTCGGCTCGTAACCGCAGTGCTGGAATTGCTGCGAGGAGTCCGATGAGTCCTGCCGCAACCATGCCACCGATAATCCCTATCGGCAGTGGGAGACCAAGTCCCATGCCGGAAACCGCATCAGCAGGTGTCGACAGCAGTGCCATCGTGTACACACCGACTGCCATGAACCCGGCAATACCGATGTTGAACATTCCGGCGTATCCCCACTGGAGGTTGAGCGCAAGCGCGAGAATTGCGTAGGCGGCACCGAGGAACGTAATCGTTTGCCAGGCCCCGGCGATCGGATTCAGCGTATCCAGCGAGAGCCCCTGTTCCAGCACGATGAGCACCGCAAACAGGAGGTAGACGAATCCGAGTGTGAACAGAACGATTCGAAGGTCGCTCTCTTCGACGACGTCGAACAACCGGCTGGTAACGCTATTGTCTGACTCTGCACTCATGCTGTTGTCACCCCCTTGAACAACCCATCAGGGCGATACAGCAACACGATAATCATGATAGCGAATGCGGCGGCAGCGTTGAGGTCCGACGATATCCAGATAATCGAAACCTCGTGTACGAGGCCGATAATGAGGCCGCCTGCAATCGCCCCGTAAATCGACCCAATCCCGCCCAGAATCACGGCTGCGAAGATGAAAAGCAGGAGGAACCAGCCGAGGTTGAAGTCCATCGCACCGCGCTCGAGGACGTACAGGTAGCCGGCGACTCCAGCCAGACCTGCGCCGAGTATCCACGTCCACCGAACGACCCGCTCTGTCGGAATACCAGTTACGAGCGCGAGGTCTTTGTTATCCGCCATTGCTCGCATTGCCTTCCCGAGTTTGGTCCGCTGTAACATGAGATGTAAGCCGAGCATGAGCGCGACTGTGACGACGACGAGTGTCGTTCGGTGAAGGTTCACGGTGAACCCGAGTATCTCGGGTGTAATTCCATCCGTATCGGTGATACCACGCGTCCGTCCACCGTAGACGAACTGGATGAGCGACCGGAGCGCAAGCGCGACACCGATCGAGGCAATGAGCAACGGGATTCCTCCCCTGTCACGCATCGGATAGTACACGAGACGGTCGAGCAAGAGTGCAACCAGCGCAGTGGCGACACCAGCGACGATGACGCCAGCGATTATTGCGAGTGGGGACGAGACGACGGATGCACCCACATCGCTCGGTCCGGGTCCTGCGCCATCCAGGACGAAGAACAGATATCCTGCGCTGGCGTCAGCGAGGCCGAATCCAGCGATGAGCAGTGCAACACCCCAGCCAGTGAACGCCCCAGTCGTGAACAGGTCGCCGTGTGAGAAGTTCGCGAAGTTGAGAATACTGTATGTCATCGAGAGCCCGATGCCAGCGAGTCCGAAGATGAGGCCGACGACCGTTCCCTCCCAGAGCAACCTCCCGAACCTGCCAAACGACAAGTCACCACCGAACGTGCGGTCGGCTCCCAGAGAAATCTCTATACCGGCAAGCCGTGCAATCAGGTCGACGAGCAGAACCAACGAGACGATACCGAGGAAGACAATACCTGGTTTCTCTCGGACGGTTTTCGACAGCATAGCAAAAGCACCGTCAGACTCCTGTGATGTACTCATAGACACGATACTGTACCGACGTAGCCCTAATAAAAGGTTTGTTATTTTCGATGCCCTCGATGGAACGGTTCTCTCACCGCTGACCGCCTTCCATTCCTTCTTTGAACCCCTGCGCACTCCGGCGAAGCATCAGGAAGACGAAAAAGACGAATAACAGGATGAGCGCGAGGACGGAGACGACGATGACTGTGTTCATACGCGTAGATTCCTGCAGGCAGGACAAAAGAGTTTTCGACAGGCCGATTTCTGTGCGTGTTTTTATATACGAGCACGGAACCAGGGGCGGTATGACCTGACTGTCGCCACGAAGCGGCACGCGGGAGTCCGACACACCGCTTCGTGTTCTGGTACATGGAGACCGCTCCGTCTCTATCTGTCCACCAGTTCGTGTCACCATCTGTCCACCACTCCATCTCCTGTTGAGACGCCACCGCTCGTCTGCTGGGTGGTCTGTGTCGGCTGTTCGCCCCTCAAGCCTGAATCGTATCTCTTTTCGGGATTGCCGTCGTCGTCTGAATATGAACGTCCGGGAGGGTACTGTCGAACTCGCTGTTCCCGAGCAGACCGAGGGTTCCGCTGGCGGAGTCTTCTACAATCCGGTACAGGAACTCAACCGGGACCTCACCGTTGCCGTCTTGCGAGCGTACCGGGAGCGAGAGCCCCGCGCACAGACGTATCTCGATGCGATGGCGGCGAGCGGGATCCGGGGTGTCCGGGCCGCAAGCGAGGGATGGGACGTAACCTGCTGTGACCTCGATACGGATGCAGTCGAACTGTGCCGTGAGAACGTCGAGCGGAACAATCTCGATGCCGATATCGTCTCACGAGACGTGAACGCACTCCTTCACGAGACCTACTTCGACATCGTCGATCTAGACCCGTTTGGAACACCGGTTCCGTTCGTCGACGCTGCATTTCGGGGGACGCGAAATCTGCTCTGTGTCACTGCAACCGACACTGCACCGCTGTGTGGCGCACATTTCGAAAGCGGCGTCCGAAGCTACAGTGCAGTCCCGCGAAATACGGAGTACCACGCGGAGATGGGTGTTCGAATCCTGCTCTCGGCGCTGGTACGAACTGGTGTGAGATACGACATCGCTCCGCGACCACTGCTGACACACGCGACGAACCATTACGTCCGCACCTACCTCGAACTCGACAGGGGTGCGACCGTCGCAAACGAGATACTCGAGCAACTTGGCCATCTCTATCACTGCGAACACTGTCTGTACCGCGACAGCGACGCTGGTCTGATTGCGGATCCGCCGGACTCGTGTCCGAACTGCGGATACAGTATCCAGACTGCCGGGCCGGTCTGGGTCGACGCAACCTGCGAGCCGGCGTTCGTCGAGTCGGTACGCGACAGCCTCAGCGACGACCTGGGCACTGCAGAGACGGCGGACGACCTGCTGGTGCAGTTGGCCGCCGAGTTAGCGGTTCCGACACACTACGACCAGCACAAACTGTGCAAGCGCTGGGGCAGACCAGCGCCAAAGATGGAGACGTTCCTCGACCACCTGCGCGATGCAGGCTACGACGTCTCTCGAACGCACTACGGTGGAACGACGTTCAAGACGACCGCCGGCGTAGAGGAAATACGAGTTGCGACCGGCGAGCGAAGGGGAGGACTCCCCGGCTGATCAGACATCTGGTGTTTCTGCGATGTCGGGAACACCACGAGCGGTGATGGTTTCTCCGACGATGTACGAGGAGGCAGGGCTTGCGAGAAAGAGTGCGATATCTGCAATCTCCTCGCTGAGCCCCATGCTCCGTTCGACCAGATTTCGGTCGACGTCCTCGGCAGCGATGCCCATCTGGGATTCGACGCCCGGCGTCGCGACGAATCCGGGTGCGATACAGTTGACCCGGACGTTATTTCCTGCCCACTCGTAGGCGAGCGTGCTCGTGAGGTTGATGACTGCAGCTTTCGCCGCGCCGTAGTGACTCATGTAGGGTGCGCCCTGTTGACCGGCGACGCTCGCGAGGTTGATGACGGTTCCACCGCCGTCTGCGAGGGCGTCGCCAGCGGCCTGTGTACAGTGATAGGTCCCGTGAAGGTTGATATCGACGATCGTCTCCCAGCCGTTCTCGCTGATGTCGGCGAAGCCGGCCATAAAGCTCGCACCGGCGTTGTTGATGAGGCAATCGACGCTTCCGAACTCTTCGACTGTCGCTTCGACGAGTGCATCCACTGCAGTTCGGTCGGTGACGTCGCACTCGATTGCGAGCGCTTCTCCCGGACGGTCGCTCTCGTTGATTGCGGCGGCGACCGGTTCGACGTTGTCGTGCTCGCGAGAGCAGATGACGACGTTTGCACCTTCGTGAGCAAACGCTTCGGCGGTTGCTTTCCCGATGCCACTCGATGCGCCTGTGACGAGTACCGACTGTCCTCGGACGTGAAAACGGCCGTCACGTGCTGACATATGTATAGACACAGTTCACGCTCACATAAGTCTCTGCGTTCGTGTGTTGCCCGGGTCCGTTCAATCGGTGCTCGAAGCGACGGGAAAGTTTTTGACAGTTCCGCCCCCTCCGTTGAGGCATGGACCACGAGACGGCTGGAGCGCTGTCCGGACGGATTCTCGATGCGATCAGCGAGGCAGTTATCGCGGACAGGACGTTTCTCGAAACGACGATGACCGGTATCCTGTCGCGAGGCCACGTCCTGCTCGAGGACGTCCCCGGAACGGGAAAGACCCTCACTGCCCGGAGCTTCGCGCAGGTTCTCGGCCTCTCGTTCCAGCGGATTCAGTTCACACCGGACCTTCTCCCTGCGGACATCACTGGTTCGAACATCTACCGCGAGGCAACGGGCGAGTTCGAGTTTTCGCCGGGGCCGGTCTTCGCAAACGTGGTCCTCGCAGACGAAATCAACCGCGCACCGCCGAAGACGCAGGCTGCACTCCTCGAAGCGATGGGCGAAACACAGGTGACCGTCGACGGCCAGACACACGACCTTCCGCGACCGTTTTTCGTCATCGCGACCCAGAACCCTGTCGAGCAGGAGGGAACGTTCGGCCTCCCCGAAGCACAGCGTGATCGCTTCATGATAAAGACCTCGATGGGATATCCGAGCGCCGATGGCGAACGCCTCATTCTCGACCGGCGTGCCGAGCGAACCGCACAGACGCCGTCGGTGACACGTGTCATCGATGGTGAGCAGATACCTGCGCTTCAACGTGCCCCGGAATCGGTTTCGGTCGACCCCCGCCTGCGTGATTACATGGTCGAACTCGCCCGTAGAACCCGCCGCGACGACCGCGTCGAGATTGGCGTCTCCCCGCGTGGAACACAGCGCCTGTTCGAGGCCTCTCGCGGAATGGCAATCCTCTCGGGCCGAGATTTCGTCGTTCCCGACGACGTGAAACGGATGGTCGAACCGGTGTTCACCCACCGACTCGTCCTGACGACCGAAGCTGGCGTCAGAAACACGACGCGTGGCGAGATTCTCGACGATATTCTCGAACGCGTCGAGGTGCCTGCTGTCCAGCCGGGGAACCACCAGTAGTCAGTCATCGGAGTGCAACGACGAACGAGACGAGACCGACGGCGAGTGCCACGAGCGCAACCGAGGTCGTCCCGGATGGAATCGTCCAGACGGTATCGACCCGCGAGACCAGTACTGCTGCGGCAAGGACGCCACCCAGACCGACCAGCAGTGTTGCCCCGAGGTGGACGAGTTCGGTGAACCGGGTCGTCGTCTCTGGCCCGAGTTCTCTTCCCAGTGTCGTTCCAAACCGTCCAGCGTCCCAGACGAGGAGGCTACAGAGCACACCGCCGAAGACGAGCCATATCGGCGCATCGAGAGTTCCTGCGGCGACGACACCGAGAAACAGGCCGGCACTGGCCAGCGTGTATCCCGGAGCCGCGTCAGAGAGATAGCCGAAAAAGAGCGCGAGACGAATCACCAGAACGAAACACAGCGTTGCAGCGATAAACGCGAACGCGAGCATGATTGCGAACGTCTCCTCCCCGTAGAGGTGTGCCGATTCGGTTGCCGTCTCCTCGAAGTCGGCGGCCGTATCCTCCGGCAGGGAGTCGAGCACCAGCGATACCAGCGTTTCGTAGACCGGTTCGGAGACGAGAAAGGCAATCAGCGTGATGAGCACGCCACCGACGAACGCACCGCCGAGACGGACACTGCTGTGTAGTGACTGACGGGCAACTCGTCGAGTGAGGAACCCTGCGGTCGCTGTGACCCCGGCGGCAACTGCCACCGTGAGGAAGACGAACCGCAGCAGTCGGGCCGTTGTAACGAACTCGAGAAGCCCGTCCAGTGTCGGACCGAGCAGTGAGAGACGTTCAGCTTCCGAATAGTACAGCTCTACTGGCAGTGTACACAGGAGACAGACGATAACGACCACCGAAACCTGTGTGAACTGCTGTATCAGTCTGTCTACGTCCGGTGTCTCCGACCTGCTTTTCGTCTCGAGCACCGCATCAACCGGCAGGACAACGAGTGCTGTCCGAAGCGTTACTATCGCCAGTCCAGCCACGAACAGGAACCCGGTCAGGTCGAGTCCCGTCGGCTCGCTGGCAGTCAGCCACGTCCAGGCCAGTGTCACGAACTCGCCACTGACCCTGAGCGGCCTCGCGTCCTGAAAGACGATGACCTCTGCGATGAGAACGAGAGAGACGAGACCTGGGATGAGGGCGGTAAACAGCGTCGTGATACTGTATCGTCTGAGCGTCGTCGGCGTCACGATATGTCGTGTGCCAAGAACGAGCCCGAGCAGTGCAAGCACACTGCCGAAGACGACACCGACGTGA
>LKMJ01005948.1_pt1 | contig 11538 bp, 11 predicted proteins | sample 643391 | NCBI WGS metagenome assembly LKMJ01 (sample SAMN04112250, study PRJNA286221) | soda lake metagenome | biome: soda lake; feature: Kulunda Steppe; material: water; isolation source: sample PL-Br10 brine of Picturesque Lake | place: Russia: Kulunda steppe | collected 2010-07
CTCAGACGAGGCTGTCATGTTCAGTGTTCGGTGATAAGTCATGCCAAGGTACTTAAACGAGTCAGAGCACTTCAAAGCAGCGCCGGCTAACATAAAAGTGGGCACCTGAGCACCGCGCTTTGAGTTGCCAATCAAGAAAATCAAAGACAGTCTGACTAGGCAAGGCATGTGGAATATAAGGGGCCACCATAGAAAAGTTAAGTTACGATGGGTTTATAGACCTTCAGCCAGATGGGTTGACTGCTGGGCTTGCTGGACATTGCCAGCTCGACAAAAAACATCCTTAGGTAAGGTAAGGTTTCAAGGCTGTATCCGCCGAACGAGGGCAGCTTAGCCGGTTGGCCTCCAGTGAGGTTCGAACCCCGAACCAAATTTAGCTTAGGTTACAAAGTTGTACCTGTTGAACGAGGGCAACTTAGCTGAAGTTAAACAGGCCTGCGACCAAACCATCACATGGCAAGCAAGATGGTATTCTGAAATCTTCTTACAGCATTCCAGGCACAAGGTCAGGGTATGGTTAATCGCCAGCCTGGTTGATAGGCTGATTGGTTTGTTGCTGGTCTTTGCCAGCAAAAAAATGATCCACAGTGTCCGAGATGAAATGACAGAGTTTGTCATGCCGTTAAGCAAGAAAACTAATGACAGTCTGAGTAGGCAAGACATGCAAAATATTAGGGGCCTCCACAGAAAAGAACTGGCAAAAAAGCTATGTTAGCTTACATAGCTGTATCCGCCGAACAAAGGCAGCTAAGATGAAGCCTAAATGGTCTGCAACCTGAACCAAAATTAAAAAGGCGCTCATAGCAGAAGACTGGCAAAAAGGGAATAAGGAACGAATGCTTCTTTCAGAGAGTGCACACAAAGAAGTCTTGAAATGAAAAATTCCAGGCACTCACGCGCAAACAAGGCCAGGCCTTTGGAGTCTGCCAGACAAGCAGTGCTTGGTTAATGAAGTTAGGGTCGCTAAAGAGGGTGCGGAAGAGGTGGTGGTGCTTGATGCGCGATTCTGTCGACTCTGCACTTGGGCAGTCGATCGACTCGTTTAGACGTCTAAACGTAAAGGATTCAAAGAAAAAGAAAAGAAAAAATACGTAGGCAGTGGAACCACTTCCTACATCAGTTAAGGAAAAGGAGACACATTGGCCCAAAGAGCTGTGAGTCTCCTCCACCAAGGAGATGGAAAAACTAGTGAGGATCTGGAGGGAGACAGGCCGCCCCCTGCTCCAGACCAAGACCTTGAGAGCAACTAGATGTTTCAAGAGTGCGTCTTAGTGACAGTTTATGTGCATAGAGCACAGAATGAGCATGTAAGTTGAGGGCAGTCTTATGGGCTTTTTGTGTATCAAGGCCGAGCTCTTTAAAGGATTTAAAGGACAAGCCAGTTAAAAGGTGTGATTGCAAGGCAGCTTGTGGAATGAATGTAAAAAAGGTAGTTCAATGTTGTAGCACCGATTTCTGTACCTACAAAAAGAACCCTTAGCAGGGAAGAAAGGCACTTCGTCTCGTTGGACACTGACAGAGCACAGTAAAGGGCGAGTAAACATTTACAACTTCTTAATGTACATGCTCTCATCTTGCACCCAGTGCTAGTTGCATTAAGTGCAGATTCTAAGCTAGTAAGGATATACAAGGGATTACAAGAAAAGGTCTTCACTGAAGGTAGGAGTGGCTGAAAGACACTGCTGCTCTGCATGCCTCCTGACTCGTGCATGCAGAAGACCAGCAAGCAATAGGCGAGTGTGAGTCAAGATAAATGCACGTCAAAGACGAACTCGCAGTAATACCTTGTTTGCTCCTAGCTACCTTGTAACATGTACGCCAGGGAGTAGACCCCTTTAGCCCTGGGGGGGTAACAGGCGTGGCAGCGCCCAGTCCAGTCCAGTCCAGTCCACCGCTCAGTGTGAGTGCAACCGACAGCAGCTGCATGCAGCGCTGATCTTGCCTAATTGCAGGCTGGAGCGAGAGAGAGAACGTGTAGGGATGGATAAGGGTATCAGAGGCTCCTCAGTCTCATCGCGGGCAACCTGTTGTTTGCTTGGTGTACACTGTCACTGTCCGAAGCCAGTCCACACACCACATTTGCCGGCAAGACCAGACTTTGTTTAGCCATCTGTGTCTCACTTTGATATCTATAAAAATGATGTTTCCTCCAAAATCACCTTTGTTCAAGGTTTTGATGATGAGCCTGGAAGCAATGTCATGTCTTTCAGTCACCATGTTTTGAATTAAAGCATTCTGATAGCTAGAAAGCATATGAATTTGGCTGTCTGGCTGATGACACAACAGACAAGATGAATTGGTGACTCTGCCATAGAGGTGGGCCATTTTCCGAGTGTCAAGAGTGCCAGTTCTAAATTTCATGACATTCTTTTTTCTGCGATACATTGATTCTTGTATTGCTCCAAAAAGAATTGCTGGTTGTAAAAATTAACAGAGGTAAGCAGTCTCTTCCAATAGTTATAGTAACCTGAGTTGGTATTAGCATATTTAAGTCTGTGATGCTTGCTCATTTGAGCTTTTAGTTTGTCCTTAATGTTTTGTAGTGATGCTAGGCTGATTTTAGTGGTAGTGTGAGTAGTCTCATTGTTCTCCTCTGCAAGCCAGTATATATGGGCGAAAGAATTACCGTCAGGTGATGGTGGTGGGAATGCTTTGTCGTGCCCATAGTTATGGAGAGCAGCATGTTTAGCTATAGCATCGGCAATTCATTTTAAACCACACCAATGTGGGCTGTAAGTTTGTAAATGTAGATGGGAGTATCTGATTCGTTAATCATGGAGACGATTTGTTCCAAAAGTTTGCTATGTGTGTGCTTCCTGTGTAGTTCAGTAAGTAAGAGTTGCTTCCATATCTGAGATACAGAACAAGCACTATCCGTGGCTACACTTTGTGTGGGTACACTTTGCCCTTAGTGCAGAAGCTATGCCAGTCAATTCTGCTCTGTTTATGGTATTGCTTATCCCAACTCCGCCAGAGTTTGCATATATGGCTGTTTTTGTCAAAGGTATAAAGACTCCTGCTCCAACACGTTGTTGGCTTTTAAATGTCAGGCAACTACCATCAGTGTAGGCCCACAGACGCCAGTCTGGAACCTTCAGTCTAAGATTATCATTTGTAAGCGCTGTGAAGTTAGGGGCCTTAGTGATAGATCTAGTATTCTTTGTGAAAGCTGAGTCATTCAATTTCTTCTGAAATGATCTTGGTATTTTGATTACTTTTGCCGCATTCAGAGTGGGTGGATGTGGGCATGGCTGGAAAATTGCCTCTGGTATGGGCATTACCGTATGGCATTAGACAAGGCTGCACACCACCTTGGGTTCTGATCAAATAGCATGTGTTGTGCTTCTTTATTCCATACGACAATAATTTCAAGATCCCATTCAGGAGCTGGAGAGCTTATATTGTTTCCAATCCAGAAATCTTGTCTGCGATAGGTCACGGATGCCTGGGGAATAGTGCCCAAGATAGTACAATGCTCTGGACATTTTCTAAGCATCTGCATGTAAGCATTAGCATTAAGGCCCTTCAAATTTGGGAGGAGCAGGAAAGTTGCAGTGGCACTTTCAGTGAAAAGAGATGAGTAGATTGCATGACGCACCATGTTAAGCATGGCACTATCGTCGTAGAGAGGGTGGCATACCGAGAAGCCTGTGAACGTAGTAGCTAAAGGATTGAAATTGCATCCAAAAACATATCTATTTTCCTTTTGCTCCACACCTCTTTGAATGAAGAGCCAAAGCTTGAATCAGATGCTGTTCTGTCCTTGGTCACCATAGCCCATGCTTGAAGTGCTTGAAGTATGTAGTCAGGTAAGGCTCACATGTGTGAGTCTTTAACTTTTGACTTTTTTGCTTATGAACCTTCGAGGTGCACTCCTTTTTGTAAGAGAAGAGTTCAACTAATTCAGAATTAAGGTCTTTAGGTGGAGGTATGACTTGATTGTGATAGCCTGAATCCCGTGCATGGTGGAAGGCATTCGCTAGATTTATGTATAGCTTAGTACTCAGCATACCAACACATTCTCCATCAGGGGTGTATATACAAGCCCTTGTAGTATCTGAGACTTGTGGAAGTGTGGCATAGTTTGTAGGGCATATAGAAATTTCTGTAGCAATGCGGTGAGCTTCTAGATCTGTCTTTGCCAGCTTGACTCGGGTAATTTGGTTGATTTCTCTGATCCATCCTTTGCATTTCCCAGTTGGTTGAATATCCAGCTCTGGGCTGCTTATCAGCTTGATATGTCTTTGAAAGACAACTTTTTGTCTGATCGTATCTCCATCTGTTGTTCCAAGTATTTTAAGGATTTGGATGAAGGTCAAAGCCTTAGCGTTCCAGGTTTTCATAGCTTGTATCTCTCGGTGCTTGTACTTGAGATTAATATTCAGAAACCTTTCTTTTGAGCCTCTCTTCCATTCATTTTATAGTTCTTTTCCTAGGACTTACATTGGAGACACATGCGCTTTTTACTTTGACAACATCGGAGCTGAGGATGCGAAATTGTTTCTCTTGAAGCAGACATACAAATCATTTCTTTTTCTTTCTGACTCTCGGAGACTATGGATATTTGTTGTCTGGTTGGCAGTGTCCAGCAAGCCCAGCAGTTAACCTATTTGGCTGAAGGTCTTAACCCATCGTAACTTTATCCAACTTGACTTTTTGCCAGCGACGGTGTAATTGTTGGCCCTGGTCAGAACTGTGAGATGTTCTGGCTGCACATCATAATGGCCCTTGTAACCAAAATGGACACAGAGCAACTGACTGTGGCTCATGTGCATGTGTGTGTGTGTGTGTGTGTGCGCGCGCGTGCGTGCGGACGGGCATGCTTGTAGAAGATCTGGCGGGCAACTCGTTGAGGGGGATGTCTCAATTTCTCACTCTGACTCACTCAAGATTTTACACGAGGTTATTGGATTCATACATAGTTGCTGAGATTCCCTGGCTGCATTTGAAGCTGCATCTCCTCCCCAGGACATGGACTGCGTCTTTTATCCTTTGCCTCAGCATCTTGTGGCACTCCCTTGCTACTCCCTTGCTGTTCAATTGAATCATACCCTTGCTCATCATCACCCTGCTGTGCATTCAAACCCCCTTCCACCCCCTGCTCAGTGCCATCGTCATGGCAATGACCTCTGTGCAGGTCGCCAGAACCTCCCAGTTCACCCTCCTGACCAGCATCCTGTGCCTCCCCTCCCTCTCCCTCTCTCGTTGTAGTGTGGGGTGCAGGCTGAAACGGCTTCAAGGGAGACAGCTGCACGCCTCGAGCAACACGGGCTCGCTGGTTCTCGCTGATTGGTGCAATGCTGGCTGTTGCCATCTTCAGCTTGGTGTCCAGCGTCTTGATGGCTGTCCTGCCCAGCCGGCTGCTCTGCCACCACACATCTGTGGCAGACGGCACAGCAAGCTCCTCCTCTGGGGCTGAGTAGCCAGAGACCTGTGAAGATGCGGGTACGTGTGCGAGTGCACAAGCATTTGAGCAAGCGAGAAGCAAGCATACCCTGGTGTGAGATCAGAGACAGCCCAAGGAAAAAGGCCAGTCACTCCCGCAGGCTGGGGCATGGCTTGGGGTCTGGTGCACATTCATCGTCTGGCCCACATTCATGCACAATCCTCTGGAAGTGACACCCACCGTCTGGGGCACATTGTTGGCCATGAGCTGCTGCTGCTGCACGACGGGCACGCTGCTGATGCGCATGCTGTGACCACTGTGCGGGCGCAGCAAGGTGCTGTGGGGTGTGAGGGGCTGGCTGCGTCTCACTCGTGTACTCTCCATGGAGAAGGGGGAAAAGTCTGGGCGCTTGGACAGGTTCTCCCACACGCGCTTCGCAATAGGGTCAGTGGGGAGGGTACGCCTGAGCACATGTGGCAAAAGGGAGAATCCAAATGCTTAGACAGCTCAGCTCATGCGTTTTTGAGTGGTCACACACACATACACACACGGATACAGGGAAGGTGAACAGTTTGGCAGGTCAGCTTTTGTGCAAACACCAACGATCGGACGGCATGGCATCGTGGGCATGCGGGTACTGAGGACCACTTCATCACACTGGTCAGGCGGAGGGAGGGTACAGCCTTAGAGGGGCTTCTAGGCAAGCACGGTTGCTGCACTGAACCCACACCCTCTGCCAGGAGACAGCCGCTTGAGTAAGGGCTGAGGGTGGAGGGTCTAAGCCCCCCCTAACCCTAGCCCTGCCAAATAAAAGGAGAAGCGGTCGGCATCCTGAGGCTGCCCCGCCACCCAGCGTGGGTTTGCGAAGCAGCCGAGGCCAGCAACAGCAGCGAAGTACCCACACACCTTTGCTCCTGGCTGTTTGCGTCGTGCAGGCTGCTGTTTCTGTACATGAAATTCGGGGCGGAGGCCATGATTGGGCCAGCAGACATGGGCCGCTGAAGAGCAGGGGCATGGGTCATATGTGGGCCTGCCAAGTTCAAAACACAGTAGGGAATCATAAGATGGGCAAAGCCGCAGCATGTGCCAGCTTACTTGCGTGTAAGGCGCATTGAGCACCAGCAAAGCTCATGCGACTTCGGCACCGGGGGCAGTGGAAAGCAAGTGCAACGCTGTGCTCTCATTCACGAATCAGGTCAACAACATCCCGTAGGAGCATGTCGCAACACTGCATGTCTGCTTCGGACTTCTCCGTCCATGAGGCTCATGGCATGAGCAAGCCTGCTCATGCACAGATACTACCAAAAGGGTCAGACGCATCATGCGTGACGCATGAGTATGCAAGTCAGTTAGGTAGGCTTGGGTGGTAGGGTGATTGTACATGAGTGCTCGCTTGTTCAAGCCTAGCAATAGGTGGATGCCTGCCCACCGCAGCCACCTGAGAGAATGGGGCCTTCTGGGGGGGGCTCAAAAGTGGCTTGGATGTATTGCGGCTTCCGGCGGGTTGACTTCTCGTGGGTGGTATGGGGGCGGCTCGTGGGATAACGATAGCCGCCTCCTAAAATGGCGGACGAGGGGCGACGCCTGAGAGAAGAAGCACGTGGAGCGACAGCGCGTCTGCTGCTGCTGCTGCCTATGCCCAACAGGCGGTGCACACCAAAGGCATGGCTGAGGAGGAGGTACGGCACATGATCTGGAATGCTAGCTCCTGCATGCAGTGGTTTTTAGCGACCCACTCAAGTCGCGCACACGCTGCTGCACTCAGCTTCTGAGCCTATTTTGCGCTCTCACCTTGAGCGTCAGCACCGCCAAAAAAATTTGATGCGGCTTGGGAAGTATTTCACAACCACCCCATGTAAAATACAGAGCAGCGCACCTTGGGGTCCTGTTGTGACTGCAGGAGCACCATGCCATCAGCAAGCTACACCGAATGCACAGCTTTGCCTGGCCGCTGAACAAGCGCTCCCTGTCTTCTCGCACTACAGCGGAGCGGTGGCAGGCACAGGGGCTCACCAGCTGGCAATGTCAAAGGGCAGTCTGGAGCGCCTACCCTTTCATAGACTCGATGACCGAGGTGGATGTGTTGTAGAAGCTCATCGAAGGGCTGCTGCTCTTTGGCCGTGGACGTTCCAAGCCCTTGGAACTTAGGCTGCCATATGCTCGGTAGGCTGCTGCCTGTACACGGTGGCTCATGGGCCTGGCCTTCTGATGATACACGAGGCGCGCCTCTATGGACATCTGCTTCTGCTGCTGATCAGAGCCCCCTACTGTTGCCTTGAATTCGCGCCTCGCCGTATCAGATCCAATGGTGTTGAATGCAAGCTGGAGGAGGCATGACGAGATGCATGTGTGTATGCGCGTATGCAAACGTGTGAGTGTTTGTGTATTGTGTGTGCCTGCACACTTGCGTCTATGTGTGTATGAGTGTGTATGTGCGTGTGCGCATGTGTGCGTGCGTGCGTGCATACGTGTGTGTGTGTGTGTGTGTGTGTGTGTGTGCGCGCGCGCGCGCTTGCGTGCGAGTGTGTGCGAGCACATGCTGACATTGCAAAGCTATGGATACAGTGCAATCATCTCCAGGCGATTGCTCTGACTTGGATGTGTAAAGTATTTCTTTGCACTCAAATTGGCAATATGAAACGTCACTGATGGGATGATACGAATGGTAACTCCTAAAGCAAACAGACCAGCAGCTGGGAATGTTATTCTTGATCACCTTATAGCTTGGCCTGCAGGTTGTGTACTCCATGCTGGCCCTTGGAAGCATGTCCTCCATGTCACTGGCATCTGAGTGCCCTCCCACTTCTCCTCCACGAGTTGGGGATGTATCTGTTCCTAAGGCAGGTGCGTCAGCTGGGCGTTCCTCGCGGGGAAAAGCTGATGTATTTGGCCCAAGGAACATGCTTTGGAGTATTTGGAAATCTACATCATCTGTAGAGTGGCTGGGTAACAATTAAAGGAGCCTTATACGGCCACATCAAAGAAGGCTTCAAAAAGTATAATATTCATAATTATAAATATTCTTTCTTAGTGGTTCATCCTCCCGCCCTTTTTGTATGTGTTCTCGCTCACAGCACGCAGCACGCAAGCACTTCCTACAAACATAACGCAGCATTAAGCCTTTTTTTCAAAATGGGTAAAAAGAAAGATCCTGGAAAGAAAGGCGCCCCATCTTCATCGGCCCCCTCAAATTGCGCGAGTCTCTTCAAGTTGTGGGGCAAGGCGGGGGCCGGAAAGGTGCCTGGCATCACTACGTATATACCGTTAAAACTTTGTTGTAGGGGGTCTGTTTTAAGTGGCATGTGTCTCCATGCACTTCCTTGCACAGGGGAACCCATCTAGCAAGAGCCAACAAAGCCAGCAGTGTACCACTTCAAGAGCCTGGAGAAATAAGGGTAGTCCCGGTAAGCAGACAGGGGCAGCTGTAAAGGGAAATTCCCGCAACAGCTGTCCGTTTTGCGCAGCAACAGCTGACCGACCCACAACACGGGAAATGTCCTCCCTTATCCACACGTGCAGCCCGCACAACGAACCTTAATGTAGATCCAGGGACGTTGCCTCGGCCATTGCGAGAGGGCGCGCATCTGGACGATGTGGGTGGCAGTCGCTGGCTGCGGTCTAGCATTGTCCTTCTGTAACCTGCACTGTACTGCTGCATCTCTTGGCCGCTGCCTTCCACAATGTGTGGATCATAGAAACTAGGAATTTCCATCTTTCATCTGGTTTTTGTGTGTTGTTTAGCAGTATGATCTGTGCAAGTGCACAGGAGGATGCTTGTGCTGTGCAGGCGGCCAACTCTGTGGGGATGCACTTTGGTTGTCTGGGAACCTTGCAGATGCGCATTAGCTTGAAAGCATAAGATTGGATGTCTGTAAGTTTGGGGCATCGAAGTGTGTTGTGCCCTGGCTGCCCTTGTACCCGCAGTGCATGCTCAGCCAGGATGCAAATTCCCAAGATGCAGACGCAGCTGAGGTTGTTTGGGCCAAGTCCTCTCCTGGCATCAAACGGTCCCTGGTCCAGGTGGGTCTCAAGGTGGGCGCACTCAGCTGCGGATGCAGCAGGGTCGGGGCTCAATATCCAACCTGCCAAGCCTGGTCTGAGGGAGCCTAATGGACGAGGGTGCTGTTGCCGATGTGCTTGATCCCCCAAAGACACTGCCCTGTTCAAGTCCTGCACATCAGCTGCAGTGTGGTCCCCTGAAGAACATGCTCTTGATCTGCAGCAGGTCCGGCAACTTCCCAGAGTGGGGCCATCGCCCTCTTCATCAGGCAGACTCTTTTGTTGTTTGCTGGATCCCTAGTTCCTTGCTTAAATGTTTGGATGCTCTGCCTCTCCGCCTTCCTGCAGGACTCCAACACCGCTAGCAGAGGCTCCCTGCAACAGACGCAAGAGCAGCAGCAGCAGCAGCAAAACGGTTCTCAGGTGGGGGTGCGCATTGATGTGCCGGGCACAGGGAAGGGGACGAATGCAGCTCCACGCGCTGCAGGAGCCACTGCTTCAAAAGGCATGCTTCAGCTTAACTGACTTGCACCGTCAGCAGGACACTCGGTCAGAGGACAGAGGGCATATTTTACTCTGGGGCCCAACTTTTGAGCAAGTGACTTGGCTTTGCCCTGAGTCCTCAGAGCGCTGGAGCTGCACCCTGCTCAGGCCTTGCACAAGAGTGCCCCAACCTTGCTTTGCACAAGTCCCCCATGCGCAGCTCAGCCCGCGTGCTACCTTGGCCGAAGTGTGTGTTGCGTGTGAGTGTACCTGCGGTTACGTGCGTGTCTGCACAGAAGTGCTTGCTGCTGCCTCAAACACGTGCTCACAAACGGTGTGTCTGCCGCCCTGGTGCGCGCGCATGTGGCATATGGGTGCGCAGGGTAGCCGCGAGGACGTGAAGCAGTCACTCATACAGGCCGTGCGTTCCGCTGCGGCCTCCATGCACGCTGGCGCGGCCGGCAGCTGCAGCATCGAGCACGGCCTGGGCTCGCCGCATATGCCCTTCTCGCCCCTGGCGCCAGCAGCAGCAGCAGCAGCAGCAGCAGCAGCAGCAGCAGCAGCAGTACCAGCAGTGCCAGCAGCGCCAGAGGGTGGGCAAAAGGACAGCGAGAGCGGCAGCCAGCGCCTCCTGGATGAGATCCTCGCCGGCATCGGGCCCAGCGCAGCAGCTGCGGCTGTCGCTCCTGCCAGGTGGGCCAGGGCCCCCAGAGCATGCTGAGCAGGTTGCGCCCCCCTTCACTGCAAAAGCAATGGAGCTGGAAGGTGCTGTGTGTGTGAATGCGCGTGCTGGGCCCCCTCAGGAATACCAGCCCTTATCTCCCCAGAAGCTGGAGTGCTCGCATACCCAGAGGAGGCCAAGCAACCCCCGTCGTGAGAAGGCCCCTCCAGTCCCCTCCTGCTGCCGCACCGGCCCAGAACGAAGCGCATCACCTTCGAGTGCCTCCTGCCACCGTGCTACACTGGACGGGCGTGCCTTCTCCGCTCCTCCTGCCACATAATACCCCACCAAGCAAGCAAGCGCTTCCCCTAACCCTCCATCTTAACCCCCCACGCACACACACCCCCTCCCTCACACACACACGCACACACACACAAACACAAACACACACACAAACACACACACACGCGCGCGCGCAGGCTCAGGCACGGAGCTGCACACCCCAGGGCGCCTGCTGGCCAAGCGGCTGCATGCGCTGCAGCATCAGGGTCAGGAGCAACGGCGGCAGCTTTGTGCCCCACCCAAGTGCTCTCACAAGGCACAAGTGCACGCGGCGCAGGCCTTGGTGGTGGCGCAGTGACTGCGGCGGCTGCAACGGCAGTGGCTGGGGCTAGCCCTAGAGCGGCGGAGGCTGATGCAGCGCTGCACCGGGTGCTGGAGGAGCACGCAAGTTGCTTGGGCGCGGCGGGCAGGGAGGGCGAGCAGCTGACGCCGGCACAAACCGAGGGGCTCCGGTGCGGTCTTTTGCTGGGGAGGGGTGGGGCTTGTGCGCTGAAGTTGTTTGTGCTGGTGGAGCGCAAGGAGAGGGCTGGTGGCGTGGCGTGGTGTGGTGTGGTTTGGTGTGGTGTGGTGTGGAGTGTATTGGGATGCGATTTGGTGTGGTGTGGCATGGTGTGAGGCGATGTGGTGTGTGGCTGTGCTGTGGTGCTCAAGAGATGGCTGTGATACA
>LKMJ01005949.1_pt1 | contig 11538 bp, 19 predicted proteins | sample 643391 | NCBI WGS metagenome assembly LKMJ01 (sample SAMN04112250, study PRJNA286221) | soda lake metagenome | biome: soda lake; feature: Kulunda Steppe; material: water; isolation source: sample PL-Br10 brine of Picturesque Lake | place: Russia: Kulunda steppe | collected 2010-07
AATGGGATTAACCCCAAAAACCGCTCAGTGGGTACCCCCTTTCAACCCAACCAAACGTGCGCACGCCTCGCACCACGCAGCAGGCCACAGCCCCAAAGCACTACAAGCTGGTCCTGGCGCCCTGCCTTGCACGCTGTGCCACAGAGGATGGAAGTAATGGATTGCAGCAGAGTTGGCTCACCTGTTGTGTCGGGGCCACTGGCAGCTGGGCCAGCAGACCAAACAGACCCCTCTACAGCTGTGCCTTCAGCTGGTGCCAGGGGCTTCTCTGCAGGACTGCTGCTCCCACAAGCACTGCTGCTGCTATGAGCGCTGCCACTGCTGGCCTGGCTGCAGACGTATGAGATCAGGGACGTCAAGGGCAAGGCTTCCAGGAAGCACGCGATGCGCAGCAGCGGCAGGATGATGGCACCCAGCAGCCATGCGCCACCTGCTGGCAGCACACACAAGGAAAGGAGGGGTGCAGGTTGTGCTCCATGCGTGTGTGCATGATGGCAGCTTCCTATTTCAACATTACTTCTGCCCTGCGTACAGAAGCCTTAGTGTCTGCCTGAGTACATGAACATTTACGCAAATGAAAATTGAAAATTTGCATGCTGTCATTTAGGCTTAGGCCAGCAGCTCCAAGCCCAGGTGCACGCAGAATCATTCATGGAATGAACTTCATGTCATTCCAGAGAAATGCCAAAAGCACTCGTGTGCAAATGCTCTCACACATCACATGTAGCCAGACGTAGAAGATAAGGTTTTCCAAACATGTGGGTCGACCCCGTGTTCAATTTCTCTCCCCTGACTGCCTGGATGGCAAGCCTATTACATGCTTGGGTACAGCTGCCCAGCTGCAATCCTTAAGCCTACCGCATTCCTCTTGCGCACCATGCAAGCCTTTCACATACTGCTGAATCAAGTCCACAAGATAGAGGTCTACTGCCCAACCAAATGTGTGCCCCACATACAGTCCATGCGCTGCAGGCCCGCGTGGACCAAAGTTGATGCAGTGGCCAAATCCTTAAGGTGAATGGCTTGACCGGACACTGATGCGACTTGCATGACATCCAATAACAGCTCGCATGTCCTAGCCCCAGCACTCTGCTGGCACGGTCCAAAGCGCACGCACCTGCGTAGCCGATGGAATCTACTTGGAAAGGTGAGGTAGTACTGGCTGAGCGCTCTGCACACGCTCCATCATGGCCGCCACTAATTTTTCTGCCGCTGCCGTCCTGGGACAGAGGGATCTGGAGTGCAGGCAGCAGCTGCGGCAGGAGCTGCACCATGGGCAGGACTGGCACGTAAGGGCCGACCTGCATGCATTTGTGGCATTTGTAGCAGAAAAGTGGGCGGAAGCCATGCACACCCAGGGTGGGACTGACATAAACGCGCCAGCCTGCGCATATGCATGCACGAGCGTGTGTGTGTGTTCACTGGCGTGCTTGTGCTGGAACAGAATTTCTGCATGGCTGTCACAGATCTCATCCCGTGCTAGCTGTTCTGGGACCCAAACACTGCACCACCTCCAATGCTCTCCGTGCAGATCTAATCTGTGTGCTCATCAATCCCAGCACAGTGTATCATCAGGCGTGTGATTTTACTTTACGTGTGAGTTGCAATGAGAAGCCGTTGAGGCACATTGATGCCCTTATTCTATGTCGTAACTGCGCTAGGAATGCATGTGTTTCCCTTTGATTGAACAATTGTGGAGGTTGTGTCAAACTACTTTAGGCCTGTTATTTTACTTGAGGCCCATGCAAGATCCCACACTTCGTTCTATCAGGCAGGATCTGCACAGGAAGCCCATGGTGCAGAGAGCATGGGCACCATGCTCACAGAGCGCATTGCATGCCCATCACCTCAGATTTGCAGTACATATAGACATGGGCGTTGTCAGCGTGCACACACACGTAGGCAGACACAGACAAGTTGCATATCCATGCTCACAGGCTTGCCCTGGACTTACCTGGTATGACTGCATGGACTCCACAGTCGCAAGCACGTTGCGGCAGGCCTTGAGGACCATCAACTTGCATGTCTGGCTGGCCAGTGCGGGCCGTGGCAGCACGTAACGGGCAATGGTTGGATCGGAGGTTGGCCTTATCAGAGGCCTGCGGGGAGCGCATTCAGGGAGAAGGGCGAGGCATAATGTGTAGGCAAATGCAAGGAGGGTTGCACCCGTACACATGCAAGTGCAAGCACACATGCATATGTACGTACATACATGCATACTGATGTAAAACGAAAACACCCATGCTTGCCCAGTGCACACACAATGCACATTTTGCATGCTTTAGTCGATTTATAATAGCCTGACATACCTGCACTTTGCGGCTGAAGCCAGCACAATGTCTTGAAGAGCAAGCCCCTCAAAAGGAGCTGAAAAGAAATTTGGGCTGTACGTCATGTCCATAGCGGTCTGATAATCTGCCAGCTGAAGAACAGTTTTTGTGGGTAAGGGAGGCAGCGATGAGTTCACTTTGCGGAGAGTGGCAGATTTGACAGACAAGGAGCCATCAAGGGTAGCCGGCGGGCCTCAGACACAAGATGTGCAGAAAGAGATTGAGGCGGCACAGGCCACCAACAGTTCATAGCGCTTTGAAACGCTTTCACATAATCCATTGTGCTTGACATGTTTTTGCAGGTCTGTGGCATAGGGCAGCAGAAGGGCCATAGCCATGGGGCATGACGATGTTTCAGAATGCCTTGCATGTACGGCAGTGGTGCAGATGAACCACCAAGGGCAGCTTAATGGCTCTACATGCGAGATCACACGTGCACATGAGCTTGCACGTGTTGAATGTATAAAGTGCGCATGCATGGGCATGCATGTAACTTTGTGCGTGTTGTGTGTGTTTGCTAATGCGTGAAAGCATGGGAGAATGAGTGTGTGTGAGGCCTCTTCCTACGTACGCTTTAATATGGGTCAGGGCGTTGGGAAGGCCACACCCATACGCTTGCCGATTGCGTCTTCACGTGCTCAGGAATGTGTGGAAGAGTGGACATGCCACCATGGTCTCAGCTGATTGAGAAGCTCATAGCAGCAGCAGCAGCAGCAGCAGCAGCAGCAGCAGCAGCAGCAGCAGCGGCGGCAGCATATCTTTCAATTGAAATAAATCACAGCAATGTGCTTGAAATTTGGCCTGGGTAGTCTGGTAGCGCATGATAAATTGTGGCAGCTTCAGGGTCAAAACTAGCATGGACATGGTGCATTGCTGAAAGCTAGTGAGCTTTATCCCAGCTTTGTGACATCCTTTATCCCAGCTTCCTGCACTCCCTCTACCCTTTCCCCCTCCCTCCCTCCCTGCCTGCCTCTCCTTACCCTTCCTCCCTGCCTACACATGGTATCTTCCAACCAATACAAACCCTTTCCATCTTACACTCTCTTCCCATTCCTTCCCATTCCCGTACTCTTTGCCTCACCCGCAGCTGCGCCTGCAGCAGCTCCGCCGCCACAAGGTCCGGCAGCGCGCTGTACTCGCCCTTCAGACACGCGAGCAGCTTCATCAATGGCGCCTCCAGCATGATCAAGCTTACGCGCAGCAGCCTCCATAGCTTGTCTTTGGAGTCTGGTGAGTCTGAGGCTGGGGTTATGCCCTCACGGCTGCTGCCAGACCTGCTTGCACGGGGAATCCATAGCACACGAAGAAGAAGAAGAAGGGGTGAGATATAGAGACCATGCCAGACATGCGCACCCTTGCACAGGCCCAGAGGTCCTGGCATGTGGGTAGAATGGGCACCAAAAAATAATACACAACAGGGCTGCCTGCCACACAGGCATGCAGGCAAGCAGAGGAAGGGGCCTGTAGGCAGGCAGAGCAAGGGGCAGGCAGAGCAAGGCATCGCAGCTGAATGTGTATGCACAGTGCCCCAGGTCGATGGCAAGTGAGGGCAGCGAAAGCTAGCCTTGAAGTGGGAGGCGCGTGAGGAGCAAGCACAGCGGCACTGGCAGCATCGCGTGACGAGGGTAAACACACCTCTGCTGTTGGATATGGCTCACAAGGTTTGGTACCACGTGCAAGAAACGACAGGCAGAGATTGCCAGCACAGCAGCATCCTGTAGCTGTGCAGCATCTGCGCTGCTAGCCGCCTGCGTATCGGAGCAGCCACTTGGTCTTGCAGCTCCTGGTGAGCAGCTTGTGGCCGAAGTTGGGGCAGTGGGATCCTGCTGCTGCTGCTGCTGCTGCTGATGATGATGGTGGTGGTAGTGGTGCTGCTGCTGTTGGTGCATTTGCTTTGCTTTGGCAGCATGGAGACGGCCACATGTGGCATTGATTAGCAGGCGTACCAGGGAGGCATACGTGTTGAGGTTTCTCTCCAGACTTTGGAGCGCCTCTGAGCTACTATCAGCCACTTTAAGCGTCTGACAGTTGCTGGAACCTTCTAGGATCAGGCTGCCTGCCTGCATATGCACAGATGGATGTGTGCGGCTGCTTCTCTTGCAATTACAAGAGCAGAAGTTGCATTGGGAGACCTGCCTGCATATGCACAGATGGGCTTGAAAGGTTGGAGTGGCCCTTTCAATGCAGCAGAGGCATCAGCACATGAACACAGCGGCATCCTACATTTGGAACACTATTACTGCGCATGCCCACAGCCTGCCATCCCATAATTCCTTACAAATCCTGCACGCTTATGGCCCTTCGTCCCACAGTTCCAAAAAGCATATGGTCCAGCTTGTAGCATGCAGGCAGGCGTAACCTTACAAATCGGCTCCAAGTTGTGCCAGGCAGTGGCAAAGCTGCGGCAGGCAGTGGCAAGCTGTGGCAAGCTGTGGCAGGCTGTGGCAGGCAGCGGCAGGCAGTGGCAAGCTGCGGCAGGCAGCAGCAAGCTGTGGCAAGCTGCGGCAGGCTGTGGCAAGCTGTGGCAGGCTGTGGGAGGCAGGCACACCGGGCATGCATGCCACCGCTTTGACTGAAAGCCTAGAGGCTTACCGAAGCAGCAGCGGTGATGCTGGACAGGAAAGCGGGTGTACATGGTAAGCAGCCGGCCTCTTCATCGTCAACCCCTTCCTTCATCAGCGCCTGCACACATGGGTTAGGAGGTGCGTCTACTGCCATGAGCACAGCGCGCCCGGAGGCAAAGGTATCCTGCTCCACAGCAAGAGGGGTGGGAGCAGGGTATGAGGTCGGTGTGTGTGTGTGTGTGTGTGTCTGAGTGCGTCATGCACAGCGCGTGCCTGCATGTTCCATACCCTGAACAGGATGCCGCTTTTGACTGGACCGCTCTCAAATGGATGCCACTTTTGACTGGACCTCTCACTAGGCGGTGTTGCATGGGTTGGACGGCAGGTAGCCATGCAAGCACAGTGGTAGGCATGAAGGCCACGTGCCATGGGCTAACAAGCCTTGGGTTGTGTTCGTGGTTGTAAATGGTAGACTTCCTGTGCGCCCACCCACTCCATGCGCATTGCACGGCCCATGCGCACACTTGTGCACAGTGAGACAGGGTGCAACTCATGGGTCCTGTCCAATGTTTTGCAGTGCTTGGACTTTGGGGTAAAGGCCAGGCAGACACAGCTCTGGGGCGTGAGGCAAGCCTGCGGGTTGGAGAGAAATGCTGGCAGCCCCAGAGCTCGTTGCAGCTTAATTTTCAGCACAACAGGAGGCAAATGACGGCGCTGGCTGGAGTGCTGTGGGGTAACGGCAGCATTTGAGGGGATGGGGGCATGCATGCCCTGGCCCAGCTGTGGAGGCAGCTGCCCACAAAACCCAAGCCCCTTCAAGGTACCTGTGCGGCACAAGGCATGCCCTGTTTGCAGAGAGGGCAGCACACCATTACACTGATACATGCAAGCATGAGCACACTTCATTGCTGAGAACACGCCCGCGTGTCTGCAAGGCCTGCAAGGTCACATACGCACACACGTGCATGGCAGACCACGCTCTCACCTTCATTGTCTCCACCGATACGTTGAAGTAGGCAAGGTCCTGGACCAGGTTTGTGACGACAACATGATGCTGGCCAATGTCTGGGTCCAGCTCCACAGTTGGCGACCGACTGTACAAAGCATGCACCGTCCACATGCACGCATGCAGCGCTTGGCCCCATGCCTTTGCGGATGCGGCACCCTTACGCTGCCCCGGTGCTGCAGCAGCACCTGCGCCGGCCCCCACAGCATTGCTGGAGCGTGCCGCTGTACTGTGCAGGCTCCCCCTGGCTGCCCCTGCCCTCCTGCCCCTGCTACCTCCGCTGCCCCTGCTGCTGCCACACCCATCCGGCGCAGCAGAAGCTGCAGCACACCTGCGCTGAAGGGCCTTCTGCCAGGCCGCTTTGGCCAGAGTCCAGCACCACAGCACCCTGAGCAATACGCATTCAGTCCAGCAGAGCTGCTTGCCTTGAAGCTGTCTCCCAGCAGCAAACTCCGCGTACATTGCACGGCAAGCAGAAACACTGGCGTTGGAAGGTGGGGCAGCAGGTGGTCTCGTGTGGCGCTGCGCCAGGCTGAGCTTGGTGGCCTGCGGGATGTGTGCGTGGGGTTGGCACATGTAGGGGCAAGAGCGTGGCGCGCGCACGTGCACACGAGTGTGCCTCTATATCTTGTGCTTGTGTGCACTGGTGCACTGCATGTAGGTAATCATGCCCCAAAATGAGCAAGCGCGCTTGTGCACACTCGCACACAGACACGCAACTATGCACGCAAACAGTAACCCAGGCATGACCTTACAATTCAAACAAATTATTCGGAACGCTGTCGTGCATCAGCTTTTGAGCTTGACTCTGCCCAAAGGCCTAAGGCACACAATGGCCATGAATGCAGGTGCACAGCTGCTGCAGCACACACAGGCTTTGCACAACTAGAGCATAGCGAGCAAAACAAGAGCAGCACAGCGTAGCCTACGGCAGAGCATGCTGTGCCAAAGAGTGCGGCACACAGCGGCCTCTGACACAGCATACTGCGCAAAAGAATGCAGCACAGCGTTGCCTTGACAGAGCATACTGTGCAAAAGGATGCAGAGCACATGGCGCCTGTGCAGTCCTCGCAACCTGCAATAAGCAGTCAACGCAAACCGCGTGCTGTGGAGGTCCTGGGTCTGTAGCTGTGGCTCATATTTTGTACTATGTGGCCTGTTTAAGCCACCTGCCAGAGGCAAATTGTGCGCGTTATTGGCCCGTCGGCCTGCCCCAAATGATCATGCTTCACATGGAACCTGATTGCTTGCACGTCAACATCATGAGAAGCTGCAGCCGCATGGCACGGGCCAAGTCTTGTCCACTTGGTCATACGCAATACAACAATCCACCATCCAAAAGGTTACCATCGTGAGCAGCTGCAGCCGCATGGCATGAGCCAAGTCCTCTTCACTCGGGCAAGTCAGCAACAGGGTTGCATCTTCCCCTGCAAAATGCAGTGCAACAACCACACTACTAACTGAGAAAACACCCTGTATATTTGCTTGGGCAGGTCGGCATCATGACGGCATCTCTCTCTGCAGCGGCCGAGCAAAAGCAAGCGCAAGAGCACTTTGGCGAGCCAGTGTGCATTGCCTAATCCTACAAGCTGGGTACACGTCTGCTTTCACCATCCGGGGCCTGCATCATCAGACACATCAGCGGTCAGGATATATTGCCTGCTTGGCTAGAGCGAGGTGGCTTGATAAGAGGCAGCAGCAGCCACAGCCAAGCTCTGGCTTGCACCAGCCTTGTGTTTTGGCAAGCGCCAGAGGCACAAATGCCTGGAAGCAGCACATCCACATGCGTTGCTTGTGCTTGCCTCTGGGTAGCTCAGGGAGTTTCAGGGACTCCCGTTTGTGAGGGGGCAATGGCAAAATTGGTTTGCAAGGCAAGTGCACTCTTCCGCTACAGAGCACAAGCCAGCCTCCGTTTGGCTGGTAGCAGGCACAAGGCCAGGAAGATGCCCACAGGAGGAAGGGCACTGGAACAATGCATTGCGGGACTCGGCATTGCCTTGTTTGGTGGTTGAGGTGATTGGGTTTGCCGCATGCACTCCGCCAGCTGGCCTTGCGTGGGCTATTGACTGGCCTCGCGTGAGATATTGGCAGTTGGCCTTGCGTGAGACGTTGGCAGCTGGCCTTGCGTGAGATATTGGCAGTTGGCCTAGCATGAGATATTGATGGTTGGCCTTGCATGAGATTTTGGCAGTTGGCCTCGCGTGAGAGTTTGGCAGTTGGCCTTGCGTGAGATTTCGGCAGTTGGCCTTGCGTGAGATATTTACAGTGGGACTCGTGTGAGTTATTGGCAGCTGGCCTTGCGTGAGATATTCACAGTGGGACTCATGTGAGCTTTTGGAAGGTCCCAACAAGTTGAATAGGGGAGCCAAAGGGTGGGACATGAATCAGCCAAACCTTCCCCACAGCAGCCATTTTGACCTGATAGCGTGGAAGACAATAGAATGACACAGAACTTGACAGATGCAAGCATCCATCCAGTTTGAAGTCAATTCTTGGCATTTGAAGTATGATGGAGCTGCCAAGGTGCACAAGTCCATGCATGTGCGTGTGTTAGCCGCATAAATTGAGTTTTATGTTGATTATTACCTGACCTGCTGTAGCACGCACCATTGAATTCAGATTGTTTGGCCACTTCCCCCATGATAAGGCACATGCCGGCCGCAGCATATGCCAGCGCGGTCACGCGCCACATGGATTCTGCACTGCCTCCTGGTGTGGCATATCCATCAAACACCAATGCATGTTGCGCACGTGGCCACAGCTCCGGGTTGGCCTCCTGTGTGGCAAAGCATGCCAGCCATTTTTGGTGGGCTTCTAAAAATTCTGCCATGCTGCAGCAGATGCTCGTCCGCAAGGCAATATGGCCAACTTGCTGAGGCAGGAGCAGGTGCCAGGGAGCGGGGGTATCACCGAACCGAAAGGCAAGCAGGCACCCAGGCCAGTGGCGCAGAGGCGCAGACTGAGTGTGTGGTTTTGGAATTTGGGACTGCGCATCATACATCGAAACCCGTCAGTTGCAACAGTCGTCATCGGATTCAAACCAGATGATTTTAGGTGTGCACCTCTCAGCATATCAGCAACATGACACCAGCTACACTCATGTCCTAAAAGGATCAGATGCTGCCCTCGTCCCAATACGTACACTGGCGCACGCATGCACACGGAAAACACTTGCACTACACATGCTTGCATGCGTGTATATACACATACAACTACGCGCACATGCACACATGCACAAACGTGCATGCACACACTAAGTGTAGGAATATGCCTATAAGCACATGGGTGCTGCCCCCTATCCAGGTATTGTTCAATATCCTGCACTTCCTGCTTGCACAAGGGTCAGGGAGTACAGCACTTCACATCCTATATTTCTAGCGCCAATCGTGAGATTACTAGGGCAAGATCAGCTGCTCTGGTATGGCAAGGCCTCGTACTTGGGTGTACCCACCCTGAATTGGCGCATGCTGGCTTCCCATTGCATGCGTGCACGCACGTACTCCTTTTGCTCTGCTGCTTGCTGACGTGTGTATTTGACGTTGTTCAACTCAGGTAATGAACAAAGCTCCCAACCACCCTGCGCATACGAGACATGCACAAGGTGAGCACAAATACATAGTGGTGTGGTGGCATATACCTAAGGCATTCGCACGCGCGTACAAGTCTACATAATTGCATGCACACTCAAGCAGAAATGCTTGCGTGCATGCACAAGCACACAAGCATGCATACACACACAAGCGCAAACATGCTTGCGTGCACATACAAGCACATTTGCTTGCGTGCACACACAAGCATACAGATGCTCACATGCACATGGTGCACGCACGACTGCATACATGCACAAGCAAATCGGCATGTGCAAGGCTGTGATGCAGGAGCTGCTTTGCAGGTACCTGGGGGCCCATGAAGGCAGGTCTCACGGGGGGAGGTGGGACACTGCTCATGCCCTTAATGAGCAAGTCCTGGCAGACGTACGCATAATGGGCTAGGCACATAATGGTGATATCCTGCACATCAAGCAAGCACAAACAAGCTGAGGTGCTTTTCAGGAATGGGTCTGTTGGCCACATCGCCACTCCGCCAAACAATCAGCCTGTTCGCAGTCTGTGTGCGGTTGCAGCAGGGACCTGAAAGTAGACACAGCGGAGGTCTTAGCTGCTGTGTGTGCAAGAATTATCAAGTGGTGCACGGCAGCGTGGCGCTTGACCATAGCATTCTAGCCACTGCTGCCACTGTTCAGGGCAGTTGCTGCAGCAAGAACACGCTGGGCGTGCCAAGGCACTGCCAGCATTGTGGCTGCCAACCAGGCTGTGTGCGTCCTGGACACAAAGAACACATCCCTTCACTCATGCCAGATGGCAGCCCCTTTTTTAAAATCCACTGGCTCGCAGCAGAGAATGCTGCATGCTCCTCATCATCCTGTGCACCTACACTGTCCCACTTCAGAGTACCAAATTCAGGCTGAAGAAGTACTTCAGCAAACATCACAGACTAGGGTAGGCTGACAAAAGTCTCCGCCTGGAGAGGCGCTTGTATGGCCCGGTCCGGGATGTGTGTATATGTGTATGTGTGTGTGTGTGTGTGTGTGTGTGTGTGTGTGTGTGCACGTGTGGGTCTGCACGTATGCGCACGCGCGTCTATCTTGCAAGCACACTGTGTGACATGAGGGCCAAGGTAGCTAAGCATTGCATTTTATGCCACCACTGCGTCCACCTTGTGCAGAAATTTATGTACGTCAAGCTATTGCCTTGGCATGACAGGATAGCGCCAACTTTTCACAAGGACCATCATTTGCTGTCATGCCGACCATTGTCATTGTCAACTCAACATCCCAGGTACACACCACATTTGGCTCCGCCTCTTACTTCAGGACGTTACAACCAAAGCAGCAAATAAAGCAAAGCCCACCTTGTCCTCTTCTAGCAGTGTTTCAGGGGATGGCTGCTGCTGCTGCTGCTGCTGCTGCTGCTGCTGCGATTCTGCTGAAACACCCACATCAGCGGAAAATTTCATGTCAGGGGAAGGCCGGAACAACCCTTTAAGCATCTGTGGTACAAACTGAAGGGTTGGCAAGGACATAAGATGGTTGCCCAATGAAGGGCCATCCAGAGGTTCCAACCTAACTGCTCTGCACAGGAGTCTCTCTGCAGCCAGAATGAGGAGCTCTTGCCAGTCAGAATGAACTTTTTCAGGCAGCACAGCTTCCATGGTCTCCCCCTGCATGCAGATGTGTGAGTGTGTGTGTGTGTGTGTGTGTGTGTGTGCATACGTTTGTGTGTGTGTGTGCGTGTGTGTGTGCGTGTGTATTGGCGTGCACCTGTATTGTGTGTGTGCGTGACACAGGTTCATTGACTGCAAATGTGTCTCCTCAAGCTTACCTTGTGCCCATAGCACATATCCATGCAAGAATGCTTGGCAAAAAATTCTGCTTCGTTGGCAAACCTTGCACATAGCGACATGCCCTTATTCCAGGATACAAGCCAGTCATCCTGTGACTCGCTTGCTTGATCACCACCTGTGAGGGGAGATAAACTGAAATGATTTTCTAGTTGAGCAGGCATGTGCATGTGGGGTGTGCGTGTGCGTGTGCGTGTGCGTGTGTGTGTGTGTGTGTGTGTGTGTGTGTGTGTGTGTG
>LKMJ01005908.1_pt1 | contig 11537 bp, 14 predicted proteins | sample 643391 | NCBI WGS metagenome assembly LKMJ01 (sample SAMN04112250, study PRJNA286221) | soda lake metagenome | biome: soda lake; feature: Kulunda Steppe; material: water; isolation source: sample PL-Br10 brine of Picturesque Lake | place: Russia: Kulunda steppe | collected 2010-07
GTGCTCGCACTGGCCGGCCTCGATGCTGCCGGTGTCAGCCCCGGTGCCGGCATGACCGAGTGGGTGCTCGAGGTCGCGACCGACCGTGGACTCGTCGACCAGCGACCTGGTGTCGCGGTACCGACTGCCGACCCGGTGGCCGACGTGCCGTACTCGACGCGGCTCGTGGCCCCGTGGTCTGGTGGCGATGCGAGCGAGTCACTCCCTGAAATCGGCGACACCGAGGACGAGCGCCGGACGCTCGCGTCGCTGGTGGCACTCGATGTCGTTGGCGATGAGACAGCTAGCGATCACGCGAGTACCGTCCTCGATCGCACACTCAACCCCTACACGACGCCTGAACACGCCTTTGCCACCGTCGGCGGATTTGCCGACGTGCTGACGGCTACAGCCCGCCTCGAGCCCGGCCTCGGGACGGCACTGGCACTGGGTCACGACGTCCACGAGGAAGCCCTCGAGACGTGGCGGACCCACGGTGAACGTGTACACACCGCACTCGAATGTGCCGAGCAGCGCCGATACGACGGCCTCTTTGCCCTCGAGTGTGGGGACGGCCCCGTCGAGACGGTCGCCAGCCTCGCGCTGGCTTTCCGTTCGCCCGAGCCAACTGTCTGCTGTGTCGGCGACGACACAGCGGCGATTGTGAGCCGCGAGGAGGTATCGGCGGCAACCGTTGAGTCCATCGCGCGCGACCTCGCGTGCGCGTACGACGCCGCTGGATGTCGGGGCTACCTCGACCTCGGGGCTGGGACAGATGCGGATACGGTGATCGATACCGTGAGGGCCACACTATGAGACGCGCGACGATCCGAACCACACACGACAATCCAGAACACGTCGCACAGGCGATCCGTCCGGATAACACAGACGAAATGCAGACCGAAGCTACCGGCGACACTGTCACGACTCGTATCGAACGAGAGACGACTGCCGGCTTGCAGGCGACTGTCGACGACTACGTGGTCAACCTGGCGGTCGCGATGGAGGTATCGACCGACGACCGACGGACGGGGGAACCGTCCAACCAAGAGCTAACCAATGAGTGAACGATCAGTTTCACGCACGAAACAGGAGAAGCGGTGGTACACCGTCCTGGCACCCGAGCAGTTCGACCGCCAGGAACTCGGTGAGACACCAGCAGACGAACCGGAACAGGTCTACGATCGAACGATCGAGACCACGCTTGGCGAACTCACCGACAACGCCAGCGAGAACAACACCAAACTCACCTTCCGGGTGACAGATGTCGGCAGCGACAGCGCCTACACGGAGTTCGAACAGCATGCGCTGACCCGTGATTACCTGCGCTCGCTCGTCCGCCGCGGTGCCTCGAAGGTCGAGGCCTACGTGACCGTCCTGACGACCGACGATTATCGCGTCCAGATCCAGCCGGTCGCATTCACGACAAAAAAGGCCGACGCTAGCCAGGAGAAAGCCATCCGCGAACAGATGGTTACGATGGTCGAAGAAGCCGCAAGCGAGCGAACGTTCGAGGAACTCGTCGACGGCATCGTTCAGGGTCGCCTTTCCTCGGCGATCTACGGCGAAGCGAAGACGATCTACCCGCTACGCCGCGTCGAGATTCAAAAGACGACCCTCGAGGCTCGCCCCGAGGAAGTCGCCGAAGAGGAAGCGACGGCCGTCGACGTCGACGAAGACGACGTCTCGACCGACGACTAACACGGCCGAGCCTGATTACTCGGACGTATCTTCTGCCGGATTTTGTTTCCGCAAGTTATAGAACCACTTGCGCTCAAAGCTCGCCAATGACCGAGCGGAACATTCGGGTCGAGCCGATCGACCGCCAAGCTGTCGAGGACCAGGAGGTCGAAATCGTCGAGCGCAAGGGAATCGGCCACCCGGACTCGATCTGTGACGGGATCGCCGAACACGTCGCAGAAGCGCTGGCTCGTGCCTACCTCGAGCGGGTCGGCGAAGTACTGCATTTCAACACTGACGAAACGCAACTCGTCGCCGGCGAAGCAGCCCCGGCCTTCGGCGGTGGCGAGGTCGTCGATCCGATCTACGTCCTGATCGTCGGGCGGGCGACCAAACGCTATGAGGGTCAGACGATCCCGACCGAGCGCATTGCTCTGAGTGCCGCCCGGGAGTATCTCGAGTCAGAAATCCCGCAACTTGAGTTCGGTGAGGACATCGTCGTGGACGTGAAACTCGGTGAGGGCTCCGGAGATCTCCAGGAAGTGTTCAGCGAAGACGAGGCGTCAGTCGGTGTGCCGATGGCCAACGACACGAGTTTTGGCGTTGGTCACGCGCCATTGACTGAGACCGAACAGATCGTCAAAGCAGCCGAGCGCCGACTCAACGGCGAGTTTGCCGACGAGAATCCCTACCTCGGTCCGGACGTAAAGCTCATGGGCAAACGCGAGGGTGACCACATCGATGTCACCGTCGCGGCCGCGATGATCGACGAGTACATCGAAGATATGGCCGCTTACAAAGAGGCAGTCGAATCAGTTCGTGAGTTCGTAACCGAGGTCGCAAGCGAACACACCGATCGGTCGGTCGCGGTTCACGTCAACACCGCAGACGACTACGAGTCGGGTTCGATCTATCTCACTGTCACCGGTACCTCCGCCGAGCAGGGTGATGACGGCTCTGTTGGGCGTGGCAACCGGGCAAACGGGCTCATTACGCCGAACCGGTCGATGTCGATGGAGGCAACCAGCGGGAAGAACCCAGTCAACCACATCGGGAAGATCTACAATCTCCTTTCGACGGAGATCGCAAAGCAGGTCGTCGGTGAAGTCGATGGCATCCGGGATCTCCGGGTTCGCCTGCTCAGCCAGATCGGCCGCCCGATCGACCAGCCACACGTCGCCGACGTCCACGTCGTCACCGAGGATGGTGTCCACCTCTCGGATGTCGAACCGGAGATCGAAGCGATCGTCGACGCGGAACTCGAGGGTGTTAGCGATCTGACCCGCCGTGTGATCGAGGGCGAACTGCACACCTTCTGAGTCGTCCGCCCCTTGCATCCACCGACCAGTGGATGTGACACTAGCCAGAGTAATCAACTCGAGTCTATATCTGTCTGCCTGACCAATGGGTGACTAGAATGAACCGACAGCAACGCATCGCCCTGGTGTTCACACTGGTCGCCGCCGTCGCAGTACTCACGGCCATCGGTGCGGTCGGTGCACAGGCAGGTACCGGCGAGAACGAGTCAGTCGCCCCCGGTGAGCAGCTTGCTGGCGTCGTCGGCGTCCAGAACGCAGAACTCGACGGCGAGGTCGACCAGCGAAGTTTCCAGGCCACGCTGGCGAACGCAGACAGTGACGAGAAACGGGCAGCGTTGATCGCCGACCGCTACGAGCGGGTTTCCGCAGAACTCAACAGCACCGAAGCGACACTCGAGGAGCTTCGAGACGCACGGGACGCAGGTGAGCTGACGAACGGCCAGTACCAGGCCCAGGTGGCTGTCATCGGTGCCCAACACGGAAACGCCGAACGGGCAGCAGGACAGATGAACGAGACTGCTGACGGGCTTCCCGCGGACGTTCTCGAGGCAAACGGCGTGAACGCGACCGCGATCGAAACGCTTCGTGGGAACGCGAGTGAACTCGGTGGTCAGGAGGTCGCCGAGATCGCCCAGTCGATCGGTGGCCCACCAGCCGACCGACCAGGTGCGGGTGGCCCGCCGGCTGAGACCGACGCAGGCGGACCACCTGCCGAGCCTGGGAACGATCAAGACGACGAGACGACCCCCGCAGACGACTCGAGTGGGAACGACACTGCCCAGGGTGGTCCCGAAGACGACAGACCAGCACCACCCGGTGACGGTGGGCCAGCGAACCGATGATCGGGCATCGCCAGCTCTTCGTCGGCGTCATCTGTTCAGCACTCGTTCTCGGCTTTCTCCCGGTTGCAGCCCCACAGGACGCCGGTTCTGGGGCCGACGAACCGATGGTCCACCTCGGCGTGAGCGCCGACGGTGACGTTGTCTTCTCGCTTATTTCGGTGTACGACCTCACAGAGGAGCCAGAACGGGAAGCGTTCGACTCGCTCAGCGAGGACGAATCGGCACAGACCGATATCCGCGATCGATTCGAGAACCGACTGGCTACCGTTGCAAACGAGACCCCGGATGCAACCGCAACCGACCTCACCAATTCGACTGTCGTCGTCGAGTCCGACGACGACCGCGGAACGGTCATCGTCTCGCTCACCTGGGCCGACCTCGCACCGACCACGGACGACTCGGTCGTCCTCAGCGAGCCGTTCGCAAGCGGCTTCCAGACCGATCGCACGGTTGTGGTCAGTGGACCCACAGAGGCGACGATCACGGACGCCACACCCGACCCTGCCTCACTCGAGGACACTGAGGCGAGCTGGGACGCTGACACCGATCTCACGGGCTTCGAGGTGACGATCGACCTCGAGACCGATGACGATGCAATCTCTGGCTTCGGGATCGGTGGCGCGCTCGTCGGACTCCTCGGAGCCCTCGCGATTGCGACCCGGATCGGTCGCTGACCTCGAGAACGAGACAGTCACGTCGACCTGCTCGATCGTCCCAGGCTCGCAATTCCCTTATTGGACCATCGGATAGATGGAGTATGCACCCGCCAGGGGCCGACACCGTGCTCGTCCGCCACGGCGACCTCAACACCAAGACGGACACGGTGAAGGGGTATATGATCCGGATCCTCCTCGAGAACATCGAGGCGATGCTCACGGCGCGGTCGGTGCCGGGTGAGCTCGACGGACGATGGAACCGGCCGCTCGTCTACACCGACGAGGAACACGTCGAGACAGCGGCGGCCGCCGTCGCAGATACCTTCGGTGTCGTCTCTGCGAGTCCTGCCATCGAGGTCGAACCGACGATGGCGGCGATCTGTGACGCGCTCACCGAGACCGCCCGGGACTGGTATGATGGGGGCTCGTTCGCTGTCGACGCCCACCGGGCGGACAAACACGCCGCCTTTACCAGCGAAGACATCGGTCGCGAGGGCGGAGAGGCGATCTGGACTGCCGTTGCTGACTCGTTCGATCCTGCAGTCGACCTCGAGAATCCCGATATAACATTTGGCGTCGAACTTCGCCGAGAGGCCGCCTACATCTACCTCGAGTCCCTCGAGGGGCCTGGCGGCCTCCCACTGGGCACCCAGGCTCCGGTCGTCGCCCTGGTCAGCGGCGGGATCGACTCGCCAGTCGCAGCGTACGAGCTGATGAAACGCGGGAGTCCACTCCGTCCGGTTTACGTCGACCTCGGTGAGTACGGTGGGATCGACCACGAGGCCCGTGCGATGGAGACCGTCCGCACTTTGGGCGACTACGCCCCGAACTTCGAGATGGATGTCTACCGAATTCCAGGCGGTGAGTTGGTCGACGACCTCGTCTCGTCGATGGAGGAGGGCCGAATGCTCTCCCTTCGCCGGTTTTTCTACCGCGCTGGAGAAGTGATTGCCGAGACGGAAGGTGCGAGTGGGATCGTCACCGGTGAGGCGATCGGCCAGAAATCGAGTCAGACTGCCCAGAATCTCGGTGTCACAAGTCGCGTCACCGACCTCCCCATCTACCGACCGCTGCTCACCTGGGACAAACACCAGATCGTCGACCGCGCTCGCGAAATCGGCACCTTCACTGATTCGACGATCGACGCCGGCTGTAATCGCATCGCTCCCGACCGCGCCGAGACCAACGCCCGCCTCGAGCCGCTGCTCGCAGCCGAGCCCGACGACCTCCTCAAGCGAGCCGAGCGACTGGCCCACGCAGCCGAGCGAATCGAACCCTGAGTCGGCCAGAGCCATCCCCCGGAGCGAAACCGACATACCAGACGGGTTCGAACCTCTGGCCGTGACGCGCGTCTGTCTCCTCGGTGATCCCGACTACAACCTGCAGTACGAACTGCTCTCCCGGGAGACCTCACGCGAGGCGCTATCGACCTACGAGTTGCGCCGACCGTTCGAAAACTCGATTGCCGTCCGGACGGTCAGTATCGGTGCCGCCATCTCGCTTTTGAACGACCTCAACTGGTACGTGGTCCGGTTCGTCAACGAAGCACTCGTCCTCGAGCCGAGTGTAAGCGGCGAGGAGTGGCTTTCTCGAGCCCTCACACAGGAGCTTCGCACCGGGGCCCTCGAGCCGAGCGAGACCGAAGAATTCTGTAAGATCTACGGGCTCGAGCAATCGGACGACGAGTCGGCCACGACAGCCGGTCGGCTGGTCGAACCACTCTACGCTCGCCGAACGACTGATGGCCTGCCCGAATACGATCTGCGAGATGTCGAGGAGACAGTCGTCGTCCGGGTGACCGAAGCAGAGTACACACCCTAAGCATCGTCGAACAGCCCTGTCGAGAGATATCGCTCGCCGCTATCCCAGAAGACCGTTATCACCAGCGGACAGTCTTCGACGAGGTCGCCACCATCGACCTCGGGGGCAGGCGAGTCGGTTTCGAGGCTACTCGAGACGGGTGGACACTCCTGGTCGGGGTCGGCGATCTCTGTGGCAACCTGCTGGGCGACCAGGCTCGTCGCCCCACTCGATTGGCCGACGAGGACACCCTCCTCGCGAGCGAGGCGACGACACTCGGCTTCGGCAGCTTCGAGTCGGACGGTCTCGACACGGTCGATCAGCTCCCGATCGAGATTTTCGCTGACGAACCCTGGTCCCATCCCCTGGAAGTCGTCGTCTCCCGCCTCGCCCGTCGAAAGAACAGCGTTGCGTGCAGGTTCAACGGCGACGATCTCGACCTCGGGGAACTCCTCGCGGAGCCGACGGCCAACCCCCGAAATCGTCCCGCCGGTGCCGACGCCGGCGACGAAAGCGTCGACCTCGCGACCGTCAATCTGCTCGAGAATTTCTTTTCCCGTGGTTTTGTAGTGGGCGTCGGGATTTGCCGGATTGTCGAACTGGCCCAGTTGGACTGCCCCCTCGGCTTCGAGGTCGTCGGCTCGCTTGCGAGCGGTGGAGATATCGCCCTCGACGAGTTCGAGGTCGGCTCCGTAGGCGGCCATCAGCTGCTGGCGCTCTGTTGATTTATCCGCGGGCATGACGATTGTCAGCTCATAACCACGGGCTGCACAGACGAGTGCCAGTCCGATGCCGGTGTTCCCGCTCGTCGGTTCGACGAGCCAGTCACCGGGTTCGATCCGGCCGTCGCGTTCGGCGGCCAGCACCATCTCGAGAGCCGGCCGATCCTTTGCTGACCCGCCTGGGTTGAACGACTCGAGTTTTGCGGCGACGGTCGCCCCGGGTGGCGACTCGAGAGCCACCAGTGGCGAGCCGATGGTGTCTAAAACACTAGCCTTCATGGGCTGGCATACACAGTCGAGACGTAAACCCGTGCTGGAGACGGCCAAGTGAATCGCAACGCTTACAACCTGAATTGCACTTATTCAATTTGAGTTTATGAATTCGAACGAGACAGTTGGTGATCGATTCACCACACTCAGAGACGAACTGAGCCCGATACAGCTCGCGACGACGGTGCTCTTTGGCACTGCGATCGCCTTCACTCTCGTCGTCGTCCAGGAGCCGTTGGTCCATGACTCGATGCACAACTTTCGTCACGCCGCCGGGATCGTCTGTCACTGACCGATGATTGCCGACACGCTCAAACGAGGCGTCGGTGCTGGCCTTGTCGCTGGACTCGCCTACGGCCTCTATATGGCCCTCGTTGGAAATCCACTGACGGCATACGTCCACGATGCCGGGCACGGCCACGACCACAGTCATGACCACGGACACGCAGTTTCAGAGACGACAAACGCTATCGTCAGTGCTGGAAGCGGTATTCTGTGGGCGGTCTTTCTCGGTGGAGTCTTCGCACTGGCCTACTATCTCTTTGAGCCAGCGCTTCCCGGAGGCGGTCACCTGAAGGCGTACGTTCTCGCCGGGGCTGGCTTCCTGACAGTATCTGGGATTCCGTGGCTTGCACTCCCGCCGGCTGCACCCGGTGCAGAGAACCTCTATGGGGTCGAGGCCCGCCTCGGGCTCTACGGGTCGCTCGTGGTCCTCGGGGCGGTCACAGTTGGGGTAGCACTCTTGATCGTGAGTCGGCTGGCTGATCGACACCTCGCCGTTCGGACGGCCGCAGCCGTAACACCGATTCTTGGCGTCGGTCTTGCAGTCACGGTCGCGACACCGACGGTCGTCTCTCACCCCGACCTCTCGAGTGAGCTGGTGGTGACCTACCAGGCACTCGCTGTGTTCACTCAAGCGGGTCTCTGGCTCGTCATCGCCGCCACCTTCAGCTGGCTCGAAGACCGACACCGAACCCAGACGACCAACCACCGCGTCGCCAACACGACGAGTCACACATGAAACACCGAACAGCCGACCAGCGTGCCCGGCTCGAGGCCCACGTTTTCGTCTGTACGAACGACCGGGACAGCGACTATCCCTGCTGTGCCGACGCGGGTGGCGAAGAAACCGTCGCCGCGGTCAAAGATTGGCTCCGCGAGCGAGAGTTATACTGGAACCCGGTCGGCGTCTCCACTACCGACTGCCTGGGGCTCTGCAGCGAAGATGGCACCGCAATCACGATCCAGCCCCACAACGAGTGGTACTCAGATGTCCGGCCGACGGACGTCCCCGATCTGCTTGCCGAGGAGTTCGCCAACCTGCTCGCGTGATCGCGGCCGGTGAACTACCCCACCCTACTCGCTTCGCTCAGTGCGTTGTTCCCTGAGGATGGGGTCTTAGCCTGTAAGAATTAAATCGGCAGCGGCGAATACCCAGGTATGAGCCTCGAAACGATGGAACCGAACCCGGCCTGGGATGGAGCCTCCTACGTAGACGCCGTCGACACGCTCGCTGCCCACGACGAGCTGACTTACAAAGTCTGGGGTGGGGACTGGTGTAAAGACTGCCGCAAACTGCTCCCCGACCTCGGGGCCGCACTCGCGGCCGCCGACATCGAGGACGACCGGATCGAAGAGATCGCCGTCGATCAGGACAAGCAGGGTCCCGGTGTCGAGGAATACGGGATCGAGTACATTCCGACGATTGTCGTCGAGGACGCAGACGGCGAGGAGGTCGTTCGATTCGTCGAAAAAGAGGATCTCCCACCGGCGATCTGGCTGGCCGAACAGCTCGAAGCGTAAGTCGAACGTTCTGCAGCTGGCTACCAGTCATCGATTAGTTCGGGACACTCCCGCTCAAGGTATGGCTCGAGGGGATCGGACTGCTCCCAGAGCGAACCGAACAGGTCACGTCCCCACTGCACTCCTGAATCGGTTTCTGCAATGAACGTCGCAGTCGTCTCCGTCAGGGAGTACCCCCCGTCGAGGTCGCTCGACTCGGCGGCGCTTGCGGTCACCGGAAGTCGGAAGAGCAGACAGTCATCAGTGACGACGAACGTGAACTGACAGCGCGTGAGCCGGCAGACAGACTGAGCCGGTTGGACGAGCGTCTCCCGGAGGCCCTCCGTGTAGCGAGCGGCCGCAATCGAGGCCACCGCTCGGGTCGTCAGCATCCGAGTTTCCGGGCTGTTCGGGATGACAGCCTCGAACTGTCTCGAGTAAAACGAGGTCGCAAGCTGGCAGCGATCGGCACGCCGGAGCCGATCGATGATGACTGCCTCGTGTTTGTCCGGCTCCCGGGGACTGTCTCGGACGATCTCGTAGGCACCGACCTCGGGGAGGCGGCGACGAAAGGTTGGTGGAACGATATCGACCCGGTGGGTGTTCCAGTAGGCAGGATCGTGTTCGAGAAAGTCGTCTGTCGCCTGCCAGCGCGTTGTGAGGTCGGCGACCAGTTGTCCGTGGGCGGTGAGTTCCCACCCGTCCTCAGCTTCGAAACAGAGGCCGCGCGCTGTGAGCGTCGACAGTGCGTCGTAGATCGCCGACTCGCTCGCCGAAATCGTCGTCAGGAGGGCTCCTGTTGGCGTCGTCTCGTGGGCAAGCTGGCTCACGATCTCTCGCCGGACTGACGACGTGAGGACGAACGCACTTCCAGACTGCGGTGGCATCCATCGCCAACGTTGTTTCCCCGAAACATATCTGTTTCCACACCAATCGGAGTGGTCTACGACTCGGTGACTGTTCCGGGCGTTTTCGAGCAGTATTCGGTCAGATACGCGTATGTTTATCTGATCGTGATTGATTTGTGCAGACGTGGTAGCTATGACAGGAACTGACGCGGATGGAGGCGGTCGGCGCTATTTGCTCACAGACGAGACAGCCGTCGTCACTGGCGGAGCGAGCGGTCTGGGGAGAGCGATTGCACGAACGTTCGCCGGACACGGGGCAGACATCGTCGTCGCAGACGTCCAGGCCGATCCACGCGAAGGCGGTGAGCCGACTCACGAGCTGATCGCAACCGAAACCGACCAACAGGCCACGTTCGTCCAGTGTGACGTCACCGAGCGCTCGGACCTCGAGTCGGCCGTCGACGCAGCCGAGGCTTTCGGCGGGATCGACATCATGGTCAACAACGCCGGGATCAACAGCGAGACCGACGCCCTCGAGGTCACCGAATCAGAGTACGAACGGGTGATGGATGTCAATGTCAAAGGCGTCTTTTTTGGGGCACAGGTCGCTGCTGAAGCATTCATCGACCAGGGGGAGGGTGGCTCGATTATCAACATGGCGAGTCTGGCAGCAGACCTCGGGACGCGCACCCAGCCACTGTACTGTACCTCAAAAGGAGCGGTGAAGACAATGACCTACGCGATGGCTGATCGGTTCGCCGACCACGATATCCGCGTCAACGCGATCAAGCCCAGTTATACCAAGACCCAGATGCTCGAGACCTCGGGGATGGGCAGGGGCGAAGCTGGCAAACAGTTCGAAGCACTGATGAAAGAACTGACGCCCGCTGGCCGCTTTGCTGAGGCTGAGGAGGTCGCAAACGTCGCACTCTTTCTTGCGAGCGATCTGAGTTCCTACATCACTGCCGAGAGTATTGCCGTCGACGGCGGGCTTGGCAATACGTAGGCTTCGAGTTGAGCTCATATTGGGGCATCGCTCGAGGAGTGATCCACATGCCCACCAGTAGCGAGCCACTCGAGGGCCGACTCGATATCGTGAGTTGGCGGCGAGCAGGTTCGGCCACGACAGACATACAGTGTCGGGTCGTCGTCTCGAGCTTCGCGGCCAGCCCATGCAGGTGGCGCTTCAGCCAGTTCGAGGATCTCCAACCAGCCCTCGAGGTCGGCGTCGGTGGCCGGTCGCGGGGCGAACTGCCGGTCGGGGAGGAACCGCTCGGCGAACGCTTGCCGCCACTCAGCGGGGATCGTGGCGTTCTCGGCAGCGACCGTGATCTCGAGCCCGCCGGCTTCGAGTCGGTCTGCGGCCAGACAGAGGCTTCCGTGTTCGGCTGCGTTTGCCTCGAGGCGGTCGGCGTGGGTCCCAAGGACGGTTTCGGCGATCGCTTCGAAGTCGTCGTCGGTAAAGCCATCCAGCGCGAGCAGCGTCTGGACGGCGACGCCGGCTGCCGACGGTGTCGACTGGTCGGTCAGTTCCTGGGGCCGGGTCACGAGTGACTCGCCGCTTTCGGGCGTGAAATACAGCGTGCCGCGGGATTGGTCCCAGAATTCGGCTTCGATGACTTGCGCGAGGTCGATCGCC
>LKMJ01005950.1_pt1 | contig 11536 bp, 20 predicted proteins | sample 643391 | NCBI WGS metagenome assembly LKMJ01 (sample SAMN04112250, study PRJNA286221) | soda lake metagenome | biome: soda lake; feature: Kulunda Steppe; material: water; isolation source: sample PL-Br10 brine of Picturesque Lake | place: Russia: Kulunda steppe | collected 2010-07
GCAAGGACTTGGGTATCATGCAAGGACTTGGGTATCATGCAAGGACTTGGGTATCATGCAAGCACTTGGGTATCACGCAAGGACTTGGGAATCATGCAAGGACTTGGGTATAATGCAAGGACTTGGGTAGCATGCAAGGACTTGGGTATCACGCAAGGACTTGGGTACCATGCAAAGACTTGGGTACCATGCAAAGACTTGGGTATCATGCAAGGACTTGGGTATCATGCAAGGACTTGGTATCATGCAAGGACTTGGGTATCATGCAACCAAGGTGCTCATGCGTTGTCCTGCAGAGGGCCCCGCTATGCCCAATGCAGCCCCGCTTTGCCCAATGCAGCCCTGCTATGCCCAATGCAGCCCTGCTATGCCCAATGCAGCCCCGCTTTGCCCAAGGCAGCCCCGCTATGCCCAATGCAGCCCCGCTATGCCCAAGGCAGCCCCGCTATGCCCAAGGCAGCCCCGCTATGCCCAAGGCAGCATCGGGTGCAGTGCACCCTTCTGCTGACGTGTTCAGACAGCAGCAACACGGTTGCGCACACAGCATGCGCAAGCACACAGCGCCAGCGGCGCAAGCAGCAGCAATCACTTACACACAGAAAGAGCGCAATTGTAGCACACGGGGATGGACCTACTTCTCCAGGAAGAACCCATACTTGGACATGAGGTCCGTGTTCCCAAGCTCTCCGTAGGTGCTGAACACCTGGCAGTCGGTCAAGGGACAGAGCGCATTGGCTGCCCAGCACCCTTCACATGCTGACACTGGGCTCTTTATTGAGGGACAGCTGTGTGGCATGTGTGCTGGGGTAAGAGCAGTTGGTCAAGCGATAGCAGGCGTCCCCAACTCTCTCTGTAGATGCTGGACGGCTTTGACCAACCGTTCCATCAAAAGGGGCAGCAGGCTTTGCTGTGATGCAGGGCGCAAACTTGAGCACACACTATGCCAGTGAAAACTGTGGCGCGCGCCCTGTGCAGCCGCACCTCAACACCAGGGGGCAGGTCTTTGGCTGCTAGCATTTGCAATGTGTCCACGCCTGGAGGCAAAGGGCAGGGGCAGAAGCACACATTGTGATAGGGTAAAGGGGGTGTGCTTTGTAACTAGGCTCGTATCACACACTCATCATGCACCTTTGTGTGACAATGTGTGATGCGTGTGTGATGCATGTGTGATGCATGTGTGATGTGTGTGTGTGTGATGCATGTGTGATGGATGTGTGATGCGTGTGTGATGCATGTGTGATGAGTGTGTGATGCGTGTGTGATGGGTGTGACAGGTGTGTGATGCGTGTGTGATGTGTGCGTGACAGGTGTGTGATGCGTGCGTGACAGGCGCACACATGCCAACGCAGTGAGGATGACGGCAATGGTCAGGATAGTGGTCTTCTTACAACAGCAATTGCTTCAGAACTTGAATTGGATCAAGAGCACCTCAAGACAGCAAAGCCCATACATGGAACACGCCCACGATGAAAGCTAGGCATGAATTTATGCAATAGGCATGAACTTATGCAATAGGCATGAACTTATGCAATAGGCATATGCACCCCTGGACACATGCGTGCATGCATACACACATACACACCCACGCGCGCATGCGCCCACGCACCCTCCTCCTCCCGGCTGGAGATGGTGATCTGCAGTTGCAGGTCCACACCATCTCTCACGTAGGAAGTGCCCCCATGACCAACAGGCGCGCGGCAGGAGCCATGTTCTTCGCCCTCAGGGCCCTCCCGGCCCTCAGGCCCCGCAGCGTCCACCCCTTGCTGGGCTGCTGCTGATCCTGCAGCTGTTGCACCTGCTTGGTGGCTGCACGAGCTTTGGCCACACGCGCCGTGCACTACACCATGGGCGCAAGCGTGCCCGTGCTTGTGGTCCTCTGCATGGTGATGGTGGTGGTGGTGGTGGTGGTGCCCACCAGCCTGCTTTCCTTCACCCTCCTCCTCCTGCTCCTCCTCTACTTCCTTCCCCTCTTCCTCCTCATCTTCGTCCTGCAGCACAGCAGCAAAAGGAGCAGCGATGGTGGAAGGAGCGGCCATTTTCTCAAGGGGGCCGCAATTTGCCCACATCCCTTTTATTGATTGCATAGCTTCACAAGTGGGCTGCTTAGCGCCCAAGGCCTGTGGCGCGCTGCTTCAAGTGGTGCTTCACACCTGGGCCGCAGGTGAGGGATTCTGGGCATGCATGCACACCAGGGGGCAGAGCGCGAAGGTGCACAGCTGCAGCAATGCAGCACAAAAGATGTATGAATGGGTGCATGATAGTGCAGAGATGCTGTTTGCAAGGCTAAGTCATATGCAAGGATCTGAGCAGGCAGCCGGCGTGTTCTGGCTGCAGGCTCAAACAGGAAACTGTTGGCACTTTCTGGCGCCAGAGGGGAGAGTGAGAAACTATGGCCATACTTAAACTGCATAAATGCATGAGGGTGTTGAGAAGCATTCAAAGAGCTATGACAAACCAAAGACTTGAGCAAACTAGCATGGCAGCCACTATGTGCAGGAAAAGCTTTTGAGGGGGGTCGTGCTGGTGTGGCCATGCACTTCCCCTTGGGATGCCACCGGCATGAAGGTATGAGCAAATGCCGATGCACCAATACCACATGCAGGTGCGGCTGTGCTGCCTGAAGTTGGCTTGGTATAGCAAGGGCGCCTTCAGCAGGGTATAGCAAGGTTGCCGTCAACAGCAGTATACAGCAAGGGTGCTGTCAGCAGCAGGACACAGAAAAGGCGCCTTCAGCAGGGTGCAGCATGGGTGCCGTTAGCAGCAGGACACAGAAAAGGCGCCTTCAGCAGGATACAGCAAGGTTGCTGTCAGCAGCAGGACACAGAAAAGGCGCCTTCAGCAGGATACAGCAAGGTTGCTGTCAGCAGCAGGACACAGAAAAGGCGCCTTCAGCAGGGTGCAGCATGGGTGCCGTTAGCAGCAGTATACAGCAAGGGTGCCGTCAGCAGCAGGGAGCAGCAAGGGTGCCGTCAGCAAAGAGCAGCAAGGGCGCCTTCAGCAGGGTGCAGCAAGGGTGCTGTCAGCAGCAGGATACGACAAGGGTGCTGTCAGCAGGATACGGCCAGGCTGCTGTCAGCAGCAGTATACAGCAAGGGTGCTGTCAGCTCTGGTGGCACGCCTGCGGACACCGACAAGGAGCTCTGACACAGTCGAGGAGCCCTGACATTGTCGAGGAGCCCTAAGTTGCGAGGTTTCTGAGCTGAGCATTGCCGGCGTCTGCGGCGTCTGTCAGGCACACACTCACTCACCCCCTCGGACTCAGCATCATCCCCCTCGCTGCTGCTGTCCTCCGTCTGCTCCTCCTCAATCACGGCGTACTCGTCCCCGACAACCGAGACCTTGTGGTTGAACACATCGGCAAGGGGCACCTGGAGGCGCACGCAGAAGCAAGCGAGCCATCCTGTCAAACACAAGCGTAACAGCCTGGCTTAACACATGCGCAAAAGGCACCTAAAGGCAAAATCACGTGGGGGCCTGCAATACCCTGCCTGAGACGCACGTGGCAGCACAAAAAACCCGAACAGCTCCAACTTGACAAATACAAATAATGCAGGCATGTCAAGAATGAACTGCAAATTAAGATATTCAACATAAAACCTCCACAAGAAAATCAGGAAACAAAGGAGAACTTCAGTGTGCTTAAGTCCGCAAGTCCAGGCAGCAGCCTGTGCTCGTGCTGGGACCCATCTCCAATGCCGGGCTGCACCCATCATGCTCATTGCGTGGATGTTCTTGGTATGTGATGCGTGGATGCTCCTAGGATGTGCGGCATGTATGTTCCTGGCATTTGCTGTGTGCTGCACACCAGCAGGCACCCATCAAGCAGTACATGCAAGGCGGGTATTCATCGCTGCGTTCTGCGCACCAGCAGCGCACCCATTAAGCAACACATGCAAGGCGGGCATTCAATGCTGAGTGCTGCACACCCGCAGCGCACCCATCAAGCAGTACATGCAAGACGGGCATTCCAACAACAACGGGCGGGCGGAAGTGGTGCTCCACCCAACTAATGCGCCCCGAGCGATGTGCGCTTGCCCACAAAGAACGCATGCCCATGAGCACCCACTCTGTGGAATGTTTGTGGCGCCTACCCACAAAGAACGCGCGCGAGGCCACCCACCATGGCGTCCTTATGGCGCTTGTCCACAAAGAATGCGCGCGAGGCCACCCAGCTGGCTGCCCGCCTGAATGCTTCTAGCGTCCAGGCACCGTCAGCCCTGTTCACGCGCACGCAAGATCAGCCCAGTCCATTCGTGCGCAGGCGTGTAAACGCAGGCGTACGCACACATGCACGCACACGCCTGCAGTCACATGCCTGGCTTTGGCGATGAGGTCCGCACACACTGTCATGGCAGTATGCTTGCAAACGTTGCCGCACACATGATGGTGAGCCTGTTTTATTCAGGTGATGAGGTAAGCATGTGCTGACAGGCATCGACTCTAAGCATTATGAGACAGCGCAGGGGCCTTGTTTCAGTTATTTGTGGCAAGCGGCTGGCCTAGAATTCAGGCTTGCAGGTGCCAGTGCTTGCTGTGGGTGCAGCGAGAGAGAAGATGGGGTGCGTTGTTCCCTTTGGGCTGTGCAATGCCTGTAAGCAAAAAGGTCTTAAGGTGTGTTGAGCACAGAGCACAGCGACTTCCCCATAGGCTATGTCTACCTTGAGTGACTTCCATAGGCTATGTCTACCTTGAGTGACTTCCATAGGCTATGTCTACCTTGAGTGACTTCCCCATAGGCTATGTCTACCTTGAGTGACTTCCCCATAGGCTATGTCTACCTTGAGTGACTTCCCCATAGGCTATGTCTACCTTGAGCAGCATGTGTGGAGGGACTGCTCGCCCTTGTGGCCTATGCTTTAACTCGTGCAAAACAATTCATGACAACAAAGGTGGCTCTTGGGCAAAGTCAAACTTATACCCTGCCATCAGGGCTTGTACAACTTCATGGACAAGGCACATGCGCCACATGCGCCACATGCGCCAGATGGACAGAAGGAACGGCCTCGCCAGCAGCAGAGCGCGCACACACAGACATGCGCGCACACAAACACATCCACACCCAACCCCACACGCACGTCCGCATACACACATACACAAGCAGCAGCAGTAGCAGCAGCAGCAGTAGTGGGAGCTGCACCCGCTGCACTGCTGCAAACATGACTCACTGTGGTATGCGGGTGGGGTAGCGGGTGGCCAAAGGTGCCACATGCTGTATACATGACTCACTGTAATATGCGGGTGCACTGCTGCATACATGACTCACTGTGGTATGCGGGTGGGGTAGCGGGTTGCCAAAGGTGCCACATGCTCCTCAAAGTCGGTCTGGGTGTCTGCCCTGCGCGTGGGAGGGACTCCGTGCGGGTCGGCCACAGGTAGGTGGAGGGCTAGCAGTGTTTGTGGACTCCCCGGCATGCATTGCTTGCAGCTGCGGGAGGGGGGACCGCCCTTGCTGCTCCCAGATAAGAGAATGCAAATTCACCTTCAGCAGCAGCTGAAGCGGCAGCGGTGGCTGCGCCGCCGACGGCAGCAGCAGCAGCACCCGGGTGCTCTGCAGGCCGCGCAGAGCAACCACACAGGAGGAGAACACTAGAGATCGCAAAGGCAACTAGGCAACTGTACAGAAGAGCGCTTTAGCAGGGTCACGGGCAATCCGCGCTACACTTGCCACCCTGGGCTGGTGCATCCATCTGATGAGCAGGGGCCACGTCTCACTCGTGCTTTGACAAAAGCATGTTAATTGGAACAATTTTCTCAGAGCGAAGAAAAGGTCATATGACCTGTCGTACTTTCAAGCGATTAAGTCTGTTTGCTTGAGAGCACGATAGGTCATGACTGATTGCCCTTTTGCTAAGCAACACGGGCAAAAAGGGGGTCATACAATACTTCCACAAAGGGGTAATTGTATGCAAGTGCCCTAGCCAGGATCAAATGCCCTCAGACCACCCCCAGGCCTGGCCCATTTGCCTTAGAGAGCTCTGCTGGACATGTCATGGAATTCCTTTTAAGCTGGTGATGGAAATTCCTTCAAGCAGGTGGGTCTTGCCCCAGCCCAACCCAAACACCCAGGGAGCTAAGTTTTCGCCCTTCCACCTTGCCAGCTCACTGCACGACGAATTGCAAAAAGGCAGCTCACTGCACGATGAATAGCGAAAAGGCAGCGACCTCGTGCATGCTAGCAGACGGGCACAGCTGGCAACCCTCATGCCACGCATGCACACTGCTCCTACTCACACACGCACACATGCACACACACACACACACATGCACACACACATGCACACACACACACGCGCGCGCGCGCACACACTCTTTCTAATGCACGCACGCAGGCATCGTTACTCCGCCCGCTCACATGTGCTCCTCCACCTTGCCGTGCAGCTCGGTGCCCTGCAGCAGCTGCAAGGCCCTCCTGCTCCGCCACAACAGAGGGACCGGCTCTCCCTTGGCAGGCAAAGAACTCAGGTAGCCGTGCCTGGGGGCAGGTGGCAGCAGGCGATGTGAGCACGCTCCAGCTGAGGCTGCGCGTGCTGGAGGCCGGGGGCCGTAGCTGGCACACGGCAGAGGTGACGTGCCAATTGCAGCATCCGCATAACCGCCTCAATTCACAGCCGCACACCGCCCCGCAAGGCCAGCGCAGTCTCCGCAAGGCCTGGAGTCAACATGATGTGGTGATCTGACTTGCTGCTACTCCCAAGCAGGACGAATGCTGCACTTTCTTTCCTGGCTGTCATGCTGGAACCATGCCAAGCATGTGGCGAGCCCATGGTGGCACCTAATGGGTGCGCATGCCTTGCGGCAAACCCTCAACACATCAGCAACGGGTCCCTCAGATCCTGGTGGGCTGTCAGACAGCACGGGCCAAGCCACGGGCCCAGCTCTGGGAAGGTATGAAAGCGCTTGTCCATCAGGCACAGCCTGTGCCCTCAGTGTGATGTGGGTGTGAAGTACATGAGCAGGGCCACCCCTCACCATTTTGAAGCCCCCTTGATGCCGGCTTCGTACATGACGGCAACAATCAGGCCCAAGCCTCCTCCTAGCCTCTGAATCCATACAACAGTGGTTTTGTGAGCTTGCATCCAGACCAGCCACTTGCACATAACACTATGTGGGCGTGACAGCCAGCGCGTCTTACTGACCTCTTTCACAAGTATGTCTGCGATGTCAGTGTTGCGCATGCTCAAGATCTGCAACAAGCACAGTTAGTTTCAATGCTATGTATGAGAGCAAGCACTGATAGCGGTGCCGCTATGGTGTGTCTGTTCGTTGCATGCTTCTTCGGAATTTGAACAGTTGTCATACCGCAGCCTTTGGGATGACAACGAGCTTCTCTCCATCAGAAATTGGTGAGACTGATACGCATCCCCACCCTTTGCACACTCCATCAGACACCTTCAGTTCAAGCTTTGCAGAGTGTTTGATGCCTACTTCCTGCAGCCACTGCTCAAAGGCAGCCACCGCTTGGCATGCCTGCGTGCCAGAGCCTTGCATGGACATATGACTTGGGTGCTTGAGTGTCCTAATTGAAATCCTTGTACCCTCTGAGCCAGAAAGTGAGCAAGCCTGTTTTAAAACATGCAAACAACTGCTTGCAAACGGATTTATTATAAACAAAATATATGTTGTTGATAAATAGTATAAAAAAGAATGCAGTAGGGTGATGCAATAAGCTTCAGGGCATCAGGAGGATGCAAGGCTTTCTGCACAAAGGCCAGAACGGCTTTGCCAGGCAGTGGCATCAGGCAGGTAGCAGCTCCTACAGCAGCAGCTGCAGCCTCCCTGTCCAGCTACTGAGGAGGGGCAGCAGCAGTGGCAATCACAAAGGCAGTCTGCAGGGCCAATGCAGCGCATCAGCATCTCGCAGCAGACGAGTAGAGTGCCGGGCGATGGAGCTCATCAAGACACGGATGCTGGGCATCGGGTCTGCTGCGCCTTCGACCGTGCTGTCAAACGACGACCTGGCCTCGCTCGTGGAGACTAACGACGAATGGATCAGCACCAGGACGGGCATCAAACGCAGGTCTGGACTGGCGAGTTAGAGGGGCTTTAAACGAGGGGAGGCGCGACTGGGTCGCGGATACGTTAAGGGTGATGCGTTGAGCAGCAGTGTGCGTGTGTGTGTGTGTGTGTATTGATGTGTGTGTCCCTGCCTACCACCGAGCCTCCTCAATGCTAAGCCACCCTCAACATTAATGCAGGCATGTGTTGGCCAAGGGTGAGACATTGACGGAGCTGGCAGTGCAATCCAGCAACTCAGCGCTGGAGATGGCGGGCATCAAACCCGAAGAACTGGACCTCATCATCTTTGCCACCTCCTCCCCCGATGACCTGTTTGGTAGCGCGTGTCAGGTATGTCTAAAAGTGCCTGAGCAATCTGGCGGCTAGTGTCCTCAGATTGCCCTTCCTCCGACCCAGCCCCCCACGTCAGCAGGAACGGACAAAGCAAGGGCCAGCCAACCAGCCGTTTGTGCAAGCAAAGCCAGTTCCTAGCCTGTGCTGATGATGGATCCTGCCAAGCAACCAGGAGCTGAGCATGCTTTTTGCCTTGCACCTCTTCGCGCAGTTGCAAGCCACCATTGGCGCAAAGAACGCTTGCGCGTTTGATCTCACAGCAGCATGCAGCGGATTTGTCTTAGGTATCATCACTGCTGGCCAGTACATCCGGACAGGGGCCTGCAAGAAGATTCTGGTCGTGGGCGGAGATGCCCTGTCCCGCTTCGTTGACTGGCGGGACAGAGGTCAGTGCGCATCACTACTCCTCTTGCTCTGTGCACTTGGCGCTTGAAATCGAATCCACTTGATAAGAAACTAACTGGATGACTTTGCACATGCCATGTCAAACCAATGGCACCATACTTCATACCGCAAAGGGTTCTGAAGGCAGTCTTGTAATCCTTTGACATTCACATCAGCAAAATCATAAAAATTTAAAATGTGTTCGCAAACACACACACATATACTTGCACATATAAACATGCTCACAAGTGCACACACACATATGTACACACATGCACACGCACACCCTCACAGCCCGCTTGCATGTGCGCTCGCCCATGCGCACTCACATGGACGTGCGCACGTACACACAGGCACATGCATCTTGTTTGGGGATGGCTGCGGCGCGATGGTGATGACGGCAGCTGGGCCGGATGACGGCGCGCCCTGTGCCCTTCTGGGCTCGGCCATGCATAGGTACAGGACGGGATGGTGAACAGTCGCGAGCCCAACCACGCACATGCGCGTCAGGCACACCTGCGTACAGGCGTCAGCTATATGCAGGCACGGCTGCGCACTGGCGTCGAGTGAGCCTTGCCCGTGCACAGCTGCTGTCTGATTGTGCGGAAATGGGGCCTGTTGGCCGGAAATGGGGTGCCAGGGCTTGGCCATGTACTGCAGCAGCCCATAATGAGGATCAGGTCTTGTACAAGCATACGCATGATTTCGGTGGTGGGCGCTTGATCTTGACCTTTGCCCGTCCACGTGCTTCGGAGGAAGTGCATGCGCAGCTGCACGCATGGCCTCAATCCTGCGCATGGGGAGCTGCTTGGTGCGTATGCACAGGAGAGGGGAGCAGAGGGTCCACAGCTGCACACACTGCCTTGGCTGCAGCCTGGAGAGGCGCCTGTGCTTTGATGGGGGACGCTGTATGGCGCCGCGCTGCGCCTGAGACCCCCCTCCTGCTGCGCCGTGTGCCCCCCCAAACGCCCGGCTAGCCGCACACGCCCATGCGTACCCACCCTTTTGTGTTTCAGCGCTCCAGGGGCCATACGGCACCGACTCCAGGCACCGCCCATGCCCACCACAGCCCTCGTGCACAGTGTGGTGCAGCCTCCCTGGTTTTGCACATGCCGTGCCCCAGGTTTCATGGGCTCGCACGCGCGCGCACGCGCACGCACGCGCGCACACACACACATACACACACACACACACACACACGGTGCCCCAGGTTTCACGGGCATGTCCACATACTCAAGCGTGCACAGTTGCACGTGTGAGGGTGAGTTTGTCATGGTGCCTGCACAGAGCCCAGGCCTGGTGCTTGTCGCAGAGCATGCCCAGGCCTGTTGCTTGTCAAAGTACCTGCTCAGGCGCGCATGGGCTGCCGTCGCACACCTGGAGAAGGCCTGCACCCTGTGGGCCACCAATGGGTGCTGCACACTGGCAGGGCTCGTGCCCTGTGGGCACTTGCCCACTCACGCATCTGTTCCTCATCCCTGCCCGCACGCGCAGCGACGGCGCTGGCCAGAAGAACCTGAACTGCATGTTCTCTGGGGAGGGCGTCAAGGCACAGCACGAGGGCGCGGCCGCCAGTGGCGAAGGCGCGTATGCAAACATCGCCATGCAGGTGGGTGCGGTGCTGGAAGGGGCCACTGTGCCTGGATGCACACGCACACTAGGGCAGTGCTGCGCATCGCTGTGCTGCGCACCGCCTGCGCATTTGTGCGTGCGCGAGTGTGCGCGTGTTTGTGTAGCGTGTGCGCACATGCAAGCGCAGGTTGACAGAGGAACCCACAGAGAATCGGGGGGGGGTTGCTCAGGGCTGTCTGTGTGTTGATGAATGCGCATGTGCATGCAGTGGCGACATAGGAATCTGGAAGACGCGCATTTTGCCCGGCACAGATGGGTGGCTCAGCAATTCTGGCTTGGAGGGTTGCTCAAGGTCATGCTTGGCACCTGCGCAGGGCGGTGAGGTGTTCAAGTTTGCGGTGAGGTCAGTGCCTCAAGTCATCGAGAAGGCGCTGGAGAATGCGGGCATGCAGAAGGAGCAGATAGACTGGCTGGTCATGCATCAGGTGAGGGCCATGCGCCAGGGGAAGCGCATGCAGCGGCTGAGGCGCATGTGCACATTGCGCTGCGGTTGCCCCTGACAGCGGGCATGACCTGGGAGGGTGTGGGGGACTCCTTGCACGCACCCTCCCCTCACTCCATGCCACATGGGCGTGGGTGGGTCCCGGAGGGCGGAGTCCTCACCTTTTCTGCTGCTCCTCCTTCATCTTTTTTGAGGTGTCCGGAGGAGGGCTGCTTTGGAAGGCGCTCTCCAGAGTGTGCCCCTGCAGCTCCCACGTGCCTATGGCCCCCCCCCTGCCCAGCTGCTTCCGCAGCCCCCAATCCCCCCTGCCCGGCTTCTCTCTGGACTGACACACTCGCGTGCTCGCATATGATCATACACGCGTGCTCACATATGATCGTACACGCGTGCGTGCTCACATATGATGACGCATGCTCACACATGATGGATCATATGCGTGCTTGGGCACTGGCATGACCTCCTTGCATACACGCGTGCTCACATATGATCGTACACGCGTGCGTGCTCACATATGATCATACACGCGTGCTCACACATGATGGATCATATGCGTGCTTGGGCACTGGCATGACCTCCTTGCAGGCCCTTTATGTCTTTATTATGTCTTTATTATGCCTTTATCGTGTCTTTATTATGTCTTTGTCTTATTATGTCATATGCATGCTTGGGCACTGGCATGACCTCCTTGCAGGCCCTGTGTCCCACAAGCCACGGTAATCTGCCCCCTCC
>LKMJ01005951.1_pt1 | contig 11535 bp, 19 predicted proteins | sample 643391 | NCBI WGS metagenome assembly LKMJ01 (sample SAMN04112250, study PRJNA286221) | soda lake metagenome | biome: soda lake; feature: Kulunda Steppe; material: water; isolation source: sample PL-Br10 brine of Picturesque Lake | place: Russia: Kulunda steppe | collected 2010-07
CTAGCCTCCCTCCTTCCCCTCCTCCCTTCTCTCCTGAAGTCCCCATCTCACCCCCTTCCCCATTCATGTTCCGCCCTGCTCAGCCTCAAGGGCCGCCGGCGCCAGTGCAGAAGTCACCACCGCCCAACCGCCCATTCACGCCCTTTCCCCCCTTTGCTCCACTCTCTCCAAGCCCAGCACCACCAGTACCAGCACCCACCGTTCAGCCCTCTCCCTCACCTGCACCCTCACCTTCACCAATTTTGGGGAGTCCGCCCGCTCCATCCGGATCAAACCTGGGCACCTCTCCTTCACCATCTGCACCTGATGCACCTGATGCCCAAACTGACATGTCTGAGCCTTACCCTGACAAAGAGTTGCAGCCAATGCCACCCCCTCCACCGCCTGACGGTGAAGCCCTGCTAGAGGAGGCAGACAATGATGGAAGTGATGATGGGCCCCCTTGGTGGATTTGGCTTGTCATTGCAGTGGTGGCAGCACTGCTCGTGGCCGCCCTTGGTGGGTGCAGCACTGCTCCTGGTAGTCATGCTGACTATTCAGCAGTCACCGAGCCTGCAGCCAAGGAGTTCTTGAACTTATGGTAGCATTGCTTATGGATGACCTCAGGGACTGCACCTACTAGGCAGTAGGAGCCCTGTTGGATGCAGTGTCCGTCATTGCATGCATCCCATGAACGGCCCCATGCCTCTCCACTGTGTCACCTCTGTCAGCATTGGACTTTCAGCAGCCAATCCTGTTAGCATCGCTGATCACGGCCCATTACCTTTGGCTTGGGATGCCTCATGTGCTTCCAAATGGCCGGCTTGTCTGCTGCCCAGGTTCTAAAGCAGGCCACACTGCGCTCTGAAGCAGACTACACTGCATTTATCGTGTGCAGGTGCCTTCCTGTGGCACGCCAGGCGGCAGCGTTTGGAGCGGCAGCAGCAAAGGCGGACGCTGTGGCAGCAGCACTTGCTACTGCCACCCGCCACACTGGGTGAGGAGTCCGGCAGCCATGTGGCAGTCAGCTTCCAGGGCTCCGTCGACAGCGACCAGCATCCGCTCACCCACAGCAAGCAGCCCCCCAACCACCCTAGCCAAGCTAACCACACATACTGCACCAGCGCTGCACTGACATCTGTGGCACTTCCTGGCAAAGCTGTGGGAAAGGCTGGCCATGGCAGGCTCAGTGAGCATGTGTGCCCCGAGATGCAGCAGCACCAACAGCAGCCTGGGAGGGGCCACCATGCTGCGCACCAGGTGCTGCAGGGGGGCAAGGGGAGCGGCGGCGGGGCATCCACCAGCACCATCACCACCACCACCACCACCAACAATCCCCTGTTCCAAAACATGATGGATGATGATGGGCCTGGCTGGAGTAGTGGCCCGCCTGCTGCACTGCTGCACAGGGGCGGGCAGCGGTCACCCATGTGCAGCACCTATGTGGGCAGGGGTGGGCAGCGGTCACCTATGTGCAGCACCTATGTGGGCAGGGGTGGGCAGCGGTCACCCATGTGCAGCACCTATGTGGGCAGCACCTATGTGGGCAGGGGCTATGTGGGCAGGGGCGGGCAGCGGTCACCCATGTGCAGCAGAGCAGAGACTACTTCTCCGCGGGACAGCAGGTACACCCACCCATGGCATTCACCCAGTGGGGGCAGCATGAGGTCGCCTTCACGCAGGCAGCACCATGGACAGCGGCCTCCCCCACACACCATGCTGTGGGAGGAGCACCAGCAGCCCTCCCGGCACCAGGGGGAGCACAACGTAGTGGCGAACCAATGCAGCAGAGGAGCTCCAAACCCATGGTCTCAATCCAGGCACAGCAGGCAGGTGCAAGACCAGGCAGCCAACCCTGCAGGCTGCCCGAGTCGACGGGCGGCTGGCTTGAACCAGGAGCAGTGGGCTACTGCCCCCCACAGCAGTAGCAGCAGTGCGTTTGCCCATTCAGGCGCAGATGCTGGAGGCATGGCAAGGTGGCAGCAGCAGCGGTGGTCTGAATGGCTTGAGCAGCAGCAGAGGCTGTCTGAGCACCAGAGGCAAATGATGGAACGGTGATGGGGGCTGCTGACAATGGATCGGATGCTCAGGCATGGGAGGATCCACTCCATGCTCTTGGTTGGTCAGCCCAATGTAGGGCAGCTTCCCTTTATGATCACCTTGCCTGGATGACCCTCGTGCAAAGAAGAGCCAAGTGTCACCCGTGCTGCCCACATCATCCCCAGGCCAGTGGTTGGAGGCCTCTGTTGTGCCTGCCGTTTCACATTTCCAATTGTTCTGCATCGAGCTCCAGGCTTGCAATGCATGATGCCTCACTTAAAAGATCTAATCTTTCTGCAAGTGGTTCAGTGTACCTACTTTTTCCTTGGAGGTATTTACTTTATGTGTTTAGCCTCATGATCATCAATGAGGCTCACCAGAATGCTAAAAACTCTGCATTCAGGATTGCTTCCCTGCAGCTGTGCTGCGCATTTATGAGCACATTCATCCTGTGCCCTGTACAAATTGTTTTGTGCATTTACTCAAGTGGCCATCTCAGGCTTTCTGGTCCACATATATTGTTATCATGGCTCTTAGTGTACGTCCTGTATTTCTTAATTCAACATCATGGTGCAGCCTGGGATTGCGGATCTCAAACCTGGGATTGAAATTGTACCCCAGATTTTCAACAATATCTATGTATCAGTGGAAATTGTGCAAAGCCTGAGTGTTATTTTGATGGCCATTCTGCTTTGGCAGTTTTAAAATAGCACCTGGTCTAGAAAAAGATGATATCGTGAAGATCGAAGTTCATCCTCTGAAAGGCTAAGAGGAGGCCATACTATGAAACCAGAAGCTGAAACCCCTAAGAAAAGCGAAAAAACCTGAGTAGGCAGTGAAACCACTCCTTACATCAATTAAGGAAAAGGAGACACATTGGCCCAAAGAGCCAGGGAAAAGAACTAATGAAATATCTGGAGGGTGGCAAGCCGCCCCCTGATCCAGACCAAGACCTTAAAAACAACTTTTATAGTAGTGCGCATAAGAGCGCGTCTGTGGATGATAGGAGATATCCATCATGGAATGATTGCTCACAAGTACTTAACTACCATGCTTTGCCTATGGTATGGATTCCAGTCAGCTCTCAGCATTTTGCGGGAGCCAAGTACAGCTTGACTTCACAATAGCATTGAGCCAGGCTAGGGGCTAGCTTGGAGCCACTGACCGACAGCATAGTTTGCTCTGTCCGACAGGGTCAGCATGTTCAATGAACTGCCGCCAAAAGTCAACCTTCACACTATCCTTCTGAACCACCGAAAGCGCTTACAACACGATTCTCAGACTCACTGCTGACCTAAGGTTTAGGATGAGGTAAGTGTGGAGGGGCATTGCTTATAAGAACCCTCAGAAAAGCAATCATTGCGTTTATGACAACAAACTTGCAACTTAACATTCTTGGTTTGCCTCTCCCCTCCTAGATCTCCAGGCTGATACATGCACTTGAGTGTGGAACAGGCCCCTCTAATTCCACCTTGCTTTTTGTGCCTGGACCTCCCTGAGCACGTTATGAGGAATGTGAGCAAGTTTTGTGTGCGGGTGCACACTTGTGCAGTGGGATTTACCCTTTGGCACTATGAGAAGTGCTCTTCAAGCATAAGTTGTGCTGCAGTGCAAAATGAGGTGCACATTCTTCTTCACTGTCGAGACTTGTTTGTGTGCTCACCCAGAAAGAAGTATACATTCCTATTTCTCCCTTTTTGCCAGTCTTTTTCTGTGGAGGCCCCATATTGTTCACATGCCTCGTCAAATCAAACTGTCTTTGATTTCCTATCTCAACGGCACAACCAGCTTTGCTGTTTCAGCTCAGATGTCATGGATTCAATCAGGAGGAAACCAGCCACAAACCAATCAGCCTAATGGCCTGGCTGGCGGTTAACCCTACCTTGTAACCTTGTAGCCTCACAATGTGGAGCCTATCGAGACTTGGTCTAACTTCTCAGAATCCCTTTTGCTTCATGCAGCTCCGGATAGTCGAGCAGGCAGCGGGGCACCTGAGATGGGAAGTCGATTATCCACCCTCAGGGAGGCTCGCAACCTGTGGGTTCGGGGTTCGAACCTCACTGGAGGCCACAACCGGCTAAGCTGCCCTCGTTCGGCGGATACAGCCTTGAAAACCTTACCTTACCTTACCTAACTTCTCAGAAAGCTACCAAGCTTGCTGTGAACTTCACAGGCTTGAAGCCTCAGGCTAATACTTGTGCAATTGAGAATGCTTGTTTTATGTATGCTCTGACGCGCTCACAGATGTCCTGTACTTTGTGTCCATCATCACTTGCGTTTATGGAGAGCCTCTGCTGAGCATGATGTCAAATGTTGATGATGCGCTCTAAAACAACAATGGCCTATTTTTTCAAACACAAGTTTCAGGACGCATAGACATCCAACGTGAGTCATAGATCATCATGATGCACAATTTGTTTAAAGACAGTCATTTTGACATCACTCTCTTAACTCGACTGTCCATACTAAGTCATTATCTGAGTCTATCTCTATTTCATCTGCGCATATCTCATTTGAAGTTGAAACTAGGCCTCCAAAAGCCATGGCCGTGTTGTTCAGATCCCAGCGCAGGCCTGTGCATAAAAAGTTGTCTGAAATCTCAGTATGTGCGCGTGAAATTGATGTAGGGAGTGCATTTACTGCCTACACTATTTTTCTTGGCATGTGCACACGTACATACGTACAGGCTAGGCAAGGAGCCAGCACTATTTTGCAAGCTTTCTGAGGCGCCCTGCACACCTGAATTGGGCAAATTGAGCACGTACGCCCAGCTTATGCTTGAGGCTGAGGTGGCCTCTTTTCCAGGCCATTTTAATTGATGTAGGAAATACTCTCACCGCATATTTATTTTTTTGTTTTACCTTCTTGGATCAGGTCATGCCACACAAAAGGAATCATGCCATGCATCTTCTTCAGACTCGAACCTCAATCATCTCTATGGATCCTAAACACCAGACAGGATGGCATGCAGACACACCCGTACAAATGCACACACATACATGCATGCACACATACACATACATATGCATGTGTGCGCGCCTATGGAACACGATGCAACCTGCTGCATAGCGCGACAGGGTTCAAAAGCTGCCAGTGGGAGTGGGTGATAATTTAAGTTGCAAGTGGCCGCATCCCCTGCAGGCCTTATCATGCCTACGTCCTGCATGGGAGTGAGCTCGACCACAGAGGCTGCACACACGGGGGAGTCGCATGGGCTCCCAGCCACACATGCACAGCAATTCGTCCGCACTGAACACATGCCCAGTACACATTGAATATATGCCAGTATCCGGCGCCGCACAGGCATCCAGCTGCAGCACACAGTCACACAGGTACCGTTTCACGACACAGCAAACCCCACGGGCGCCACTCCAGGTGCCCAGGTACCCACGCAGGTACCGCTCCACCGCACAGTAGCGTGGGCGCTGCCGCAGCACCCGTCGTGCTGGCGCAGCTCCACTGCACAGCAACCCACCTGCTGAGGATGCACGAGCCGGGCCCCGCATGGGCACCAGCCCACACATGGGACCCTCCACTGCGCGGTCGGGCCTGAGCAAGGACCGCCCACGCGGAAGCAGCCGCACCTGCAAATAGGCCAGCGGCGCAAGGGTGCTGTTTGTGAATGGGCGGAAAGCAGGAAGCAGGGTCGAGCTGAGGTGGTGGGAGAGGGTCAGCAGCGTGGGGGTGCATTGAGGTGGTGGCGGCATGGGGGCACTTGTTTGCAGAGGGGGCGGCATGGATCATGATGGCATGGGCCAAGGTGGCGGGGCACCACATATAAATGGGCCCAGCCCAGATTGTATCAAGCACAAGCCACCAGCCAACCAAAGTGCAGTGACCATCTAGACTTGCGGGCGCGATAGGCTGAGTGGATGCAAGCTTTAGCAGCGGGTCACAATGCCATGGCGGCCTTGTTGGGCTTTAACGCAGAAGGCAGGCAGTGTGGGCAGATGAGCAGCGCTTTGCAAGGGCAAGGCAGCCATGCTGGGCTCAGATGCAGGGTGAATGCAGGCTTTGGCAGCGGGTCACAAGGCCATGGCGGCCTTGCTGGGCTACAGTGCAGAAGGCAGGCAGTGCAAGCAAGTGAGCAGCGGGTCACAAGGACAAGGCAGCCATGCTGGGCTTTGGATGCAGGGTGGATGCAGGCTTCAGCAGCGTGTCACAAGTCCATGGCGGCCATGCTGGGCTTTAGCATAGGAGGCAGACGGCGTGAGCAGATGAGTAGCGGGTCAAAAGGCCATGGTGGCTGTAAGCGCACAGCATGCAGCACAAACTATATTGAAATTTGTAGCAGGAAGCCGACAGGACAGGGGAAGATTATGAAGACAAAGCCCCAGACAGTTTTTCCTCCTGCCTGCTGCAAGCAGCTGCCCAGAGCAACCCACTGGCAGGAGCTACATTGCCAGCACTCCTGTGCACTAACTGCGTCTCTGAGGGCATGGCTTGCTTGCAAGAAGGCGGTGACAGTGGCTGCGTGGATGATTCATAGTGCTGACACACCACGTTCAGGGCATAGGGGACATATGGTTCAAGTTTAGGAGTTAGGGGGAGGGTAAACCTAAACCTCATCCCTAAACCCAAAGTCCTGACCCACCATGTTGCCGTCTCCCAAGAGGATGATGTTTAGGTGCGGATACATGTGCAGCGTGTTGATGGCAGCTATCGTGTGGTCCAGGCGGCCTCCCAAAGCACCTGCAAAGCAACCCACGCACGGTGGCTCTCGGTGTGGTCTTCAGGCGTGGGCACATACATATGCTGCGTGTTGACAGCAGCAGCTGTGTATTCCAGGTGGGTTGGCCCCTCCCCGGGCCCCAAGCACCTATCCATGTTATTTTTGCAGACCTTTCATGAGCTAGCACTGTCGCCAAGCAACCGCTCAGAGCAGCACCGAGGCATGCCAGCGGTCATCGATGACTTGTGGGACATGGTTTGGGACATGGTGTGGGACATATGGTGTGGGACATGTGGGGGACTGCAGGGGCTTTGTGGGAAATCATGTGGGCTTTGTTTCACTCAGTGAAGTGAGGCGGCTGCCAGGAGCATGCTTGCGCTCGCCAGTGTGCTCAGTGAAGTGAGGCGGCTGCCAGGAGCAAGCTTGCGCTCGCCAGTGTGCTCAGTGAAGTGGGGCGGCTGCCAGGAGCAAGCTTGCGCTCGCCAGTGTGCTTGGTGCCTGGTGGTAAAAACGGTTCCGTTCATCTGACATGTAGACGCTGCATACCCTTGGACTAGGTACAGACCCCAAAGAAACAAAAGGAATATGGTCACCACCCTTCCACAGGTAACCACAGGGACTGTGCACAGGTGACCACAGGGACTGCACAGGTGACCACAGGGACTGCAAACAAATAACCTCAGGGACTGCAAACAAATAACCACACTGTGCACAGGTGACCACAGGGACTGCAAACAAATAAACACACTGTGCACAGGTGACCACAGGGACTGCAAACTAATAAACACAGGGACTGTGCACAGGTGACCACAGGGACTGTGCACGGGGCCCACCCTGCAGCCTCCCACATCATCTTCCTGGACACCGTGTGTGGCATGGGTACGCTGAACAGGATCACAAATCGATGCTAGCGCACGGCTCGGCCCCCCCTCAACAAGTCACCTGTCGTCACCTAGTCCAGGACTCCCTCCTCTGCTCCCTCACCCAAGACTCCCACCCCAACCTTGGCTCCCACCCACCTAGGTCTCCCTTGGCTGACACTCACCCAAGACAATGATCTGGTGGTCATGCGGCAGGACCGGCCGCTGCGCATGCTCGCTCGAGGCGTCGAGCGTGCGGCCCTGCAGCCCCCCCTGGGGCCCGGGAGCATCAGGAGCTACAGCCAAGCCGGTGGCCTGCCTTGCATGCCTTGTCGAGTCCTCATTTTGTTTGACTCCATCCCCTGGGCTGGACGGTGCTGGCGGTGCACCAGCTCCAGGCAGGCCAGGCTGCTGCCGCTCGCTGCTGCAGGGCTGTAGGTAGCGCTGCTGGTCGGCATGTGCGGCCTCCTCGTTGATGTGGGGGGAGATTTGGTGCTCCCGCTGCAGCTGCACCTGCTCCAGCTGCAACGCACATACCCATGCCCACAAACTCCTCTGGTTTTGCTATGACAGCAGAGCACGGGATGCACAGCAAGTTCAACAGAACGCGTCTTGGACGCACAGTGAGGTCTGGCCATGCTCTTTGTGTGGCTGCAACAACTGAATCGCGCGCCATCTGATAGTCGCGGGATGCATGCAGGCATGGACCACCTCAAGAACGAGCCACCGGGGAACATACTTCAGGCACCATAGGCTTAGCAGTCTGACAACAACTCTAAGAAAAGCCTGCTCAAACAAAGCTACTCCACTTCCAAGGCAGTGGGACAAGTTGTCACACTTTCAAGGCAGCGACTGCAGCGTTTAAGCAGGAGATCAAGGTTCACGTGCTTGCATGCTTCCTTGTATATATCTTCTTGTAGGACTTACTGGGAGAGCACACAACTTACAGCGTCACAGGCGCAGCAGCGGCCTGATGGTGGCGGCAGAGGGCACTCCATGCTTAGGCGCCCACTACCACACAGACCTTAAGATGTACATGTACTCTGCACGCGCATCTCAGCACACGCGCACTGCTGGGTAGACCTCTCATACAAAGCATGCACTCTCAGCATGCGCACCTCAGCATGCGCTCAGCCACCAAGGATTCCCACCTTCAGACGCCCTAAGGCACATGCCATGCGCATTCCCAATCCTCAACCCACCGTCAAGTGCACCGCAACGTACGCGATGCATGTGCAAACATGTGCCATGCGCATTCCCAGGCCTCACCCTACCACCTCAAAATGCTCCTCAACTTCCGCGATGCTTGTGCAAACATGAGCAAACACATGCCCTGCACAATCCCAGGCCTCACCCCACCACCTCAAAATGCTCCTCAACGTACATGATGCTTGTGCAAACATGAGCAAACACATGCCCTGCACATTCCCAGGCCTCACCCCACCACCTTCAAGTACTCCTCAACGTATGCAATGCACTTGGTCAGGTCTGTGGTGTCCTGGTCTGCTGAGCTGTCCACAATAGGAACGCCGTGGCTGGTGTAGAAGGCAAGTACCTCCGGCCGGACGCTATCCAGGTCGCCCTTGATCACGCTGGGAAGGAACCTGCAAACGTGCATGCATGACTCTGGCGGGGTGGGGACGCGCATAGATGAGCCCGCCCTCTATCCCAATGAAGAAGGTCCTCCGCGCAGGTGCGGCCGGCAGAGTGAGCGTGCACATGGGCAGAACTCCCCCAATTCAGCGCCTCTCCACAGAAGACCTCAAGCCCCTGACCTTGACAATGAATGGTCCCTTACCAGAGCCGCACCTGGCATGAGGTCAACCTCGCGATCCAAACCGATCTCACACAAGCATGCAACCAACTGCAACCTTTGGAGGTTGCATGAGCTGTCAGAGAACTGTGCTGGAAGACTGAAAAATATAAGCTTTCACAACAACTCCGCCAAGCTCCAGCTGGTTCCTAGGTGCCTGCCTTCTTAGGTGCCCACCAAGCTCCGCCTTCCTAGGTGCCCGCCTTCTTAGGTGCCCGCCAAGCTCCGCCTTCCTAGGTGCCCGCCTTCCTAGGTGCCCGGCAAGCTCCAGCTGGTTCCTAGGTGCCCGCCTTCCTAGGTGCCCGCCTTCTTAGGTGCCCGGCAAGCTCCGGCTGGTTCCTAGGTGCCCGCCTGCTGCTGCTAGGCACCAACACTAACAAGGACGCCCCTCAATCTTCCTAACCTCAGCCCGGTTGCACTTGGCCAAACCAGCTTGTTTTTTCCTGACAGAACCAAGCTCAACCAAGCAGACACCTGTGAGAGCCTTGGCTTTCCTTCCCCTCTACAACCAGCCAGAAGGTAGGCAGACAGCTCAAGTGCGCCCTCCCCTCCCTCCCTTACCCCCTCTACCAAATGCGCCCTTTTCTATTCTGTGTGCTTCCTCTATCCCGTGTGCCTCTTCTATCCCCTACCTCTGCCTCAGGGCCCCTGGATCTTGATCAGGCATCAGAACGGGCAGTACATCGTGCAGGCGGTTGGCCCCTCCATCAGCGCAGATACGTGTGCCAGCTGTGGGTCACGTGCATTCATGGCAATGACGGCTATCTGATGCTACACAGACCAAAAGGAATGGAAAGATCAGCCAGTCAGGCTCCCATCCCAGTCACCCTGCCTCATCATGGGACATTTACGTGATCTAGCGTCATCCATCAAGCTGATCAAAGCAGGAAAAGTATGAGTTGATAAGCTTGCAATCATTAGAAGGCTGGCGGTAGCGAATAAGCCAGCGCGCAAGCTTCACCTTTGCTCCAGAAGTCTGGCATCCGCCTCGACAGGTTCCAGTTCAAAAGGATCAGGTATGTGCGCATCTTTGGTATGCCAGGATGCATGCCTGCGAGAGGCAGCTGGCGTTGCCGTTTATCTTGCAAGCCTGGATCTTGAGAACTTGGACTGGACAAGAACTCGGTTGTAAATAGCCTCGTAGCCCCTCGAGGGCTTCCAGTCAATGGACCCATGTTTGAACGCAGATATAGACTGTCTGTTAGAACGGGCGCAAACTCTTTTTTAGCTTGTGTGCTGGCATGTGCGCGAGACGGGTAGATGTTCAGATGTCCTGGCTGAAGGTGGGCTGGCAGCGTGCGCAAACAGCGTGAGGGACCTACAGGGAAAGGGAGCAAGATTCTGTTGAACAGGATTAAGTTGATGGGGTATCATAGATAAGACGCCCTGCACTGACTGCTTACCTGCTGACTGGGATGCGCTGGATGTGAAGGCAGAAACCCGCCTGCTTCCCTGATTAAATGTATTGGCACGTAAAAAGGCTTGCATCGTGCCTCCTGGATTGCATGGTGTTCAATGTGGGGTTTCAATAAATATTAATGCCGGGGGCCAGAAACCCTTCCACCCGGACCTTTCACTGCACAAATAAGGATTATAAAGCTTTGTAGTATTGTATTAATTTTTGGCCGCTTAACGTAGAGCTTGGCAATACAAGTCACAACCAGGGCCCTGAGCTTTTTGAACCCTCTCAACAGGTCTGGTTCCTCTGATGAAAGATGGATGTATTATAGAGCACCGCTCCTTCCCTCTCATTTTTCACAAATTGAGCTGACTCGCAGTTCTGCTGTTGCTTCCATTGCAAGCAGGACTGACTGACAATGGCGCCTGCTCCAAATGCCCCATACTTGATGCCAGATGGAGGAAAGATGCGTGGAGTGGAGGAGGTGGAGCAGCCCAAAAGATCTGCTCGCACCACAAAAAGGGGGAAAGACCTCCTCCTGGCGCAAATCATGCAGGAGCGCCTTCGACTCATCTCTCAAGGCGGCATGCCTCCAAGTAATTGATATGCTGCTACCACATATAGTTTTGAATTCTTCTTGCATCCCCTCCCAGGCCCACAACTCTGAGCGTGTGGACACAACACACACGCGCGCACGCACACACACACACACACACACACACACACACACACACACACACACACACACACACACACACACACACACACACAC
>LKMJ01005953.1_pt1 | contig 11534 bp, 7 predicted proteins | sample 643391 | NCBI WGS metagenome assembly LKMJ01 (sample SAMN04112250, study PRJNA286221) | soda lake metagenome | biome: soda lake; feature: Kulunda Steppe; material: water; isolation source: sample PL-Br10 brine of Picturesque Lake | place: Russia: Kulunda steppe | collected 2010-07
ACCACCACCACCACCACCGCCACCACTCAAACACCTGTGCCTATCACAAGCACACCTGGTACAGAGATGTGTCCTAGATGAAACACGGGAACTGATCTTGGATAAACACCCTCAGAGAAGCTTTGACTTCCATGCAAGCACCATCTTTTTTTCCATGTACAACACTGCACACGCTCCATTGTCACAGTATTTGTGGCTGCACACTTGAAGCGGGGATAAATAACGCCTGCCATGAATAGCTAATGCGGCTAGCTGTGTCTGCCGTGACCTAACCCTAGCCATGACATGGTCTTCCAGCAATGTCGCCTCTAGAATGGTACGTTGCCATTTCACCTCCTGACAGTGGATGCACCATAATAAGCACTCCTGTGGAATATGTGAGGCCCCTTTTGAACTTGCCGCAAATGCTGAGACAAGCTTAGTGGCAAAATGGCACCAACGGAAGTTGAACAGGCTGTTGGTAGGGGGAATTCACTCACAGCAGCATCGCAATGGTTGCCCCTCACAGCCCACGCACCAGTCTCCCTGAATGTCCTGATCACATCCAAAGATGCGGGCCCCTGGGATTCAGGTAGACGGGATGGAAAGCAGCTGTGCGCCTGTCGCGCTTTATCTTCGCAGGAATTCAAAGGTATCACACAAAATTTGCACGCCAGGCTATGATGGATGTCGCAAGCATCTTGTCCAAATCTACTGCACGTTACCACCCGCGCACACACACATGCAAACACACGCACAACGATGCACAATAGAGGCAACTCTTTCAACTAATGAACAACATCAAAAGGCAGCTACTTTGAGACACTTTGCAGGCTATACCTTATTGACCAGGTCACCCACGAAGAACAAATTGTCAGATCCCTGTGCAAGAAAAAGAGGCACTTGCAATTGACATGCAGATGTGACATTCAGACAATGTCCCAGCAGAGTAAGCAATGTGCGCTTTACCAGGCACGGACAAAGGGAGTCGCGTTCAGAAGTCAAATATGAGATAGTGATATGATGTGTGCTATACCAGGCACGGTCAAAGGTTCACCTTCTGGTACTGCACTTCTCTCAGCAGCTGCACGAGCTCTGTATGGCACCCATGGATGTCACCAACGATGATGATGCGTCCTGCAGTGTTGATCACAAATTCCAAACTTAAAAAGCCGCGGCAGCCTGAAGGCCTGCTGTGTTAATGCCTACCGCTTTTTAGCTTGTTTGCTGGGACAAGGTGGTGGACAGGGCTTGGCACACGGTTACCTGCGACAAAGCCAAAAGAAATGATGCCCTGTGAGACGTTTGACCTTAAAGGTCTCAGTTAGTATGAGCATCTGCAGAGCACGTTGAGTACACTATGTAGCGTACCATAGGGTGTGCATGTTTTCGGCAAGCGCTGCCTTGCTAGAAATGGAAGCCTAAGGGCTCGCCCAAAAGGAAGCCAACCCAGCCTCAACATAACCAGGGAGCAGATGGGTAAAGCTGCGGCCCAGAGTCTCTTCCCCATATGTGAACGTTTCACCCCAATTCAGCCATGTTCATGCTGAGGCTCCTGAATGAGTGTCTCAAATTTTTACAAACCGAGCGAGCGGCATTTTATTATATTAGGTTTTGCTATATCACTAAATGGTACGAGCGCGTAAGAATCTTCTCATCAAAGTTCATCTCCGTCAGCTCTTGACAGGTGCCCTGACATGCTCCCTTTACATATTGGCAGGGAAACTTGTACCTTCTGCTCTACAATGCTGCTGCTTGTACGGGCTGGTGAGTGCTTGAAGTGAGTGTTTGAACATCTGGGCACATCCAAGGAACTGCTCTCACCTTCTGTACACCCTACCTTCATACGCAGGGCCTACGTGCTATACATCACCATACATGTGTCCTTCTTTGCTGGCGGCTCAAGCCAGGAAGTCTACAAAGTGTGTGTTGCTCAGTTTCAGCCAGAGCCTGATTTGATCGGGCAGAGCTGTGACACATGAAGAGCACACAGATCAAAAGCAGCGTGCACCCTGCTTTGATTCTTATGGATTTGCATGGATGGCTGCAAGCAGGACGCTGAGGTGCCGCTGAAGCTCGTCCAAACTGCCGCTGTGCTTGAGGTGCTGCACAGCGTCTTGGGCCTGGTGCGCTCGCCGGTGGCAATCACAGGTGTGCCTCCCAGGGCACAAGATGGACAGCTGGTATGATACCCATGGGCTGGGCTCACAGCATACAATGCGCATCAAGCATGCTGCCCTTAAAACACGCTGCACATGTTAACTGGCAGTCTGTCACAATGTCTGATGCTTTCCTCATTCTAGACACCTTCTGGCAATGCGTGTACCCTGGTTGATCCAAAAAAGGGGATTGGATTAGGCTGTGGGTGTGCATACAGGTGTGCGTACATATTCGTGATACTTGTGCATGTGCACACATGCCTCGTGCCAAAACCTGCCCTTTTCCTTGCCGCTTTTCCATCTTGCACTGACCCCTGTTGATTGTCAATTAAGGGTTAAAGCCATATTAACGCACATCACACCGGACAGTAGCATGAGCGGAGCTTGCATGCTCATCAGCAGTGATTCCAAACTCTCGGCACCCTCACTCCCTCAACCCTCTCGCCTGCATGACATTTGTAGCCACACAAGTTGCCTCTCGGCTGTGGGTTCTGTGGGGCATCCTCGCTCCAGTACCTGGGCCAACCACCCGAGGGGCTGTGGTGCTGGGTGAGGTGCGTGGTTGCCGAAGCTTTGATTGGAACATGTGTGTGTCTGTGTGTGTGTGTGTGTGTGTGTGTGTGTGTGTGTGTGCGCGTGCTCGTATGTGCTTGCGCATTTAATCTTAACATGAGAAGTTATGACTTGAGTCTATGCTGCCTTCCTCATTCATCTCCATTCAAGCCCCCAATTTGCCAACTTTCCCTCAAAAGACCTACATAATGCTACCTGGCTGTTGCGCTGACAGGTGGGGGGTGTGCGTCTGCAGCTGAATTTAGTGACGCTTCTTGTGGCGTGGGGAATCAGCGAGGTCATCCGCTATGGCTTTTTTGCCTTGAAGGTGCGCGCATGTGCGCCAGGAGGGCGTCAACCGCGCCTCCAGAATTATGCTTGCTTCTTGCATCGGCATGCCCTGATGGCGCACACCCTTCTACTCCAAGGGCAGGCAGGAGAGTATGAGGGCTGGAAGAGCATGAGCAAGCTTTTCGAATGTTCCTGTCCTGCCAATCATGGGCCGTTAAACTTCTCTCTGCTACCCGCGGGCACCTGGGTCGCAGGAGCTCCTGGGGTATGTGCCCTACTTCGCGCTTTGGCTACGCTACACAGGCTTTATCGTGCTGTACCCTCTGGGCGTTGCTTCCGAGCTCACCATGGCCTACCTGGCCCTTCCGACAATCCAGAGCATAGGTGCGCAAACCAGGGGCGCGGTACAAGGGGGTTCATAGTCCAAGCACGCCTATCTGCCCACAATGTCGCAAGGGGCGCAGGAGTGGGCAAGCCAAAGCAGGGCTGGGCGCAGGAGTGGGCAAGCCAAAGCAGGGCTGGGCGCAAGAAGCAGCAAGCATGCCAGTTCTTGTGCACGCACGAGCATGCTTCAATTGCGTGCGCTCAGGCTGCGCCAACCAGCTGGTGGAAAACCCTAAAAGGGTCGTGGTGTAATGCAACCGCAACCAACCACCTGTGCCAAATGACCGGTGGAGGCCCAATATTTGTACCCCTAGGCTTGCATGCACACTTTGCACTGCCCTGCTGTGGCCCTCAGTGTGGTGGTGCTTGTGCTGCTGTCCTGCAGGCTTGTTCACCCTGCACCTGCCCAACCCCATGAATTTCGGATTCGACTATTACACAGCGTGCCTGCTCATAATGCTAAGCTACTTGCCGGGGCTGCCGATGTTGTACGGCTACATGCTGGGCCAGCGCAGCAAGCAGCTGGGTGGCAAGGCTGCGGCTGCCAAGAAGAGCAAAGCGGATTAGTGGCAGGCAGGCAGACAGGCAGGGAGTATTTGGTGTGGACTGGTCCTCCTGGGTGCGTAGTGTCATGCACGCTAAGATGCACCAAGATGTTTTTACCTGTTGGAGCTTGTTGAGTGGGGCTTTTTTGGCCATGCAGCAAAAAAATCAAAATATAGTATCAACACAGCTTTGCTCCCCCCCGTTACATATCGCAGGATTTGGTTCAATGTAGCCGCCCTGCAATTTCAATTCCCAGGCACTGCTATGGTCGTGCATCATGCAACTTGTGCAGGAAGCCCTAAGGTGTAAGGAGAGGCGCGGAGGTGTTCCATTAATTTTTTGTTGCTGTACTACACTCGATAAATGGAGGTGAAAATGGCATTTTCAAGGATGTAAACAGCGCATTTTTCATATTTTACGCTGGGAAAAAATGCCTCTTTTGCCTTTAAAGAAATGTTTAATTCGAGAATAGGGGGGGGGGGGCTGGCAGGCACAGCCCTGCTCAGGGACGCTCTCCTATTCATTGTCGCTGTGTTTTTGTGTCAGCGCCCATATAAAGTCTCACATTGTTTGCCAGAGGCATTCTGCTTGTGTCCATGCCCGGTAACTTCACAATTTTGACCTCTATCAGGTGCACCTCCCTCTCATGAACTTGAGAGCGTGAGCTCTGTGCAATTCCCCATATGACCTAGCGTGCTGCACCTGTTACAAGTGAGTAGTGGAAGATGGTCTGGATCTATGGGTTAGGTACTACTCGTAGTACTGGTAGTAGTAACCTAAACACTGTTTAGTAATTTACTAAAAGTGAACAGTTTCAGGGCGACTTGGGTAAACCTGTCTCTGACATATAAACGAGCATCCATAAGCCAGTTATGTGCATACTCAGGAGTGAAGGTTTTGCTGGGCTAAACGGTCAGTGTTGCCGGCATCTAAATGGACCAAACATCCTGCTAGAGTGCAACGGGTTATGTACAATAGCTATCAGCTCTTGGGAATCATCGATTTCAAAATTTTATGGGCCTCACACCGCTTCATAGAGAGCCTTTGCCGATGGCTTTCGTGATGAGCCTGAAGGCAACACTATGGCGTTCAGTGATCATTCCAGAGATGATGTGTGTTGATACCCTGGGAGAACTCTGAGAGCATAATCTGCTTACTGACAGAGTGGACACTGAAGGTGAGTGCAGTTTTTGAGCGGATGTCAAATACAGCTATAGCTGAACTGACAATGGGATCAGATACTCCTCCAACTTGGCTGAACTGACTCAACTGACCTCTGGGTCATAATGCAGCACAATTCTGGCACTGCGTAAATCTGGTGTGCCTCAGTGATACGGACAGCTGTTCCTGATTTAAAAGGGTGCCTGTGCGGTAGTGAGGGACTTTGCGTTCCGTTTGGAGGGAGAGGATGAGCATACTCCAAAATACCTTTGTTAGTACCTTCGTGGATGTGTTAAAGTTTAGTTACAATGGGGGTAGACCGTCTACCCCCATTGTGAAGGTGACCTTCAGCCAGATGGGTTGACTGCTGGGCTTGCAGGACACTGCCAGCCAGACAAAAACTATCCATGGTCTCAGAAAAAGAAAGGAATGATTTGTATGTCTGCTTCAAGAGAAACAATTTCACATCCTCAGCTCCAATGTTGTCAAATTAAAAGTGGATGCGTTAAAGCAGACTGGTTAGTACTAATAAGTGTAACGCCCTGTTTTTGAGTTTGCATAACCCTTTCTATGGTTCAAGTGCAAGCGACATTTTAATGCGGCTTGGAGATTTTATAACAGGAGCAGCCTGAGGTAAACAATTGAAGTCAGACAACAATCATTGCCTTCATATTGTGCACATCATGTTGAAAGCCTTCTGGGGAAAGTGCTCGATATTGCATTAACATGGAACCCTTAAGGAGAAAGTATGTTTGACAGTGTATATGCTGCAACCACTCCTGTCTTGAGCTGCTGCTTAGTAGAGCATGTTCCAAGTGAGTTACATACCAGAACCACTCAAATCCTATCATGCTCACCAGTCCATGTAACGGTCTAACAGACCTGGCCAAAAGGGTCCAACCAACTCCAGTGGTGGATGCCACTTTGGCACTTCCTACTCCTTTGAAGGAGCGGGGGGACTTGCACCCCAACCCTTTTGGCCTCTCGCGGTTGGCACCGGCCCGGGTTAGCAATTGCAACCTCCTGTTGCAATGATCATACCCTTACAGTTCACCTCACCAATGTACTTCTTTAAGTGCAACATGACACACCTCACTTAAGCAGGCATGAAAAAATAGGCAAATCAGAAATGTAAGGGCATTCTCGTCTCACCCTTCAATCCATTTATCATGAATTGGATGAAAGCTTTGATGCATGCACCGCGCTTATAATCTTTCAATGCTGACCTGAATGCCTTCTTGAGTGCCTTTGGGATCGATCATGTGAATAACTTGGTGGTGAATCAACAAACATAGACAAATATTTACTTGTCCTTCCTTGCCTCAGTTTTTTTGTGTACTTTCTTGGGGGGTGGAGCGTACACCAAGATCTGAGCAACTAGGATGGCATTGAGCAGCAGGCCTGGCAGTAAGAACGGCACAGTGTGGAGAGCATCATCAGTTATGTGCATCACTGCCAATTAACACTGGGAGCCTTGCCTGAATGCAAGGGTTGAGGAAGATCTGTGAATGGTTAGCTGCACTTTATGGCGGAAATGCAAGATTGAACACAAAATGTTAAGCAACTCTCAGGTGGCAGCAAACAGCCGATACTCATCAACCATGCATGCTTCAGCAGAATATGCACGTGCACTCTAATAAGCAGGCGTAACAGGCAGTGTTTCACTGAGCGCACCTAGCATTTCTTTGAACGCATATTTCTTGAGCAAAGGATGCCCTATCCCTTGGTAATTCAGACCTGCCTCCTTGCCTGCCCGTTACATGTTAAACGTTTTGGTGGCAAAATGCTCAAATGCATTGCCGACACGCTTGAGCATAATAGATTGTGGACAACTTACTGATACAGTATCCGCGAACCATGGCCAGTCCTGCTCCCTCTGTAATGCTGGTAAAGATCCGTATCTGCAAAGATGCAGATGCGGAGCAAATCCGGCTACAGGGAGGACAGTATAATGACCAAATGGGGAAGAGAGAAGTGGATGAACAAGGGCAGAGAAGGCATTGACTTTAAAGTTTAAGCCTCAATGACAAACATCAAATGACGCCAAAGAGCTGAGTTTTTTCCTTCTCCATTATTATTGGTAAGCTTGCAAATCATGCGTGACCATCAGTGGTACATTTGCAAAAACTTGATCGTGTTCGCATTTTCATTCTTAAAGCTGGCAGACGTCAATGACACTCTGTTTGCATTTTGACTGTACCAAGACAAATGAACGTGTGTTTGGAGTATGTGATACCATCTTGCTGCTGGGTTGCAATGCGCTGACTCCAGTAGAGGCTGAGCAGTGCTCTAGGCTGAGACAGAAGCTGTTGCTTTAGTATTTCCTTAGATCACCTCACAGACACACCTGAAACCAATCCTTGGTCAGACCTTATGTAACCCTACAGGCATACACCTCCCTACAGGGCAGCAACCCCTACTCCATTAAGTTGCAGCCCAATACTCTGGGGCCCTGAAGCTCCATCGTGACCTTTGCCCAAGGCCCTGTCATGCACTACCCCATAGTCCTGTCATGCACTGGCCTATGGCCCCATCTTTTTCTACCCTGTGGCTCCATCATGCACTACCCTGTAGCCCCATCATGCACTGCCCTGTAGCCCCATCATGCACTGCCCTGTAGCCCCATCATGCACTGCCCTGTAGCCCCATCATGCACTACCCTGTGGCCCCATCATGCACTGCCCTGCAGCCCCATCATGCACTGCCCTGTAGCCCCATCATGCTCTACCCTGTAGCCCCATCATGCACTGCCCTGTAGCCCCATCATGCACTGCCCTAAAGCCCTGTCATTCCCTATTTTGTGGCTTCATCATGCCTGGCCCAAGGAACATTTCACCCTAGACACCAAGCCCCGCAGCAGCTGCTCGACGAGGCAGGTTTCCAGCACACCCGCTGCCAGAGCAAGGATCAGCCTCACAGCAAACAATCCTATGCCTGCAGCACATGCACATGCACAGCGCGGCAAACACACCCACACCCACCACGCATCCCAGTGTATTGATACAGCAGGTGACCAGACTAAGCTGGCCTGTGCTCTTGGTGCGCCAGTTGGAATGAATCTGGGGAAGACGCGCGGCCATGAATACGACGTTGTTTGCATTGAATAGGATGCCCACGTGCTCACTGCTGACGCGGCCTGCAACAGAGTAGCGGATTTTCTGTTCCTCAAGTCATGTTGGGCGGGAACCTGCACACTCGCTGCTGAGGGCCTGCGAGGAGAGGGAGCTGCTGCATATTTAGCAGAATCAAGCAGCACCGACCCAGACACACACATACAAGATCTGTATTTGTAAGGGTCGAACTCCTTGTTAAATTTCTCTAATCTGACAACCAAAAGATTGTTAAAAAGGCTCACTCAAACGTCTCCCGTCACTATTTGCAGGGCCCCCTTTGATGCCGTGAACCTATTGCACATGCAGTAAAATATAGCAACGGCATGTAGGAACGAACCAGACCTGGAGCATAATATGCTGGCAGCTGCTCTTACTACAGCAACAGCTCGCAATCACCTCCACTGAACACATGGCCTCAGGGCCGGACAATTCTGGACAACCGGGCTCCTTGGCGTGTGAGGTTGCCAAATAGAATGGAGGGGCTCTGCCAGAGGACTGCTATGTTCAACATAACATGTACAGGTTGTGGCTATACAGAGGGGGCTCACTGATCAAAAGCCCTAACTTGCTCCTTTTGAATGATTGTGGTTCCAGAGCAATGCAACCACAACCAATTCACCTCCAAACCACCGCCTAGATTCTTCCATGATGATGAAAGATCCTAGACAATGAAAACCAGGTTTCAAGGGGCACAGAAGGGCTGACACATTGTGGCACCCCTGATACTGATCAAATATAGGAATCTAGGTTAATCATTAAGCCCTAATGGTTATTGTAAGTGCACATCTCACCAAGCACAACGCCTTTCCAATCTATTATTTTTGCAATGATTTGTCATTATTGGAAGACCACCATAGCACCAAAAATATGTGCTCTAGGCAATCACTGATCTTTTGTGGAGGTTTGGGGTTCACGTTGCGGCCAATGAGGCACATGATTGGCGCCTCTCAAGCTCAGCTGGCTGGGAAACCTTAAAAACGGGGCTACATGCCAGTGGTAAGCTTGAAAGGTGCCAATTGTGGGGCTCTTGTCCCAGGGACATTTGAAAAAGCACACCCGTTTTGGACCTCAGTGATACCTCCTGGTGATTATAAGGGTTCCGAAACCCTTGTATCACAACTTGTGATCCACAAGTGCAGCTAAGCACGACTTGGCACAATAGAGCGCATTCAAATACGCGGCCAGGATGTTGAGAGCCTTGTGTATACGTAATTTACACACAAGCCTGTTGGGTAGGGAAGGAGGGAGAGAGAGAGGAGGGGGGGGAAGGAGGGAGAGGGAGGGAGGCAGGGATGCGGCCTGAAAGGCATGATCATTGGCGCTCCTGTCATGAAGGAAGCGCCTGCCTGACGGTGGTGTGGGAACCCTCAAACAAACTTGGGCAAAGGTGGCCATGATGTACACATATTGCACCGCCATGACTCCTGCACAGAACACTGCCCCATGACCTTTGCACACAAGACCGCCACTACCTGTGGCAACGGCAGCAGCGTAGGCGACCAGCAGCCCAGTGGTGAAAGAAGATCGAATGGAGGGGATGCGGGCTAGGCGGTATATGAGCAGGAGCAGGTACAGGCTCTGGAGGAACAAGATGAATGCCTCCCTGAGAACACACAAAAGAGCAATGTGAATGACTCCCTGGAATAACACTGCAGAGCTAAGGATTGGTGGCAAGGTGCCTTGGGGGAGCACACACCAGCATAATGCATCATTGTCATTGCGTGGTGCAACATTGCTGTCTTAGTGTGGGGCAACCCATTCCACACCAGCGTGCGTAAGGTTGCCTCGTGGAAGCACACACCAGGACGTGCTGTTGAAACTCTGAAACCAATAAAAGCAGCTTGGGAATTGCCTTCCATGCCAACAGGTGCTGCCGCACCTTGCCCTACTTTATGTGGCACACAGTGCAGCATTTGGCCTCTGGCTTGTCAGGCATCAGCCGATTCACAGTTGCTGAAGGGCAGCAGCCCATGCAGCCTCAACTCTGACAGCATTGATCACTGGCGGGGCACATCTGCACGCTTGCAGGCACTGCATGGGGGACAGTGTGGCTAAAGAAGATGCCCCTGCAGGGCGTGCAGGCAGCAGGCACTGCTGACATTCGACCACAGCGGCCCAAGCAAGGGCCCACCCGTAGGCGCTGAAGGGCAGCCTGTTGACATAGCCATAGGACGCGTGCACCAGCAGCCCGCCCGTCTCCAGCTCAAAGGAGAGCGCGCTGAGGCCCTCCGCGCTGCCACTCCTCAGCACGTTCATGATCTGCGGAGGGGGTGCATGGTGTACGTTCATGATCTGCAGGGGTTGCATGGCGCACGTTCATGATCTGCGGAGGGGTTGCATGGCGCACGTTCATGATCTGCAGGGGTTGCATGGCGCACGTTCATGATCTGCAGGGGGTGCATGGCGCACGTTCATGATCTGCAGGGGGTGCATGGCGCATGTTCATGATCTGCAGGGGGTGCATGGCGCACGTGCATGATCTGCGGAGGGGGTGCATGGCGCACGTTCATGATCTGTAGGGGGTGCATGGCGTACGTTCATGATCTGCAGAGGGGGTGCATGGTGCATGTGGTGTGGGGTCGGCCAAGCAGGATCTGCTGCTGTAGCGGGGCAGAAGCCTCACAAGCAAGTGTGTCTGGGAGCAGAGGTCAAAGGATGTAAAGCGGTGGGCCAGCCTCATATGATAGCGAAACGTGGTTGGTCATGCTCATGGTGGCCATGGTGATAAAACCACGGTTAATCATCCATCCATGAATGGCCAGCTGGTCATTGGTCTGCTCTTGTGGCCATCAGACACAATTACCAACATTTGATCATCATAATGCCCTTTGGGAGGTGGCATGAACTAGAGGCTTGCTCCTGAGCTAGACGCTTTTGATATGGCAGTACCACAGACCAGGAGCTGCATGATACTGTGGTGCATGCACAGGGGACGCAGGCATGGAGCAAGACAAAGCAATACAATCAAAACATGCATTGCATGTGCGGCATGAGCAGCACAAACTGGTGGTTGATATGATACAAGCCCATCTATAGAGCAGCGCCTGCTCCGTCTATTGCTGCCCTCTTTGGCTTGCTCGCACCTGGGGAACTTTGGTGATGCATGCACCTGCCAAGATCCCGTATCCAAGGACCTGCACCCAGTGTCCGGCAAATAGAATCAGCTGATGGCATTCATGACTAGTTTCTGATCATACATGAAAATGAAGCTGCGCAGAGCGTTTTCAGGTGCACTCCGTGTATGTGCGCGCATATGTGTGCACGTGCGCATGTGTGCGTGTGTAAATGTGTGTGTGCGTGTGTGTGCGTGTGTGTGTGCGTGCGTGCATGTGTGCATGTGTGTGTTGGG
>LKMJ01005954.1_pt1 | contig 11534 bp, 13 predicted proteins | sample 643391 | NCBI WGS metagenome assembly LKMJ01 (sample SAMN04112250, study PRJNA286221) | soda lake metagenome | biome: soda lake; feature: Kulunda Steppe; material: water; isolation source: sample PL-Br10 brine of Picturesque Lake | place: Russia: Kulunda steppe | collected 2010-07
TGTGATCCCCGCCCCCCCCCCCCTCTGTTCCTCCCCATCCCCGTCTTGATGCCACGTTAGGTTCACATGACGCCTCACATAATACAGCTACACGAAACGCTAGTCACCAGGGCGCATGTGCATGCAGGTGTACGCGTTGCCACTACTGGGGGTGCTGGAGGGCCTGCTGTCCTCCTCAGCCGAGACAGAGGCGGATCTGGTAGCCGTGGAGCGCGTGCGCCAGTTGCTGGATGCACCGCAAGAGAAAGAGACTGTGCCGGTGCGTTGATCTCATAGCCGTCATGCGTGTGCGTGCGCGTGTGTGTCCCCATGTGTGGCCGAAACTTTATGGTCATTTGTATGTGCATGGTGTGTTTCTGTGTTGCCATGTGGCCGTGCGTGGCCATGTGTGTGAACAAAAAGGCCCGATGCGCCAGTATAGGGACATCCAGCAGCTGTTGTTCAGCATTGTCTCACTTATCTGAGACCTTAATGAATGATCGTGGGGACCTGAGGATCATAAACCAATGAAAAAGATGACAGCCATAAAAGTCAAAGAGGTGGACAGTGCTGTTACATTTTGCGCTGTGCCTGGCCGTCTCGTTTACTTGGTGATGGGCTTGGTTCAGAACAATCTTCATGCTTTGGTATCAAAGGACCGAGCCGGCATATATATTCCAAGCCCCTCAGCCCGTGTGCGCGCATGCTCTGCAGGTTCTGCCTGCCCCTCCCCCCCCTGAAGCCCTGCCATCCTCATCCAGGCTCTCCTTGCTTGCAGCCCAGCAGCGGCAGCAGGAGCAGCAGCAGCAGCAACAGCAGCAGCAGCAGCGGCGGCTGCCCCAGCCTGCTGCATCTAGCAACAGGCGCACCATGAGCCATCCCGTGAGCTCCAGCGCCTCAGGGGCCGCGCTTGTTCAGGGCAAGCTGCAGCAGGTGTGCAAGGCAGGCTGCTTTGGTTTGTGGTGCGGGCTCATCCAGAGAGCCCTGCTACCTGGCTTTGCAGGGTGAGCTGCGCGCGTTTGGTGTACAAAGAGGATGTGTGTTTCTCATTGATGAATTTATTGAGGTAATGGCAGCAGCATACTTGGCGTATGAGTTGAGGCTCGGCTCCTTATTCTAGCGTCTGGGCGACTGTGTGCAGATTGTGGTGCTGCCTTCAAACCCATCCCCAGCCATGTCGGTGCCAGTGCCCATTGTGCCGGGCACGCACGCCACTCCAACCCTGCAGCAGCCGCACCAGCCCTCTCGCAGCAGCAGCAAGCGCAGCTGGACCAACCTTTGGCAGCAGAATCCCCAGGTGTGCAGCACTAGCATTTGCATACGTCTTGTGTGATGTGTGTGTGTGCATGCATGTGTGCATGCAGTAACGTGTCTACACATGCATACAAAGGGCACAGGTTACACAACATGGTCCATACCCATCTGGGCACACGTGCCAGCCTGTTTCTGGCGCGCATATGTGAATGCAATGAATCCGCACCTTTGTCGGCGCTACTCCCCTGGAGAGCTTCATGCAGCATCATTGAGCCCCAATCTTAGGGAATGGCCCGTGATTTGAAGGGAAACGTGGTCATGAACTGCTCCCTCATCACGTATCATCTTGCCTCATCATGAAGTGCTCCCTCACGTATCATCCATCTAGCCCGTGATGTGGAGGTAATCGTGCTCCCTCACGTATCATCCATCTAGCCCGTGATATGGAGGTAATCGTGATCATGAAGTGCTCCCTTGCATATCATCTCCTTGACAACCTCCCACTCCCCACCCTCCCCACCTTTTCCTGTGCTTGTCCTGCAGCCTCAGCAGGGCCTGGGCTTGTCGGACCTTATTGGGACGCCCATACATAGGGAACTCAGCAGCACCCCCACCCCAGCGCACTCTGGCCTGGGCCTGTCCATTGGCGCAAACATTGTGCCAGCGCAAAGGTGCGTGCCGCCGTTCCGCCTCAGGTCTCAAATGCTGGATTCAGACAGGGTCTTTTGTTGAGCACACAGCACACTGTGCTCACGTAAACACAAGTCCCTGGGCATGTGTGTGTCTGTCCCTGCTTGTGCTCAAAGGACACATCACTTCCAATTTATCTTGCATTTTACTTGCAGTGCGCAGCACTGGTTCCCTTCCCAGGCTCTCCCTGTTCGCATGAGTGCCGTTTTCTTGCTCCCTGTCAGTCTTGCCGCTCTGCTGTTGTGTGGCTTGTGTTGCCGCAGCAGCATTGTAATTCTGCCGCTTGCGTAAGGCCACTAAAGAGGACATGCTTTGTTTTTGCAAGGTTATCAAAGTCACGCCATGCGTGCAACTCAGAGATTACTCCTTTCTTTTACCACGCTCATTGTAGGGAGTCTAGCACAGCAAGCAGCTTCAACCCCAGCCAGCCCCGGCGCTCAAGCCTCAGCCAGACATTGAACCAGCCACCGCCAGAGGCTCATCGGCAAGTCAGCGGCTCGGTCACTCCCGCAAGTACAAGCGGGGGAGTGGCTGCATCAGCTGCACGCACGGGAGTGACTGGTGCTGCTGACGTGGCTCTGAGTGCGGCAGCAGCTGTGTTGAGGGCGGCGCAGGTGGGAGTTGCTGCTTTGTACATGTGTCTTCATCCTATGTTTGTTATCAATAGTGTGCACCTGGTAGGGGGATTGACACCCTGCAGCTCCACCATCAGCTTGAGAGCAGGGTTGGAAATTCTGATTGGCGTCTTCAAAAGTGAATTCCATTGCCAGGACTGAAGCAGATACCTCACCCGCTTGCAGCTTGATAGTATGGGTGTTACATGACCTGAGAGCAAACATCAGACATCCATGCAGAAATCTACACCTGACCAAAATCAAGCATGTAGCTTCTCTTGTTTCAAGCTTAATTGATACCACTGTATAATTGTATTTGACAAGGCAATGGAATGCGTACTGTGTGTAGAAGAACACATAGTGTACATTTGTATTTGATTTTGCTTGCATGTGCTTGTTCGTGTCCATTCATGAATGTCAGTGGCTTCATAGCCTGACAAAGTCACTCATGCTGTGCGTGTCTTTTTAATTTACATGTTATAATCTCAACATCACCAAGTGCACAAATTGAATGCAATCAGGATCTTTTTGAGTGCTACAACAAGCTGCGCTATATTAAAGAAAATAAAGTATTGAAGATCTGGGGATTAAAAACGTAGATGCACACGTGTGATTCCCTATCCGTGGAGCATTACGTTTCCAGCCAGATAAACAACATTATACCCGGTGCGGCTCAGAAAAAGGATATGTCAGTGAAATGACCAGTGGTGCCACTAAGCAGGGATTTGTTTCCCAATTGTGCCTCACATTGCATCAAGGATCAAGTTTTCCAATACTCCTTTCTTGGCTTCTCTATTACTCCTCTCTGGACTGTGGTGACCGGTGCCTGACTTGCACTGTAATGACCAGTGCCTGACTTGCTAGAACAACCAGTCAAACAATGACTGGCTTGTGCAGTGCTCCATCAACTCTGAGTCCAAAACGCCTTTCTTGCATCTATGTGTACTGCGCCTCCCTGTGCTTTGCCTTTTTGTGTCAATGGAGAACATGTGCTCCTCCATGTGCTAATACCATCACTGGAGTGATGCCTGGCTTGCGAAGTAGCCTTGAGCATTTGTGCAGCATGGCCTTTGCCATATCCGTACCCGTACGCACAGGAGGGGCCCAGTGATGCAAATGGTGTCCAAGACCTGAGGGACTTCCCATCAGCCGCAAACATACCCCCAGATCTTGATGCAAGAACACCCAGTGGCGTGCTGCACCATCACCCTCCTCCACCTCTCCCTCAGGCCTTCCCTCCGGGCGTACCTGCTGCTGCATCTGGGATTGAGCAAGAGGTGGGTGAGCTTGCTGGCATAGCATGACCAGTGCTTGCTTGCCATGCCCAGGAGAAACAGTACAAGAGACAAGGGAAGTGTGACAAGAAAAGGCACAGATCACGCTGCATGAACCTTTAAGTTTATGAAGTACAATGACATGTGTGACACTATAAGTAGAACGACATATGTGCCACTGCAAGTACGACAACATGTGTGCCACTACAAGTACAATGACATGTGTGCCACTACAAGTACAGTGACATGTGTGCCTCTACAAGTACAATGACATGTGTGCCACTACAAGTACAATGACATGTGTGCCTCTACAAGTACAATGACATGTGTGCCTCTACAAGTACAATGACATGTGTGCCGCTACAAGCACAATAACATGCATGCCACAATCACTCAAAAGTAACAGACTTGCTACACCTGGCACAAGGGCAGCTTGGTTGCCCGTTGATGCAGCCCTGAGACAGTGGCTCAGTTCCAGCTTGACCACCTGCCCTCAGATGGCTTTGTAAAAGGGTGCTGATCATGGCTTGGACCTGAAGCACCTGCCCTCAGCCAACATGGTAGAAGTAGTTTTGATTTAAAATAAAGCATTGAATGATGTTGCCAAATCCCAGGTGGCGGAGGCAAGCAGCTGTCCTGGAGGTACCCCTACTGTTGTGCCCATGCTCGTGCTCGAGTTACGGGAAGTGTATGTGCGGTACAGGGAAGGCAAGTACCTTTGCAGCAGGAGCGCATGGGTATGCCTGTGCTGGAGGCAAGAGGGTGTGAGGAATGCTGTTTCAGGCTCATGCGCTCTTAGGAAATGTGTAAAACACTGTGGAGCAATAAATTAAAGAACTTGCTTGTGATTAATGTTCTCAGCTTGGCGGTAAGAGATAAAAGGCAATCAAGTGCGATATGCTTGCGCGCCTGCATCCCTGCACACCAATGGATTCCGTATAGTATGGTGCTTATTTTGCCCGTTCCATCCATTCAAGCTATGCTCGACTACTGGTATAGGCCCCTTGTGAGGATGTATGTGAAGGCAGAAGCTGCCATGTGGCATGAGTATGCATTTTAGGTTGTCTGTGTGCACACAAGATTTGTTTCTGGCAGGAGCTGCGGCGTGGAAGCAAGCGCTGAGAAAGCCAGCCTCGTTCAAGCTATAACCAGCTGTGTATGCAGGGGGGACCTACGCGCTGTCTGGCACAAGCTGCGGCGTGGCAGCAGGGGAGCGTGTGGCTGTGGTGGGCCGCACAGGGGCCGGCAAGTCTAGCCTCATTGCCGCGCTGCTGCGTTTGGTGAACATAGAGTCAGGTAGGTGACACACTGGCACAGGCGTGTTTTGAAGGTTTTCTGCCTGATGATTGTTGTCGCGTGGGCAGCTTTTTGCGCTGGTCAAAGCACGTTGCCTGAGTCAAGCGTGCGTCTATGTTTTCGAGAGGTTTGCGATTGCTGTGTGTGCAGTTTTGCAAATGGCCAGCCTCAGAGCTGCAGCCAGGTGTGCGCTGAGCAGCCTGCAAATCAACTCTCTGCATTGGCTTTGTTCCACACTAATCCTTGATGTACTTCATTACCGGATCAGCTTGTCACATGGAACTGACATGGGCTCATCCTTGAACAGACATTTCACAATCTCTTAAGTAGATTTCCTTGTTATTATCTAGAACATCCGTGAACATGTTGTGCGCATGTGGAACCTCACCCAGGCTGCCCAACTGAGTGAAAGCATTGACAGCAGCTAGAAATAAAGCAATTTTGAAGTCTCATCGCCTGCACCACCTTCACGGGGCTGCTGCCAGTTGCTCCAGTTAAACCAGCCATTTGGAACGCCCAATCCAATATCCATGCATGCGCTTACAGCTAAGTGGTGTGTGGACCCTGGTGTAAACTAAATTGATTGCAGGCAAGGTGTTGCTGAACGGCGTTGAGACGCGGTCCATCCCCCTAGCACGCCTGCGCCCCTCCCTCTGTGTGGTCCCCCAGACGCCACTCATCATAAGCGGCACACTCAGGCGCGTGCCCCACCGATAAATGTGTTGCTTATCTTTTTAATCGAATGAATCAGCTCAACGCAGCTTGTTTTGCGTGGACACTGTACGTACATTGAGTCATCAGATGGACACTGTACATACATTGAGTCATCAGATGGACGCTGTACATACATTGAGTCATCAGATGGACACAGAGTTGTGCGTTCTGATGCGCATAGCAGCCCTCGCAAATTACTGAGGACCATTCTTCCAAAAGCTCCTCCCTTTAGTTTGCAGGCCAGCCAGAAGTCTCCCTACAACAATCTCGCAATATTTAAAGATTTCCTGTGGCATACTGTGCCCTCACCAACCCTGGGATGTTGACATTAAAAAATCTTGTTCACGTGACACAACCAGGGGCACATGCACAAAACGCACACAAGGAGGATGCATGCATCACATGATCATAGGCGCACATGAGCAGTGAACTCACACATGTGCATTGCCTAGATACACGCATGCACAAAGAAAAAGTGCACATACATGAAAACACAAACATACAAGCATGCCTCCCCCCCAAAATGCACACACATGCAGACTTAAAAGCAGCGCGCCCTCTTCATTTATGTACACTGCACAGGGACAACCTGGACCCGTTTGGCTGCCACAAAGCACGTGACTTGGAGCGCGTCCTCAAGGCCACCACCCTCTGGCCCATGCTTGAGGCCCATGTCCTGGCGCACACTGCTCTCCCACATCCTTTGAATGGGCACCTGGGTCCAAGTCACCAGACCCAGCAGCAGCAGCAGCAGCAGCAGCAGCAGCTACAGCACAGGCACGAGGGTGGGAGGAGTGCAGAGGGAGGGGGGCGCTTTGGCATCCGCCTGTGTCGCGGACGGCGCACCTTGCCGCAGCAGCCATTGCCCCAAGCACGTCATCATCATCATCATTATCAACAGCAGCAGCAGCAGCAGCAAGGAGCTCAGCCTTCTCTGCTGGGCTCGCTCATACCCTCGCCTTTCAGACTATTTGGACGCAGGCCAACAGGTGTGCATGTCCGTGTCTGTGATAGTATGTGTTTCTATATTTAGAGTAAAGAGAGACAGAGGGGGGGAGAGAGAAAAAAAGAGAGAGAGAAAGAACACGCATGTGCACCACCGTCAGCTGTGTGTGCCTTCCACAATCAATGACAGGCCGCAGCTTATCGGCGTGAGCGCCTGGCCCTTACATTGGCAGCACGCTGTTGAGTGGGTGGACATGGCAGCTGTCACAGGAGGCGTCTCTTCAGCAGGACGACTTGCGCTGCCACAACTGCGGCGCCATGCAAGCAGCCACTGTGCCACAACTGCGGTGCCATGCAAGCACTGTGCTACAACTGCGGTGCCATGCAAGCAGCCACTGTGCCACAACTGCGGTGCCATGCAAGCACTGTGCCACAACTGCGGTGCCATGCAAGCAGCCACTGTGCATTCCTCCCTTGCACTGTGCCAAGACTGTGCATGCATGGGTCTCTTACATCGTGCCAAGACTGTGCGTGCATTCTTTCCTTGCATTGTGCCAAGAGCTTGGTCACCAAGCAAGCACACCCGCCTCTGTGCATTGCACTGCCTGCCTTGCATTGCTCGTCTTGCATTGCTTGTCTCGCATTTCACTGCCTGCCTCATACCGAACGATGCCTGACCTGTGCCTTTGAAGGCAGCGCCTGTGCTGTTGATACCAGCGCCTGAGCTGTTGAAAGCAGGCCTCTTTTCCTGATAGCAGGCCTGTGCTCCTGATACCAGCGCCTTTCATGCTCTCTGCGATTGATATCTGCTTTTGCTTTCCGGAGATGCCATGCACTCATCTTGTGCTGTCGGGAGGTGCTATGCATTTAACCTTTGGGAGGTGCCTTCCTCTGCTTTGTGCCCCCCAAAATCTTGCTCTGTGCTCATCACCATGCTTCATGTATTGCCGCGCCTTGAATTCAAGCACACCTGTCAGGCTCCTGGTTGCTCTCTCATACCATCTTGATGCTTGCCCTCTGCCCGTTCAACTCTTTGCTGCAGCTGCATCCAACCGCACAAGCCCTCGTGCAAACAGGGACAGCGGCAGCAGGAGAGGCAGGGCAGGCGGCTGGAGCAGCAGCAGCAGCAGCAGCAGGGGCTGGGCCGAACCCAGCATGAGGGGCAAGGAGGACAGCAGGGGCGGGAGCGATGATGGCCAGGGGCCCCACACGCCTTCAGGCCTCGTGAGCTTTGCAGACCTCATGCGCAGCACCCCACCTCCGTCCGCGCCTTCCTTCCTGCCGCTGCGCCCGCCCGTCCCACCTGTGCAACAGGTGCGCAAGAGGCCCGGCCGTGCAACAGGTGCGCAAGAGGCCCCGGCCGTGCAACAGGTAGGCAAGAGGCCCGGCCGTGCAACAGGTGCGCAAGAGGCCCCGGCCGTGCAACAGGTGCGCAAGAGGCTCCGGCCGTGCAACAGGTGCGCAAGAGGCTCCGGCCGTGCAACAGGTGCGCAAGAGGCCCCGGCCGTGTGGGCAGGCTGTGCTGGCACTTGGAATGAGCATGGCTACATGTGTGCTTGTGAGCGCGCCTGTCTGTCTGGTGCATGCTTGGGTGGCTGCGTGATCACGGTGTGTGTGTGTATGCGTGTGTGTGTGTGTTTGTGTGTGTGTGTTAACGCTTGTGTGTGCGTGTGCGGGGAACCTACGTGCGTGCATATGCTCAGGGGGCTGCACATTGCCGGTCCAAGGAGTGGGAGCTGAGATTGAGCACCACACAGCACCCAACATAAACACACATGCACGCAGCAAGAGGCTGTTGCCGGCCACTTGCCATGTGATATTGGTGCAGGTGCAGCAGAGCAGCATCAGCAGGCTGCTGCAGAGACTTGGGGAAGCGGCTGGGGTGCTGGCTTCTTTAACAGGAGGTGAGGCACACATTTTACTTGCAAACCGCGTCGCCTCACCTGAGGGTGCTCAATACCTCAGATTGTGTTGTCCGGAGGGCACTCGAGGTAAACGCCCAAGCTGCTCGCTCCTCATGCATGCCTGCAGCGGTTTGCTTTCAACAGACACCAGGGTAGTGGAGGCCCCTGCACCTGAATCATTTTGCTTGCAAGGCTTCAAGCCGTTTCTGTCCGGCATATGGTTCACAGGGTTTACATGGGCGGAGGCAGCATGCCCCAAACTCCATGCAGTCTTGGTGCGCCGCAGAGATCGGTACCTTCCCATGTGTTGCGGCGGCCTTGACTAATTTGATGGCTGCTGCCTTATGTGTCACCCAAGATTGAACGCGGCATATCTCTGCGTGCGCATATCTCTGCGTGCGCAGTGGGCGCATGGACTGCTGCAGGGCGGTGGCAGCGGGGGCAGCGGCCACGAAGAGACAGCACGGAGGGTGACTCACTCCCTACTAGGGCGTCCTTTGCCGCTTGGAGGTGCGCCTTACTGGATGTGGTGGCCTTTCAATGATGGAGCTGTTGCGGAAGCCTGAGATTGCCCCTCGCAGTTTGCAAGCGCGTGGGGGCGTGACAGCATAGGCCTGAGCAGAGGAATGCTTTTTGCTGCGTCTCTTTTTGCAGGACTGCTCTGAGTACTCTTGTGAGAAAAGGCAATGTTGCATTGGCAGCATTGCGCTGCAGAGCATTTGCAGGGCCGCAAGGGGCCTGTGTCTGGAGGTGGATTCGCCGCCGTCCAGACTGGGGCATATGGGCCACCTCTGCTGCCAACAAGGCCGTGCCTGTTCTAAATCCTCAAAACAAGAGGCTTGGTGAGGGGGCGCATACACGCATGCACGCACATACTTTTGGGGGTTGCTTGCACTAGCCTCAGGGACCCCCTCACCCAATCCCCCTCACCCACTCAACGCCCGCACTGCAGGCGAGATTCATTGGATGAGCTGGCGCTGCCGCTGCTCAGCCCCATCGCCACATTGCCTCCCAACCGGCAAAAGTCCAAACGACAGCTTTTGGCCACGCAGGGCCCTGCAGATGCACCTCAAGAGCAGCCCTCTCAGCAGCAGCCTGGCATCCCTGCCCTCGAGCGCCAGCAGCACCAGCAGCAGCACGCGCAGGAGCGGCGGCAGGCCCCTTCAAGCAGCCTGGCCTCCGCTTCAGCAGCTGAGCCGCTCGAGCTGCAGCCGCCGCCGCCGGCGCCGCAAGGAGAGCCGGCGCCGCAGGAGCAACAGATCCCGCAGGCCCTCACCGCCTTCAAAAGCTCCATCCACCAGCCGCACACAGCACCTGCGCACGCGCACTGGCACGTCCTTGAGCAGGTGTGTTTGTTTACGGCAGCAGGCACGGATGGTCCTGCGGCAGTAGGCGCTCTAGACTTGGAGGAGGGGGTGAGTATTTTGACCATTTGCTTTGGAAGTAGGCAGTTCGCAGTAGGTATGGTTTGGCGACAGGCAGTTGCCAGTTGGCAGCCGTCGACAGGCCGTCGACAACAGGCAGTTGGCGACAGAAGCGCTTAGGACTTGCAGGAGGCAGCAGGTGGCCTTCTGGCAGGCAGCAGAGCGTTTTGCGGGTTTGCCTGCAGGATGGTACGCCTTGTGCTGCGTGCTACAGCATACCCAGGCCTGCGTGCTCACTGCAGCTTGCAGCGCATGCGCAGAACCTGGCATCGCGCAGCCAGCTTGGAAAGTGTGGGCGTTGTGTTGGGTGGCTTGCAGGCGTGCAGTCGGCATGGCGCAGGTGGAGTGCACTTCTTCTGTTCAAGCTGCAGGATACTTGCGCACTCGTGCTTGACAAGCCAAGGGCGTTTGAATCAGGGCAGGGCAAGTGAATGGCTGAGGGGTAGGTGTGCCTTGCACGTGCCCATCGCAACTCTCTTCCGAACCTGGATGCTGGGTGTCTGAATTAAATGACCACGCAAGTCCCCGGATGGCACATGGTCGGTCCATGTCTGCAGGTGCTGCAGCTGCGCATGGGTGGCACAGCAGGCGGCTGCCAGCCTGCTTGCCTGCACCAAGAGGGCCACCAGGACTGCGGCAGCAGCAGCACGTGCGCATCTACCCTGCAGCATGGGGGCCCGGGAGCACCCGCCTCCATCGCGCTCAGCCACGGCCAGCAGCAGCTGCTATGCCTGGCACGCATGCTGCTCGAGCGGCAACTGAAGCCCAGGGCGGTGGTGCTGCTGGACGAGATCACCTCCAGCGTGGACCGCAGCACGGCGCTCACCATGCACCAGGCGCGGCCTCTCCATCATTCACCGTGCACTGTGCACAATGCACTGTGCACCATGCACCATGCACCGTGCACTGTGCACCATGCACCATGCACCATGCACCGTGCACTGTGCACTATGCACCAGGCGCGGCCTCTCCATCATTCACCGTGCACTGTGCACCATGCGCGGACCCCACCATGTGCACCAGAGACGCGCGCGCACACTCTGTGATTGCGGGTCTGACGCTTGAAGCAAGAGCTTGCTGCTGCACGTGTGCAATCAATGAGGGATGTAAAAGAGGGGGAGGACCGCATACATTTTGAGCATCTTGCGCCCCCCGGGCACATGGGAGGCGATACATCAATTAACGTCCACATTTGTTCTGTCTACAGTTTATCCACATCCTCAATATTGCTGGCAGCACACACACACACACAGCACCATTTTGAGCATTTGCGCCCCCTGGCGCATGGGAGGCGATACATCATTAAACGTCCACATTTGTTCCGTCCACAGTTTATCCACATCCTCAATATTGCTGGCCTCGCACACACACACACACACACACACACACACACACACACACACACACACACACACACACACACACACACACACACACACA
>LKMJ01005955.1_pt1 | contig 11532 bp, 9 predicted proteins | sample 643391 | NCBI WGS metagenome assembly LKMJ01 (sample SAMN04112250, study PRJNA286221) | soda lake metagenome | biome: soda lake; feature: Kulunda Steppe; material: water; isolation source: sample PL-Br10 brine of Picturesque Lake | place: Russia: Kulunda steppe | collected 2010-07
GCGGGCGAGTCCTACCGGATCGAGCGGCGTCTACGACTGAGCGGCGAGCGCGCCCAGACGGCAAAGTGTGTGCTGGAGACGCCAGAGAGCAACGTCGACGGGGCACGCGCTGTGCGCGAGTACGTTACCGAACTGTTGCGGATGGACGCCGAGGCGTTCGTCAACTGCGCGTACGTCCGGCAGGGCGAGGTGAACAAACTGATCCACGCTTCGCCGAGCGATCGCCAGGACATGATCGATGATCTACTCCAGCTCGGGAAGCTGGAAGAGTATCGCGAGCGAGCGAGCGAGGCACGGTTGGCGGTCAAAACAGTTCTCGATGGACAGCGGGACGTGATCGAGAGCCTCGACTCCCAGATCGAGGACAAGGAACAAAAGGAGTTACACGCACAACTGAACGAGCTGGAGACCGAGCTGGAGGAGAGCAACGCCGAGATCGAGCGGCTCGAAACCCAGATCGAGTCCGCACGTGAGACCAAAGCCGACGCTGAGTCGGTGCTTGAGGAGTACGAGGAGAAACGCGAGCGGATCGACGAACTCGGAACCGATATCGAGGAGCTCCGCGACAAAATAAACGACACTGAGGATGAACGGGACCGTCTCAAATCTGAGATCAGCGAGTATCGCGACCGACTCGACGAGCTGCAGGACCGGCGGGAAGAGCTGCTGGCCGACGCGAACGTCGGCGATGAGGCGGACACCACGGCAGTCGAATCGGCTCTCGCCGACCTCGAAGCACGGGATGACGAACTCCGCGACGACCTCGAAACCATCCGGGGTGAGATCGGCGAATATACTACTACGGCCGAGAATGCACGCGAGCGCGCAGACGACCTCGAAGCGGAGGCCGAGCAGGCTCGTGAGGATGCCACCGATCTGAAAGCCGAACTCGACGAGGACGAGACCAAACTCGACGAGCGCCGGGACAAACTCGACGAGATCGACGACGAGATCGAGGCGGCGAAAGAAGTCTTTCAGGACGCACCGGTCGAGTTCGGTAAGGCGACTGACCACGCCGACTCGCTCGACGCCGAATACGAGGAGCTACGCGAGGAACTCACGGACGTCCGGACGAAGCTCGAATCCGCCAGAGCGTCGGTCGAGGAGGCCGAAGCCCTGCTGGAAGAAGGGAAGTGTCCCGAGTGCGGCCAGCCCGTCGACGATTCGCCACACGTCGACGCACTCGCCGACGATCGCGACCGCGTGGCGGAGCTCGAATCGAGGCGCGAGGAGCTGGCCGAGGAGTGCTCGGCGGTCCGCGAGCGCCGCGAGGCGGCCGAAGAGCTCGTCGAAGCGCAACGGCGTGTAACAGAACTTCGTACGAACCGCCAGAACGTCGAGCAACTGATCGAGGAACGGGAGGCGACGCTATCGGACAAACGCGAGCGGATCGACGACCTCGAAGAGCGTGCAGAAACCCTCGACGAGCGCGCGGAGAAAAAGCGGGCGGCTGCATCCGAGGCCACCGAGGAAGCCGAGGAACTTCGCGGTGAGATCGCCGATATCAATGCCGAACGTGGGGAGATCAGGGAGCGCCGCGAGCGGCTCGAATCGCTCGAAGAAACCCTCGACGAGATCGAGGAGCTACGAGCTGCCATCGAGGAGCACCGTGAGCGCCGTACCGAAAAGGACGAGTTGAACGACGAACGACGCGAGCGGCTGGCCGAAAAGCGCGAGCGCAAAACGGAACTGCAGTCGGCGTTCGACGACGACCGCATCGAGAAGGCCCGTGAGGACAGTGAACGTGCCGATCAGTATCTTGCGCAGGCAGAACCGGCTGTCGAAGAAGAACGCGAACGTCGCGACGACCTGCTCGACCGGATCGGTGGCATCAAAAACGAGCTGGGCGAGCTCGAATCCCTGCGCGAGAAACGCGAGAGCGTTGCTGCGCGACAGACTGCCCTCGAATCGTTATACGACGAGGCCCAACAGTTACAGGAGACCTATGGCGACCTGCGGGCTGAACTCCGCCAGCAGAACGTCGAGACGCTCGAACGGATGCTCAACGAGACATTCGATCTGGTCTATCAGAACGACTCCTATTCGCACATCGAACTCGACGGGGAGTACGAGCTAACTGTCTACCAGAAGGACGGCGCACGCCTGGCCCCTGACCAGCTATCGGGCGGTGAGCGCGCGCTATTCAACCTCAGCCTCCGGTGTGCGATCTACCGTCTACTCGCCGAGGGGATCGATGGGGCCGCGCCGATGCCGCCGCTTATCCTCGACGAACCGACCGTCTTCCTCGATTCGGGACACGTCTCACAGCTCGTCGAACTGATCGGTTCGATGCGTGATCTCGGCGTCGAACAGATTATCGTCGTGAGCCACGATGATGAGCTGGTAGGTGCAGCCGACAGGGTGGTCGAAGTGCGGAAGGATCCGACGTCGAACCGATCGTCCGTGGAGCGCCGCGAAGAGGTCGGGGTGAGGCCGCTTGCGGAGCAAGTGGACGATTAGTCGTTCGCCCGGAGGGTCGCAAGCGCCTCAACAGTACGGGCCGTAGCATCGTACCCGCGCTCATCGGCTATCCGACATTCTTCGACTAGCCCCGCCGCTCGCAACTCGGCCAGACGGCCGTAGAGATCCGACTCGCACAGATCGTACTCGCGCATCATGTCCCGAACCGGAGTTGGCCCGCGATCGCTCAGCTCCGCGAGCAACCCGAGGTCGGTGTCGTCGTGGACCCCTCGGAGAAGCTGTCGTACAGGGGTAGAAACGCCACTTGCTGCCGCTTCGAGCGGCGATACGCTGTTTACCGGTTCGAGCCGATCGTTGTCGACGTAGCGTTCGTTCCCGTCCTCGGGATCACGAACCAAACTGCTGTCCGCCGAGGACTTCACCACGATGTACTGTTTCCCCGAGCTGTCACGGACTGTTCGCATGGCACTGTGTAGTCGATGAACAATGATAACCACGGCGATTCGCCAACCGCACGAACTCGGTCAACCCTATTTTGCCCGTTGATACTTCACGTACGCGTGAACAAGCGAGAACAGACCGATTACAAACAACACAGCGCCAACCTGCCTGTAGGGTGTAAGTACGAGGAGGAGCGCGCCTATGCTACCGGACGTGATACCGATCTTCACCAGCAAAAACACACTCCAGAACGCTTTCTTGATCTCGGACGGGGCGTTCGACCCGTCCGGAATCTCGGGTGTCAGATTCTCCTCGGCATCCAGGACATCGAAATCCAGTTCGTCCTCGGGGTTGGCATCGTTGGGCTCGATTTCAAGCGGGTCGTCGAGGTTCACTGCCAACAGGTTGGAGATACAAAGTAAAAAAGTCGCCGTCCGAGACCGCCGGCGGATGGAGGGTTAGCTGAATTGAGGCGCTAAGCCCCTTCCTCAGCGAGCGCCGACCGAATGGGAGGCGCGAGCAGGGAGGGGATACAGCGTTCACACCTGGTTGTCGAGTTTGACTGTTCGTGTCGCCTCTACCCACGCGAGCGGATTGTCGGCATCGAAGAAAACGACGCCCTCGTCCGTCTCGTAGCGCTCGACCGTTTCGACACCACCCGCTCGTTCCGTCGTGCTATCCTGCCAGCCGGTTGTTGCGTGGTCGGAGACGTTCTTCATCTCTACAACCTTGTTATGTGTTACCACGTTATATGCTTTGTTGCTGCGGCCATACTGGCTCCGGACGATACCACCGACCGTATTTTAATAGTTCAGACAGCAAGTACTGGTATGACACGACGGAGCGTGCTGTTCTCGCCGGGTGATCGGCCCGAGATGCTTCGGACGGCAGCGAACTCGGCCGCCGATGTCATCGTATTCGATCTGGAAGATGCCGTCCCGCCGGATCGAAAAGCCGCCGCCAGAGAAACCGTCGTCGATATCCTTACTGATCCGGAGTTTGATCCGGCATGTGAAGTTCTCGTTCGGGTAAACGAACTACCGGGGGGCGAAGACGATCTCGATACTATTCTGATCGAGAACATACGTCTCGACGGACTGGTTCTCCCGAAAGTCAACGAGGTAGAGGATGTTGACGGGTTTGTGAGCGCAATCCGGGCTCACGGGAGCGAGTTACCAGTGTTCGCGCTCGTCGAGACGGCTGCTGGTGTCTTACACGCTGAGTCTATCGCCACAGTCGAGGCGACCGACGCTCTCGTGTTTGGGGCGGAAGACCTGACGGCGGATATCGGTGCAACACGAACCAGTTCCGGTGACGAAATTATGTATGCACGTCAGCACGTCGTCCTTGCAGCCCGCACAGCAGGTATCGACGCGATCGATACACTCTGTACCGCAGTCGACGACGAGGACCGCATTCGTGCGGACGCAAACCACGGTGCAACGCTTGGATACGACGGGAAGTTAGCGATCCATCCCACCCAGATCGATCCGATTCACGAGGCGTTCGTTCCGGGCGATGACGAGATTAAATGGGCGCGTCGCGTCCTTGCAGCCAGTGAACATCACGACGGTGTCTTCAAGGTCGATGGAGAGATGATCGACCAGCCGTTGATTCGTCGTGCCGAACGGATCAAGGACCGTGCCGGACGGCACTTCCACGAACAGTGACTACACTGACCGTTCGTTCGATTCGTAGCTTGAAACGTCCTCTATCGTCTATGCACTGTGGTCATGCGTGAACTAGTACTGAGCAGGATTCATTTTGCGTTCACTTTTACGACATCTATCACGTTCTATATTTACGTTTAAACAGTCATTGGACTTGTTTAATGCCTTTCAGTCTCTTTGAATATCGCTACACTTAAACTACCGGTGAGAAAAAGCTCGGGTATGTCTGATGGTGTCAATCCGTTCGAAAGCCTGCAAGAACAGATCGATGATGCTGGAGCGTTCATCGATATCGATGACGACGTCCTTGCACGGCTCAAACAGCCCGAGCGTGTACTGGAGACGAACCTTTCCGTCGAGATGGACGACGGTTCCATCGAGACGTTCACTGCGTTTCGCTCCCAGTTCAACGGCGACCGTGGGCCGTACAAAGGCGGTATTCGATACCATCCAAACGTCACCCGGGACGAGGTCAAGGCGCTCTCCGGGTGGATGGTGTACAAGTGTGCGACCGTTGGAATACCATTCGGTGGCGGTAAAGGCGGCATTATCATCGATCCGTCAGAGTACTCCGAATCCGAACTCGAGCGGATCACGCGGTCGTTCGCCCGCGAACTCCGACCGATGATCGGGGAGGATCTGGATATCCCCGCACCGGACGTCAACACCGGTCAGCGGGAGATGAACTGGATCAAAGACACCTACGAGACGCTCGAAAACACGACCGAACCCGGCGTCATCACCGGCAAGGACATCTCCAGCGGCGGGAGTGAAGGGCGCGTCGAGGCGACCGGTCGATCGACCGTCGTCGCGGCCCGTGAGGCGTTTGACTATCTGGACAAGGACCTCGACGGCGCTACCGTCGCCGTGCAAGGCTACGGAAACGCCGGCTGGATCGCCGCAAAACTCATCGACGAGATGGGCGCATCTGTCGTCGCCGTCAGCGACTCCAGTGGCGGTATCTACAACGCCGAGGGCTTCGATCCCGTCGCCGCAAAGGACCACAAAAACGAGACCGGTAGCGTTGTCGGGTTCGGGGACGCCGATGAAGAGCTCACGAACGACGAGCTCCTGACGCTCGATGTCGACTTGCTGATTCCAGCCGCGCTGGAAAACGCCATCGACGAATCCATCGCCCGAGATATCAAAGCGGATGTCATCTCCGAAGCAGCGAACGGCCCCATTACTCCACAGGGCGATGCCGTTCTCGAAAACAAAGACGTCATCGTAGTCCCGGACATTCTGGCGAACGCTGGTGGCGTCACCGTCAGCTACTTCGAGTGGGTCCAGAACCGCCAGCGATTCTACTGGTCCGAAGAGCGCGTCAACGAGCAGCTAGATGAGATCATCGTCGACTCGTTCGACACGCTCATCGAGGCATACGAGGACCACGACCTGCCAAGCCTTCGCGTTGCGGCCTATGTCGTCTCGATCCAGCGCGTCGCTACCGCCTTCGAGGAAGGCGGCGTCTGGCCCTGAGAAAGGATCTATTGTAGGCGCTCTACCGTTTCTACGAGTGGATGTCGTGCGTAATCGACCACTTCGACATCGTCGAGTCCATCGAGCTCATCGTTCTCCGCTGTCTGTTGCATACCCAGGTCGAGCATCTGATCGATGACGATAACGTAGGCGTCCATCTCTTCGACCCCGAGTTGATCGGCTGCAAGGACGCGGTGATGCCCGTCTGCCAGTAGATACTCTCCACCATTGTCGATGACGACCAGCGGTTCCGCCAGCCCGTGTTCCAGTTCGTACTGTCGTCCTTTTAGCTCGTCTGCATAGACCTTCGATTGGGTTGGCATGAGGTTTCCCAACGGGACCGTCCGTCGTTCTTGACGGAGTTTGACACCATGAATGTTCTCCAGGGTTCTGAGCAACTTGCCGACCTTCTCGGGAGTCGCTCGTTCGATCTGGCTGCGGATCACATCCGTATTACTGATAATTCCGACGAGATGTCCCGCGTCGTCGACGACCGGCAACTTCTGAATCCCCGATCGCAAGATTACGCGAGCGGCATCCGTGACCTTCATGTCCGGGTGGGCGACGATCAGGTCGGTCGTCATCACCTGAAAGATCGGCGTGGAGTCCTCTACCAATAACAGGTCACGCGCGCTAACAAAGCCCTCAACACGTCTGCGTTCACAGACCGGGAACCCATTATGCTCGTCAGTGCCGGCTATCTTCCGGGCCACTTCCGCGACGGTATCGTCCGGTGCGACCGTCTCCACGTCCCGGGTCATGTACTCTCTGACCTGTGCCGATCCACTGACTCCGCTCACGTCCATACTACACTATGGAGTCACGAGCGACAAAAACTCTGTCTTGGAACTACCGGTCCCCGGTCGGGGAGGTGCTATTAGCGGAAAGCAGCGGAAACTCGAACTCCGAGACCTCGTCAACGTACTCGTCGGGCAGGTCGAAGGGGCGCTCGTGTAAGGCCTCGAAAAAACGGTCTCTGACGACGTCCTCGACGACTGACTCTCTCGTCTCGTCGGTATCTTCGACGGCCCCGAGTACGCCAATTGGAATCTGGGCTCCCGCCATATCCGAATGGCCCCCGGCGCTGCCAATTCGGTTGAACGCCTGCCGCAAGGTCTCACCGAGATCAAGTCCGCCGCCGCGTGATCGGGCCGAGACGTAAATCGTATCATCGATAACCCCCCAGACAAGCGTCGCGGAGACGCCGTCCATCTCGAGCAACTGATCTGACGCCTGGGCAAGTGAGTCACGATCCGATATTTCGCCGACGCTCGTCGTCAGTATCGATCCGTCGATTTGCCGGTTCTCGATGGCCCGTGCAACGGTATCAAGTGTCTCTCCGGACACGCTTGGCGATTCGACTCGTTCGAGCAGGGACGTATTGGCGTGTTCGATCAACTCACTTGCCGCCCGGAAGTCGAGGTCTGATACTTCACGCTCGAAGTCGTCGGTATCGATGCGAATGCCATACAGCAATGCGCTTGCAACTGTCTCGTCGAGATCCAGATCGAACTGCGAAAAATAATCGGCCAGCAAGGTACACGTTGCCCCAGCATCGCTACGAATATCGACAAATCGCCCGTCAACCGGCCCTCGTGGTGGGTGATGGTCGATTACGATATCGATGGCCAGTTCTTCCGGGAGCTGATCGTTGATTCCCGGTCTGCTGTGATCGACAAGCGCGAACCCCGAAAACTCACCCAGTTCCTCAGGATCGTTGGGGTCTAGCTGTCGAAGGTCGATATCGAGCAAGTTCACCATCGCCTGATTCTCCTGGTGGTTGATGCTCCCATAATGACATGGGACGGCATCGATCCCGACATGCTCCGCCAGGCGAGTGAGCGCTATCGCGCTTCCGATCGCGTCCGGATCCGGATTGTCGTGTGCGATCACGGCGAGTCGACCGTCGATGCTCTGTAACGTCGACCGCAATCGACGCGAACGCGTGGCTTTCGGACCTGTAGCGTACCCGAGCACGTGCCCTGCGAGTTCCGTGCTCGGCTCTATTAGACGGTCCGTGAGTTCACGTAGCGTCGACAGTTCGCCGTCGGTTGGACCTGTTCCGGAATACGCCAGAAAGAAGGCATCGGGATAGACCTCGCGTGCTGTCTTTGCCATCTCGACGCTGCGCTTCGAGTCGTCGTCGGCGATGATGACAACATCAGCAGTCGCTGTAACCTCTCCAAGCAACTCGGGGTCCGTCGGATCTCCTTCCGTCACAGTTCTATCCGGGCCCCGGAGCGCATCGATCCGGTCCGGATCGTCCGCAATAACGTGTAGACTGCCATCCTTCCCGGCGATACGGCTGGCCAGTGTCTGGCCGACCGTCCCACAGCCCAGCAGTAGCCGGGAAACCATACCGATCTATACCGATCCGTCGGAGTAAAAGCTACCGTCTTCGATCCGTGGAAACAACGTCAGACGCGGGCGGAGAACGCCCGAGTTGCCGATCTCAGGCCAACAGCGACGCGGCGGCGTTGACGGCCGTGTCAGCGACGGGACCGAAAGCCGCAAGCAGCGCAACCGTGACGACGGCCGCGGTGATGATAGCGACGTACAGCCCAGTTGGCGTGTCCGGGAGCGAAAGGTCGTCGGCCGGCTTTTCGAGCCACATGGCCTTCATCAGCTTTGCGTAGTAGTACAGCGAGAGCGCGCTGGCGGCCGCACCGATCGCGGCGAGCCAGACGAAGCCGTTGTTCACTGCACCCGCAAAGAGGACGTACTTGCTCCAGAAGCCACCGCCGAGGGGCAATCCAGCGAGGTTCACGAGGAACACCGACATCGCGACCGAGGCGATCGGTGCCTGCGTCGCGAGGCCGTTGAAATCCTCGAAGGTGCGTCCGATCTCCCAGTGCTCGGTCATCGCCAGGAACAGGAACGCGCCGGTGTTCATGAAGCCGTAGACGAACAGGTGCATCATCGCACCGCCGAGCACGAGTTCGTTCGCGCCACCGGTGTTCGACAGCGCCGCGAGTCCGATCAGCGCGTAGCCAGCGTGTCCGATCGAAGAGTACGCCAGCATTCGCTTGACGTTGTTCTGGACTGCAGCGGCGAGGTTACCGAGGATCATCGTTACCACGGCCAGCACCTGGAAGACAATCATCCACTCGATACCCAGATCGACCATCGCCGCGATCGGGAACGCATCGACGAAGATGCGGAACGCGATCACGAACCCTGCGGCTTTCGACGCTGACGAGAGGAACGCGCTGATCGGTGCCGGTGCGCCCTCGTACGCTTCGGGTGCCCAGAAGTGGAACGGGACGGAGGCCGTCTTGTAGGCAACACCACCGATCATCAGCAGGATACCGATGCCGAGGATTCCCTCGTCGAGAACGTTGTCGAGTGAGCCCGCGATTTCGGGGATCAGCAGCGAGCCCGTTGCGGCGTAGACGAGGCTGATACCGTACAGGAAGATCGCCGAGGAGACCGCACCGATCAGGAAGTACTTCAGCCCCGCCTCGACGCTACCGCGGTTGTGCTTGAGGTACGCGACCAGCGCGTACGACGGCAGGCTCGCGAGCTCGAGCGCGATGAAGACGGTGACGAGGCTGTTTGCCATCGCCATCGTGACCATCCCGGTCGCCGCGAGCAACACCAGCGAGTAGTACTCGCCACGGTGGTGCAGATCGTCGACGTAATCGTAACTACCGATCAGCACCAGAGAAGTGACGCTGAGGACCACGAAGGTGATAAACAGCGCCATCTCGTCGACGACGAGCGCAGACTCGAACAGCAGGAACTGCGTCTCGCCGACGCCGTCGAGCAGATACCACGCAGTGAACGCGAGCGCGACCAAGGTCCCGCCCACCGCGGTCCCCGCAATCAACTCGTGACTCGTCGAGTCGGGATCGATACTATCGATTACGAACGCCAGTAACGCCGTTGCTGCGAGGATCAGTAGCGGTGCGAGCGCCTCGTAGGTAGTCACGTCGAGTACGCCGAATTCAGCCATTAGCTATCACCTCCGGGAAGGATCGGGTCGACCGCATCGGTGATCATCTCGAAGATCAGGTCCGGCGCGACGCCGAGCAGGATGATCAGGCCGAGCAGGACGAACAGCGGCAGGACATCGTGGATCGGTGCACGCTCGACCTCGTACTCCGTATCGAGGTGGTACGGTCCAAAGAGCGTGCGCTGCATGGCGTACAGCAGGTAGCCCGCAACGATGACGATCCCGAACATCGCCAGCGCCGTGAACAGCGGCGCGAGCGAGCCGATAGCGTCGACCGCGCCAAAGGAGCCGAGGAAGATGAAGAACTCGGCTGCAAAGCCGCTCATCAGCGGTAGCCCCATGTAGCCGAACGCACCGGCGATGAAGATACCGACGACGACCGGCATCTTATCAGCCATACCGGACATGTCGGTGACCATCCGCGTGTGCGTAGCGTTGTAGATGACGCCGACCGCCATGAACATCAGCCCGGAGATCAGCCCGTGGCTGATCATCTGGAAGGTCGCGCCACCGACACCGTAGACGGTGTACGCGATCAGGCCGAGGATCACATAGCCCATCGAGGACACCGAGGAGTACGCGACGATACGCTTGAGGTCCTGCTGGGCGAGCGCGAGCATCGCGCCGTAGATCACCGAGACCACGGCAAAGACCGCGATCAGGACCGCGAAGTCAGTCGCGACGTCCGGCAGCATCGTGAAGTTGAAGCGGAGCAGGGCGTAAGTACCCATCTTCAGCAGGACGCCCGCCAGCAGCACCGACACCGGGGTCGGCGCTTCGACGTGAGCGTCGGGAAGCCACGTGTGGACCGGGACGACCGGCACCTTCACCGCGAACCCGGCGAACATCGCGAAGAACGCGAAGACCTTCAGCGTGTTCGCGTCGATCCACGGTGCGGCGTCGGGCTCAGCCCCATCCAGCACGAGCGCCTGGGCGGTGTCTGCCAGGTTGAACGTGTCCAGCCCGAGGCCGAACACGAGCGCCACGAAGCCGATGAACATCACCAGCGACGCGACGTTGGTGTAGATGAACATCTTGATCGCGGCGTACTTGCGGCGGGAGCCGCCCCAGACGCCGATCAGGAAGTACATCGGGATCAGTACGGCCTCCCAGAAGACGAACCAGAGGAAGAAATCGAGCGCAGCGAAGACGCCGATCAACGCCGCCTCCAGGAACAGGACGAGCCCGTAGAACTGGGACTGACGTTCGTCGATCGGCGTCCACGCGCTGACGATGGCGAGCGATGTCAGGATCGTCGTCAGGACGACCAGCGGTAGGCTGATCCCGTCCAGGCCGACGTGCCAGTCGATCGTGTAGAGTCCACCGAGCTCGATCCACGTCTCACGCGTGTAGAAGGCGATGTCCGCGGGATCGGCCAGCAGGGCGTTGCCGCTCGCATCGAACGCGCTGTACATCCAGAGGCTCCCGACAACCGGCAACAGACTGACGCCGAAGGCCAGTTTACCAGCGTACTTGTTCGGGGCCGCGAGCACGGCCAGCGAGCCGATCAGACAGACTGCAATGAGCGCTTCAATCATCATAGTAACCACCCTCCGTGGAGTCCGA
>LKMJ01005957.1_pt1 | contig 11529 bp, 13 predicted proteins | sample 643391 | NCBI WGS metagenome assembly LKMJ01 (sample SAMN04112250, study PRJNA286221) | soda lake metagenome | biome: soda lake; feature: Kulunda Steppe; material: water; isolation source: sample PL-Br10 brine of Picturesque Lake | place: Russia: Kulunda steppe | collected 2010-07
GAGCCGCTCATCTACGTCCTCGGCCCGGATGCAGAGGCAGTTGCGGAGACGACCACCGACCTCGTCTGATCCGGAGAGAATAGACTGGCGTACAGCCGGTATCTCGTCTGATGCAGAGAAGATTGACTGGCGTACAGCCAGTAGGACCAAGAAGATATTCGTAACACAGAAACCCATGGGCTCGGAAACCGCACAGGAGTTTTATGGCCGCTGGGCCAGCCTCTACGATCTGATCGCGCGGCGAACACCCGGAATTCCGCGACTCCGGCGGCGAGCAGCCGCTGCCTGTCGACTCGATCGGGGCGACACCGTCGTCGAAATGGGGTGTGGAACGGGGGCAAATCTGCCGTACCTACGCGAGCAGGTCGGCCCCGAGGGAACCGTTATTGGCATCGATTTCACCCGCCCGGTACTCGATCGGGCTCGCGAACACACCGCGGAGTACGACAACGTCCACGTCGTTCGAGGCGACGCGACACAGCCGCCGATCGGTCTGAAAACGGGAGCGGGCGTCGATGCCATCCTCGCGACGTTCGTCGTCGGCATGCTCGACGATCCGGCAGCCGCCGTCGACGACTGGTGTGAGCGGGTCGGCTCCGGCGGCCACGTCGTCCTCGCTAACGCCGCGCGTAGCGACGAGTGGTACGCCCCGCCGGTCAACGCCGTCTTCCGGGCGATCGTCGTCCTTTCGACGCCACCGACGACGAAACTCCGCTATGAGAACGAGCCCCATCTCCGACTCGACACGAAAATTGCGAGCGCACACAGCCGGCTCCGCGAGCGATCGCGTGCGATCGCCAACGAGACCCACGTGTTTGGCGTCGTCAGACTGACTGGCGGTGCCGTCGCGTAGCGATCGGAACGTGACGGAGTTAGCTCTGGCAACGGAGCCCCACTCCAATCAGCGCCAGCAGGGAAACGGCTGTCACTACGACCCCGAACCCTGGCACAGAGTCGTCGGCTGTGCCGTCAGTATCGTCGTCCGCCAGCGCGAACGTCAGTTCAAACCCGTTGAGGTCCGTCCCGGCGTCCCAGCTCGCTTGCGCGTCGGTCGTCTCCGTCGGCTCTGGTGTCGCCGACTCGATCGTCGCTCCGTCTGGCCCGTCAACGACGAGCGCGCGATCGGTCTCGTAGCCGCTTGCAAACGGTTCAGTTAGCGTGAGCTGTCCGTTCTCGACGGCTGCAAGCGACTCCCACTCCACCGAGAGCACGACGATCCCGCGATCGCCACTCGTCTGCAGGTCGATCGCGTCTGCCGTCACCGCGTTCTCGGCGCCGGCATCTGCGTTCGCGGCAACCGACTGCATCCGATCGGTGAAACGGGTGAGCATCTCGTCTCTGTCCTGCTCGCTTTCGTCGATCGTCTCGAAGGCGTCGCGTTCGTCCTCACTGGTTAGATCGTAGACGCTGACCAGCGAGACTGTCGCGTCACCGTCCGCTGTCAGTTCGACGTAGAGTGTGGGTTCATCAGCGTCAGCTGGCTGGTCTGCTGTCCCACTGGCTCCGGCGATCGGCGTGACCAGCAGCGCTGAACAGATGAGGACGACACAGAGTGTGGCAAGTCCCTGTCGCATCTTATCGGCTCCCGGCGTAGTTCTGCCCCCGATCATCACTGTCACTGTCTGTCTCGTTACGGTCAGTCGAGTCGTCTGCGTCGTCAGCATCGTCGGCACCGCCAGCACCCGGCCGATCGATCGGGGCACCGGGCTCACGGTCCGTGTCGACTGGCTGACCAACGTTCGGTCCGGCGATCGACTGGCCGATCTCGGCAACGTCGGGACCACCGATCTCGGCAGCGCGATCGGCGAGCGTCTGGATCGCGTCGACATCGATGTCACGCTCTTCTAACAGGTCTTCGTCGAGTTCACCGGCCGTGGCTGCAGTGCCGTTTGCCAGTCGCTCGGCGGTCGTTTTCTCGGTTGCAACGGACGCCATTCTGGCTTCGTACTCTCCCTGCGTGATTTCGCCAGCCTCGTAGGACTCGTTCAGCGAGTCCGATCGTTCTTCGAGCTCGTCAATTCGCTCCTCGACGTCAGCGAGTTGCTCGCCAACGACGTCGGCTTTGGCGTCGTCAGTCGATGCGTTGGCGACCGAGAGTCCGTACGCACGCTCTGTGACTTCGCCATCGAACTCAGCCTCTTGGACGCCGATGACGCCCGAGAGCTGCTCACCCGGTGCAGCGCCGTCATCAGTGTCATCTTCGCTCTCTTCTTGAACGCTCACAGCACCGCCGATGTCGGCGGCCGCAAGCGGCATCGCCACCATCGAGGCGGCGAGCAACAGTGCAAGTACGATCGTCGTTGTTCGCTTCATTACGAATTATCGGTGGCGCTGCCACCCCATATATCGGGTCGATTATGACCCCGATTCAACGACTGTCAACGACAATTGACACTGTTTGTTGGCGTCGAAAACGGAGGAAAATCGGCGAAACGGTCCGGCGCAGTCGTGCGGTTTTGCCGTTTTGGCGACTCATACCGATAGCGCTCCGTATCAGGTGCCCTGCTCGTTGGCCTCTGCAGCTTCCGCCTCCCGGTCGGGCAGTGAGAGCACGTTCTCACGACCCAGCCGGAACGACTCGACCTCGCCGTCCTCACGCAACGAACTGACGACCTTGCTCGTCTTCGCGTCGGTCCAGCCAAGCTCTGAGACGACATCCTGTTGTTTCATGCGCCCACCGCGGTCGGCGAGCAGCCGAAGCACGCGCTCTTCGTTGCTCAGGAACTCCTCCGGAACGGTCTCCCGATCGGCAGCCGCCGTTTCGTCGTCGCCGTCGGTCGCCGTGGTCACGTCGCCCGCGTTGTCACCTCCTGCTTTTGCCGTCGGAATCCCTGCCTCTCCCCCGCTCTGTCGGCGATACCACACCGCGACAGCGAGACCAACGATGCCGAGTGCGCCGATACCAATCGCGATCGACAGTCCACTGAGTCCACCCGTTTCCCCACTCGAAACGACGAGCCGGGGCTCACCCGAGACGAACTCCGTCGATGACCCGCGCCAGATGACCGCGTGCTGTCGGCGATCGTCGGTCGCTGGGCTGACATCTGTCAGGTCGTACGTCTCGGGCCAGGCGATCAGCAACCGGGTTCCGTCGTCGAGAAAGAGCCCGTCGATCGCGTCGCCAGCTCGCAGTTCGTTCCCCTCGGAGACGGCAAAGCCGTCCCAGTCGAACGTGTATCTGATGAGCCCGTAGTCGCGTGCGAGCGACTGGCGCTCGGTCTCGATCGCAAAGCCGTCGACTGTCATCTCACGCCCCGTCGTGTCGCTGGCTGTCGCCGCAGTCCCCTCGATCCGATCGGCGAACCGATTCAGGCGTGGCTCGGGGTCGTCCGCGATATCGCGCTCGATCTCGGCGAACGCCTCGGTCGTCTCCTCGTCGTCGAGTCGGACCCAGAACTCCACGGTCCACGCAGCGGAGCCGTCCTCGGCGAGCGCGATATCCATGCGGACTTGGTCCGGATCAACATCTTCGGGCCCAGCCGAAAGCGGGTCCGACGACCCGACAGTGGCGGCGTCTGGCTGGCTCTGCTGGTGGTCGGCTGACCCACCGACGACAGCGATCGGGCCAGCGACGAGCACCGACAGCGCGAGCGTGACAATCAATAATCGTTGGACCGATCGAAACCGAGTCACAGGCCATAGTATCCCAGAGGAGTCGTTTACCTGTTGTGGTCGGTCAAAAATAGTGTGGAGCCGCTAACTGGTCGTCGAGAGCGGGCGGTTATAACCAGAGCAGGCGCAAAACCCACGACTTCAGTCGTGGGAGGATGTCACTACCGTCCGACGACAGGGAGGACGCTCTCGTCGGCTGCCACCTCGGCGATCGTACTGGAGACCGCATCAATCACGCCACTGACAAGACTACCGACGGCGCTGGCGATCGCGCCGAGCAACTCCGAAACGAAGTCGGGAACGACTGAGGGAAGGTCATCTGGCGGTCCCTCACCCGGCGTTGCGCCGACCGATCCGGCCATCCCGATGAGAAGGACGCTACTGACTGCGATCGCAAGGAGTGTTTGTCGGTTCATACTGTTCTGATAGTCTGGACCGTACTTGAGCTAGACAGATACTGTCGTCGGCTTTCTCCCGTTTTCGCCGAATATCGGCGGGTAGCGCCCGACCAAGTTCCGATCGGCAAGCTACACGTCGAGTTCCGATCGGAAGGCACTCCACCGCGGGTCGATCGGTCGGCCGTGGAATATCGTGCAGCGATCGATTACTCGGTTGACTCGCCCAGCGCTGTCGTCTCGTGAATCCGATCGGCCAGCGAGTCGGGGATCGGCGTTGGCTGGTAGCTCTCGGCGTCGATGTGGACGAGCGTGGTTTCGGCAGTCGCGACGACGGTCTCGTCAACGAGGAACTCGTAACTCATCGTGAAACTGGTCGTCCCGACGTTCGTCACAACGAGGGCGATCGAGAGATCGTCGTCGAGTCTGATCGGTCGGTTGTAATCGATCTCCAAGCCGGCGACGACGAACGGATACTCCCAGCTGTCGAACCCGAGGACCTCCTCGGCGTACGCGAGTCGTGCCTCCTCTAGATAGTTGGCGTAGACAGCGTTGTTGACGTGGTCGTAGGGATCGAGGTCACGAAACCGGACCGGAATCTCGACAGTAAACTTCTCACTCATTGGTTGTTTTCTCCCCCTTCAGACACAAGTAGGCACGGGTACCGGCTATCTGTGAGGGCGTCCTGATCCACCCTAGCCGTACACTCCTACTCCGAACCGTACACGCGTGCGTGCTCACTGCAGAACTCGGGCTCGTGAAGCTGTGCGCCGACGAGGTCTTCGTGGTAGTGAGCGTTGAACAGGCGACACATCTCCCGATCGCAAAACGGGTCGCCGGTCTGGAGGTAGTCGACAGCTTGGAGGACGTAGCCTTTCAGCGCGTCGGTCGTCCGCGGGTCGTCTTCGATCAGAAAGTCACCGTCAATTCGGTTTTCGAGGACTTCGCGAGGTGGCGTATCACCCGAGAGCAGCGAGTGGCGTTGCTTTTCTTTGTAGTACGCTTCGGGCTTTGCCAGGGCCTCATAGAGGCCGGGAACCGAGACGATCGCGGGCTGTCCGAGGACGTTCACGCGCTTGTGCCAGCGGCCGTCGTGGTCGCCCCACGTCCCGATCGCGCGATCGAGAATCGGCACATGGAGTGTGTCGAGGCTGCGTTCGTCAGCCGGCAGGGCAGTGTTGAGCGCCTGCTGAATCTGGAGGCCATCATACAGCACGCCACCCTCCCGTTCGGGGTTGTCGAGTGCTCGCTGCTCGTAGCGGATCGTCCCCAGCATCGTGTTGCCCGTCGACCGATCGTACGGCGAGAGGACCCGCGCTTTGGCGAAACGTTCGGGGAGGTCGTCAGTTCGGTACACGCCGAGGAACCGATCGCGAACCAACACCTCGCTTTCGAGGCGGTCTGCGAGCCAGTCGGCGATCGCATCGACATCGGCGACGCTCGTGGGGTTGCGGTAGAGGACCACAGTATCGACCATATATGAACTAGTTGTACCACCAAGTGAAACAGTTACGATCGACGTTCGGGTGAGAGAGAAAGGGTGGCGATCGACACAGACAGCCGCCTGTGGCGGTGGTCGACCACGTCGTGGTGACCATGACAATGTAGCGTGCCGTGTGTCGACACACCGCCACCGCGGCAAATCGATCGTATCTGTTGTACAGTATTAATGTATCGGTTTCCGTCAGGTTCCGCACGATCGACCGATACAATCTGTCGGAACTCATCATCACGACGCCGCTGGCGGTATTCGGCTAAAGGGCGCTTACAGCGCTGAAGCCGCCCGACGATCGTCGGCCGGTTACAGAACTGAAAAACGGCCAGTTGCTGGGCAAAAATTACGCCAAGACTGCTACATCGTTGGGAAACCCACACGGTCAATCCCAACAGAAACACGCTGGATTTATCAGGGCGGACAGCCGATATTCGGCTGCTATGGGACAAACTCTCACCGAAAAGATTCTCGACGACCACCTTGTCGAGGGGGAACTCGAGACCGGCGAGGAGATCGGTATCGAGATCGACCAGGTGCTCACTCAGGACACCACAGGGACGATGGTCTGGCTCCAGTTCGAAGCGATGGGACTGGACGAGGTCCAGACCGAAATCGCCGCCCAGTACTGTGACCACCAGACCTACCAGTTCGACTTTAAAAACACCGACGATCACCGTTTCCTGCGTTCTGCAGCCGGCACCTATGGCGCTCATTTCTCTCGCCCCGGCAACGGTATCTGTCACAACGTCCACCGCGAGAACTTCGCCGCACCCGGCAAGACGCTGCTCGGCTCCGACAGCCACACGCCAACCCCCGGCGGCCTCGGCCAGCTCGCGATCGGTGCTGGCGGGATCGACGTCACCGTTGCGATGGGTGGCGCACCGTACTACATCGAGATGCCGGAAGTCGTCAGCGTCCGACTCGAAGGCGAACTCCCCGCGTGGGCCACCGCAAAAGACGTCATTCTAGAACTGCTCCGTCGCCTCTCGGTCAAAGGCGGCGTCGGCAAGATTCTCGAATACACCGGCCCCGGTGTCGAGACCCTCACCGCCCCCGAGCGGATGACGATCACCAACATGGGAACCGAACTCGGCGCGACGACGTCGATCTTCCCAACTGACGAGCAGACCGAAGACTACCTCGAACGCGTCGGTCGTGGCGATGAGTACGTCGAACTCCAGCCCGACGAGGACGCCGAATACGACGACGAAATCGTCGTCGATCTCTCGGATCTCGAACCGCTGATCGCCCAGCCGTCGATGCCTGACAAGGTCGTTCCCGTCAGCGAAGTCGAAGGCGAATCCGTCGAGCAGGTCATCGTTGGCTCCTGTACGAACGGTGGCTACGAGGACATCCTCCCCGTCGCCAAGATGCTCGAAGGCCGCGAAACCGCGATGGAGACCGAGACGATCGTCGCACCCGGCTCCAAGCAGGCCTCCGAGATGCTCGCCCGCCAGGGCTGGGTTGCCGAGATGATGGCTGCCGGTGTCAACTTCTCCGAAGCAACCTGTGGGGCCTGTATCGGAATCGGTCACGTTCCAGCCTCCGACTCGGTCTCGCTGCGAACGTTCAACCGCAACTTCGAAGGCCGATCGGGAATCGAAGACGACAACGTCTATCTCTGCTCCCCGGAAGTCGCTGCGGCTGCGGCAATTAAAGGCGAGATCATCGATCCACGCAACCTCGCCGACGAACTCGACGATCTCGACGCACCCGGCGTCGAACTCCCCGACGAGTACGACGGCTCCAAAACGGACCTCATTTCGCCCGAGGAGGCCGTCGACGACGAACTCATCAAAGGTCCGAACATCGGCGACGTGCCGATCAAAGACGGCCTCGGCACCGACTACGACAGTGAGGTGCTGCTCAAGATGGAGGACAACATCACGACCGACCACATCATCCCAGCAACGCAGGACATCCTGATGTACCGGTCGAACGTCCCCAAACTGAGCGAGTTCACCCTGAGCCGGGTCGACGACACCTTCGCCCAGCGCGCACTCGACGCTGACGGCGGCTACCTCGTCGCTGGCGAGAACTACGGCCAGGGCTCCTCGCGTGAACACGCTGCCCTCTGTCCGATGTATCTGGGCATCGAAGCTGTCTTCGCCCAGAGCTTCGCTCGCATCCACCGCGCGAACCTCTTTAATTTCGGTATCGTCCCGCTGACGATCGACGAAGACACCTACGCAAAGATCGAGCAGGGCGACACCCTCGAGATCAACGAAGACGTCGAAGCGGCCGTCTCCAGCGGCCAGACGGAGTTTGCCGTCAGCGTCAACGACGACTGGGAGTTCACCGCGACACTCAACGCCTCCCAGCGCGAACGTGACATTCTCGCTGCCGGTGGCAAGCTCTCGTGGACGAAAGACCAGGCAGAGGACGCAAGCGGCGCGGCCCCAGCTGACGACTAAGCAGTCAGTTTCCCCATTCTGACTTTTATTTTCTCCCTCGACAGCCGACGCAACGTGCCGATCGGCGGTCACTCTGTGATTCGATCGGCGTATCGATTCATAAGGTGGAACGAGTGTCTTCAACAGCTTAACAACAGCAGGGGACGACAGTCGAGATACACCGTCTCGAAGCCACAATGTATCGGCTCCCGCTCCTTCCGCGATGGATTCGGTATCTCGCGTTGGTGTCCGTCGCGATCGTGATTGTCACGTTTTCTATTGTTCCGTTACCACGGTGGGTGACATCGTTCGGACCACTTGGACTGCTTCCGATCCGCCAGTACCTCCATCTGATAGCCTACGCAGGTTTTACAATCGTTCTCGGCTATGCCGTTGCCGACATCGATCGGCCAGACTGGCAGATTCTCGGTGGGGTGTTCGTTGTCACTGTCGCATTCGGCGGGGCGATGGAGGCACTCCAGTTGACCCTCCCGCATCGTACTGCCAGCGTTCGCGATCTCGTTATGAACGCTGCTGGTGCAGCCGTTGCTGTTGGCGTGTGGCGGGTTCTGTTTCCTCGGGTTCAGGATCCCTGAAGACGCCGCCGGTATGTTCGGCATAGCTGACAACGAGGTGTCCGCTGGGACGATCGACCACTCCCTCCCGACACGGTTGGTTCCCACTCGGACGGACAGCGTCTTGGTGACACAGCCGATACCAGTACGAAACTGCATGGCTGGCTACGAAAACGACGGCTATCGGCGACTGTTCGGCGGCGACGGGCTCACGTTCGGAGCTGGATTTCCGCTCACCGGAACGAACCGATCGACACCCGCAATTGAGACTGAACTGCACCTTGCCTCTCATGCGGAGTCGATCGGCTTCGCTGGGCTCTGGGCACGGGATGTCCCGACCTACTGGCCGAAATTCGGCGATGCGGGCCAGACGTTCGATACGTGGCCGTGGCTCTCACATGTCGCAGCCCACACTGACGAAATCGCACTCGGAACGGCGAGTGTCGTCCTCACGCTCCGCCATCCGCTTCACGTCGCCAAATCGGCCGCAACGGTCGATCGGCTCTCGGATGGCCGACTCGTCTGTGGAATCGCCAGCGGCGATCGGGACCCGGAGTTTCCGGCCTTCGGCGTTTCCCGGGAGCAGCGTGGCGATCGGTTCCGGGAGGCCGTCGAAACGATCCGGACGGTCTGGCGGGAGGGCTACCCCGACTGTGACGGCGAATGGGGCTCGCTCGACGGCGAGTTGGATGTCGTTCCGAAGCCGACGACGGAGACGGTTCCGCTGTTGCCTACGGGGTATGCCCGCCAATCGCAGGAGTGGATCGCCGACCATGGCGACGGCTGGCTCTTTTATCACTTGCCGGAGCGAACCCTCGAAGACTACGTACAGCAGTGGCGATCGGCTGCGGGCGAGAAGCCGTTTGCGATGGCAATCCGTGTCGAGTTGGCCGACGATCGGGCGGCCGGCCCCGAACCGCTGCATCTCGGCTACCGGGCTGGTATCGAGTGGTTCCGGGACTACTTCGAGCGGATCGACGATCTCGGCGTCGATCACGCGATCGTCTCGATCGAGAACGACGACCCCAAGAACGCACTGACGCGGTTTGCAGACGAGATCATCGATGGACTGTGAGGGGAGCGATCGGAGTCACTACGGATAGCGCTCCGTATCAGTCGTCGCTTCGACTCCGATCGCGAACGTGCTGTTTCTGTTGTCGCTCGGTGACGTGATCGATACCGTCGGCGAGTTCGTCTCTGAGCTCGTCTTCGAACGCGTCTACTTCGTCCAGAAACGATGTCGAGAACTCTTCGACGAGTTCGAACGTCCACTGATCGCTGACCGCGCCGGCTGGGAGGTGGTCATCACGGAGGGCGTTTGCCCACTCAGCGTGGTTGGCCTCGCGAAGGCCGTCTTCAGCGTCGGCCATCCGGTCCATCGCGTGACCGAGCTGGTGGTGAAACTCCAGCAAACTGCCGTAGGCCCGGTGGACGTACTCCATCCCGAGTTGCATGTCGTGGAGAGCTTCCTGTTCTGACTCGCTGAGGTCGAGATCGTCTGGATCGGTTGTCATCCTCCAGCCCCGACCACGAGTGGCCGAAAAGAGGTTGCAGGCCCGGCAACGGATTCCGGTTCTCGATCGATCGAACCAGCACACTGACTGTCACGCAACGGTATAGGTGTCAGTGAACGACATGGCGCTGCTCGACGACCTCTCGGGATACGAGTTTGAAGATCTGATGGAAGACGTGTTTCGCCATTTGGGCTACGAAAACGTCCGCCAGTCACGCAAGACCGCAGACGAGGGGCGAGATATTCTGATGGAAGAGCTCGTCGACGGCCGCCGCCGCGCGGTCGTCGTCGAATGCAAGCACACGGCGGCGGTGAGTCGCCCTGTGGTCCAGAAACTCCACTCGGCGATGGCGACCTACGACTACGACGGCCCGGTTCGGGGGATGGTCGTCACGACCGGCCGTTTTACCGGCCCGGCACAGGAGTATGCCGCCGACCTCGGCGGGCGGGTCGACGGTGGCGTCGAACTGATAGACGGTACCGACCTGCGCGAGATCGGCGACGAGATCGGCATGGACCTCTACAATGGTCGGATCGAAATCCTCTGTGAGGAGGCGTTCGCACCAGCCCACCCGACGATCGGTCGGCGTGCACCGCTGTTCGAGGTCGTCGACTCGATCGACAACCTCGATCGGGCAACGCTGCCGACCCCCGAGACGGTAGTCGAGTTCGAACCGATGCTGACGGTGTCTGCCCGGACGAGTGCCACGTTCGAGACCTCAGTCGGCGTCATCCACAGCCTCGATGAGACGACCGATCTCGTCCTCTCGGCCGATCGGCAGGCACCACGGGTTGCCGACAGCGCCGTCCAGTCGCTGGTCACGACGCCGAGTGCGCCCCGGATCGAGCTCGACGATCCGGAGTTAGAGAGGCAGTACGATCGGATCGAGCGCAAGCGCTTCGGCCAGACCGAAACCGAGTACAAAGAGTGGGCGATCGATCGGCTCCGGGACGCCCACACGACGACGGTCCACTACACGGGCGACAACAACGTCGACTACCAGAAGACGTGTCGCCCGAACCGATCGGACATCTCGGTCCAGTCGATCGATCCGATTTATCTGCCCCACGTCCGATCGCGGCTCTCACTCGGCGAGTACGAGTACCGGTTTGGCTACTACGCGGCTGGCCCCTCACGCGCGACGACGAGAAACGAGTACGGCGAGTGTGTCCACTGTGGCCGTTCTGGCGGGCTAACCTACTGTGAGAACTGTGGCAGCATCAACTGCGACGATCACATCCGGACGGAGCGACTCGCAGGCGAGCCGGTCTGTACCGGCTGTGCTGTCACCGAACGGTTCGCGCTGAAGACGAAGTACTTCTACGACGAACGGAACCGCGATCGGTTCCGCGAGGAGTACGACGAGATGGCGATCCACGAGAAAGCACGGGAAAACGTCCCGCTTGCGGCTGGAGGTATTTTCGTCATACTGCTGGTCGTAATTGGGCTGTTGGTCGGAATCGGGATCGTCTGAGACGGTCCGTTCGGTCGGCTTGGCATGCCGATCGGGGACTTCGGTGGTCGATCGGGTGGCTGGACGACGCC
>LKMJ01005958.1_pt1 | contig 11529 bp, 14 predicted proteins | sample 643391 | NCBI WGS metagenome assembly LKMJ01 (sample SAMN04112250, study PRJNA286221) | soda lake metagenome | biome: soda lake; feature: Kulunda Steppe; material: water; isolation source: sample PL-Br10 brine of Picturesque Lake | place: Russia: Kulunda steppe | collected 2010-07
AAGAACTATGGTTTTATCGAGACTGATGAAATGGACGACGATGTTTTCTTCCACGTCAGTGAGCTTGATACCGATGCTATATCGGAAGATACTGAAGTCGAATTCGAGACAGAAGAAGGCGACAGAGGTCCAAAAGCTGTAAACGTAGAACAGGTTTAAAACATAAGAACTTTTTCTCTTCACCGAGAAAAACCTGTCCAAAAATTTTTCTCTTATATTCTATTTTTCTAATAAAAACTCAGTTAAAGCTGTCTAAACCAAGTAGTTTGTGACAATGATTGATTTTCTGAAAAGTATTCTCAGTTCCGAGAAAGATGTAGAAATTAGTTACAAAGATGCAGAGAAGTTCTATAAAGCTGAAAGAAATAAAGCCTTAGAAGAAGCTAGAGAAAAGGAAGTAGAGCTTGTCGGAAAGACATCAGATATACTTGAAAAGATAAGTTCAGAAATCAAACAGTTTGAGGGCTACGAAGATCAACAGAACATCCAAGCAGTAGAGGATGTTGCTGAAAACTTTTTTCATTCACGTAAGAAGCTTCTAGAAGAATTCGATCCCTCTGAAGACATAGAACAGCATGCTAAAGATCTTGAACAGTTTTTGTCCGATTTTGAGGATCTTTCTCGTAAAGAGAACGCAGTCATGCAGAGAGCAAAAAAAGATTTTAACTCTTTGTTTAAGACAATAGAAGATCTCAACAACCATTTAGAAGATATAGAAGAGTTTCTAGAAGAAGAATACAGTACTATATACAAATTAGAAGATTTACAACAGATTTTGGAAGACATAGACCAGTTTAATAAAGAAATAACTGATTTTGAGAACAAGCTTGAAGATAAATCTGTAGAAGAGCTTGAAAAAGAGATAGAAGAGAAAGAGAAAGAGCTTGAAGATCTGAAAAACAGTGAAGCATGGCAGAACAAAGAGTATATAGAAGATAGAATAACTGAAACTCAAAACGAGAGGGAATCACTAGTCAAAAATCTTTCAAAGAACGTTTCTAAGATAGATAGAGGAATCAAGAAGCTTATATACAGTATAGAAAATAGTCAGACTGAGTTTGAAGAGGATATAGAAGAGCTGAAGAAGCTTAGAAAGAAAGAGTTTGACTTAATTAAAAATCCGGAGACCTTAATTGAAGAAGTAGCTAAGGTTGTGGAGGAAGAAGATCTACTAGATAATAATCAGAAAAATAAGTTTGAAGAAGCAGTAGAAAAGTTTGAAAGCCTTGATGAAGATCTGGAAAAGATAGATCGTCTTGAAAGAGAAGCAGAGGAGCTGAAAAACCAGTATGAAACCCTAGACATTTTAGAGGAGCTTGAAAATCTTGAAAAAAAGCTGGATAAACTTAGAGAGAAACGAGAGAGACGTTTAGAAGAAATAAGTAGTATAAAAGAGGAGATCGAAAAACATAAGAGCTCAAAGTCTGATAGTTTGGAAGAGTTAGAAGAACTTCTGGATAACTCTTTAGACGACAATATTACTGTTGAGGAGACCGAAAAAAAGTCTGAGAAGCCAGAATAAAGAACACACTTTTAAGGTTTAACTATGATTTACAGGATAAAGAGTGTTTCCTGCCCAAATAAATCATTCTAAGAGGTTTTACAACTGTTTAAGGGTTACAGATTTAAAATTAACGGTTCTCAATAAGATATCTTTAAGTTAAATAAAAACAATGTATAACTCTAGAGGGGACACGAAAAAAATGTCTGAGGGGAAACTCGGGCAGTGCATTATATGTGGAGAAAGAGTCTTCACCGAAGAAAGATACGTGACGTCTACCGACGGCTACTGCCACAATACTTGCCTGACCGAAACTACAACCGTTGCCTAGCATTCCGGCCAACCAAGTTTAAATCCTTGTGTAGAGAAAAAAGTTTTAGTGATGAAAGAGAAGATCAAGGAAGACAAAAAAGCTTTCGCAGCCATAGCTCTACTACTAGGTTTCTGGATAATTGTACCTGCCGTGCTACAGTTCTACCGCGGTATTTCAGCACCTATAGCACTACTGGCTATAACAGCTGTATACTATGTTGGTTTCAAGCTATGGCAGAAACTATCCTAACTGGTTTATCTCATAAATGGTTACGTAGCTGTCTTCAGAGTCCATAACATATCTGAAGCTGAATCTGTAGCTATCTTTACCTTTAGTTATTACATGACTATCGTGGTGTTGTTCACCATCATCTTCCAGCTGTACAGTTCTTTCACCGTAAGGCTCTCCAGGATCTATAAACAGCTGCGGACCCCAGGACTCGTAGTAAAAGTTGGCTGTACGGTTGTCGAAACTTATTTCTTCCTCATAGTTATCGTCATCAAGCGTTACATTAGGCTGGGAGCTGTACAACTCTCGGTCTTCAACCCCGAATACCTCTAAACCGACTACAAATGATAAAGCTGAAGCAAAGAATAGTACTGAGATACCTAATAAAATATTTTGACGCTCCATAAACAGTTGGTTTGCAGTAAAGCTTTTTTACCTCTTCACATTATCGGCTCATATACTCTTTTAGTACCTTCGGGAACTCTCTTCCTTTTACTTGTCTTACACCGAAATCTTCAGCCCAGTTAAGTACACCGTTGTCTTCAGTTACTATAGCAGCATCTCTCTCCTTCGCAAGAAGTAGAAGATCTAGATCTTCACTTGAATCAACTATACCTTTTCTCAGGGCTTCCTTGTAGCTGTCTCTTAAACCGGATATAACAACATCTGACTGTGTGTAGTACTCCTTGTCAGGCTCTTCCTCCATCTCTTCGAGTTCTCTCAGCGCTTTTTCTGAAAGTCTTAGGCCTTTATCGATCCGTTTACGCATCTCTTCTATGAAGTCGTGCATAAGTTCTCCGGAAACCTTAACCTCGTATCTTGCCGGTGCTTTCCGGACTACCCAGGTCTTCAGTTTTGTTTCAGTCTCATCAGTTATCTTTCCTTCAAGTATCTCATCAAGCTCGTTAAATGTTGAAGGCGGCATATAACAGGTTATTCCTTCTTGGTCTGCTTCTTCTATAAGCTGTAAAAGTCTTTCAACCGCATCTGTAAGATCTTCCTCCTCTTTTCTTATACGCTGTGTGAGGAAGGCGGAGGTATCTACTACAAAACTGTCTCTGAAGTTTTCTTCGTTCATAGAAAACCATTTTCTTTAAGAACTAATATTAGTGTTTCTCACTGTTCTAGGTTTCCCGGCACTTCCTCTAGCTCCAGCTCTCTTACCAGATCTTTAGCTCTTTCTCTTATTGTAACAGTTGTAATTTTTAGTATATCCGCCATTTCATTTAGCGAACGTTTCTCTCCTTCCTGATAAGCTGCTATGTATATTGAAGCTGCCGCTATACCTTTTGAAGATTTTCCGGATATCAAGCCTTTCTCTCTAGCCTTTCGTGTTAGTTCCTTAGCGTTTACGGCTACTTCTTCACTTAAGCCTAGTTTAGCTGAGAACCGTTCCGTAAAGTCTTCAGGCCGGGGCGGAACTATCTGTAGATCAAGCTCTCTTCCTATATACCTGTAGGCTTTCCCCACATCTCTTTTTTCTTCTTTGACGGCTTCAGAGATCTCGTCAAGTGTACGTGGTTCTCCCTCCTCTCTGGCCACGATATAGATTATACCCCCTAGAACAGCACTGAAAGATCTTCCTGAAAGCAGATCTCTGTCTCTAGCTCTCTCCATAATTTCCTCTGATCTTTCTTGCACCTGTTTTGAGAGCTCTAAATCGGTTATAACTCTTCGGAGTTCAGAGAGTTCATAGTATGAACGGTCTTTCACATCAGGCAGCCAGCGCTCCACACCTTTGTATTCTGGTACTGTTATCGCTAGTAGAAGTATACCTATAGCGGTTACCGGCATAGATAGTCCTAAGAGTACTGCTGCAGCTATAGCCAGTTCTGATGTTAATGAACAGCTTCTTACATCTTTCCTAAAGTAGTTGAAGGTTAGAATACCTATAGCTGGGGCTGCTAAAACTAATAGGTATTCTGGGTTCTCCATAAAGTAAGTGCTTGGTGTCATTGGTATAGCTATCTGAAATAAAACCGCTAGAAGTAGTCCAAATACTGCCACAGTTAAACCGTAAAGTATGCAGTTAAGACCTATGTTCTTCCAAGCTGCTTTTCTTCCGTACTGAGTCATATAACACTGTTTAAACCGTTCTCAAACCTTTTAACCACTGATTATACTCAACAACAATAACATACTTTGGTAAGTAAGACATCTCAAAACAGGTGAACTTGGTTTAAATCTTAAGGTACTGAACCTTATTCCAGTGGCTGAAGACGAAAAGACTATCAAAACACTTTTTCTAACTGTATTAGCCGAAGTCATAGGATTCGGTATCCTAATACCTGTAGTACCATTGCTTTTCGCAGATCCTGGATCATCTTTCTTCATTCTTCCCGAACAGTACAGTATACAGACAGGTTATATCCTTCTAGGACTTCTATTAGGTCTCTACCCTTTAGCACAGTTTGTAGCAACTCCTCTTCTCGGCGAGTTAAGCGATGTATATGGCCGTAAAATAGTTATTCAGATCTCGATTATAGGTACTATAGTTTCAACACTTGTCTTTACATACGGTTTACTAGTTGCCAACCTCTGGCTTATCTTCGCCTCCCGGCTAATAAACGGTTTGACAGGTGGTTTAATCGCTGTTGCACAAGCCACTATAGCAGATATATCCAGTAACGATGAAAAGTCTCGTAACTTCGGTATTATCAGTGCTGCTTTTGGAACAGGACTAATTATCGGTCCTTTCCTTGGAGGACTTCTTTCCTCAGGTATCTACTCATTCCTTACTATTACTACTCCTTTCCTTTTTGCGGCCGGGCTCAGCAGCATAAGCCTTATCTATATTACGTTACATCTGGAGGAAACCAGTCCTAAAGAAAGTAAAAGTATCAAATGGAGTAAACCGTTTTCCCAAGTGGTTAAAGGCGTACAGTTGCCAGGGCTTCAGAAGCTTTTTGCAGCCAACTTCTTCTACTATGCAGGTTTCGCGTTCTTCACATCGTTTATACCTGTTCTTCTGATTGAGAGATTCAGTTTTTCACAGCTTGAGATAGGAAACTTCTTCCTCTACATAGGGCTTTTAATACTGTTTACACAGCTTGTACTGGTTCGTAAACTGTTCCCTCGTTTCAGCGAAGAGTTTGTAATGCCTAAAACGGTTTTAATGGCCGGACTATTCCTTTTACTACTTGCTTTAGCTCCAAATCTCTGGATCTTCCTGCTTCTAATAGGCTTGTTCTCATTCAACAACGGAATAAACAACGTTACACTGGACACACTGGTTTCTAAGAACGCTTTAGAAAAAGACCAGGGCTTGGCAATGGGAACCACTCAGAGCCTTAGATCTCTGGCGAACGCATTCCCGTCTATGCTTTCAGGTGTCGCTGCAGCCTTGTTTACACCAGCAACGCCGATAGTGATAGCAGGATCACTTATCTTCTTGACAGGTATCGTATACAAGCTGACAGAGTAAGTTACCTGTTAAAATGCTGAGGTCAAACCAGTTAGTTATGAAACCTGAAAAACTTGAGAAAGGAGACAGAATACTTTTCAACAATAGGAAGACACCTCTAACCGTACTGGAGAGCGGTGAAGAACTCTTAGTTCAAGGCCCTCAAGGAGCAGAATACATTATCTACACCGAAAACGATACAGTTTTAATCTGTAGTAAAGGTAAGAAGAAGTACTCCTCATACTGTAAAAATCTCCGTAAAACCGGCGAATGGATTGAAACCAAAAACGGCTGGGAACATTCTAAATCTAACTCCAAAATTCAGGTTGAAAAGAAGGAGAACGGTTTCTGGACCGTTAAAACCGAAGGTATTGAAGCAGATCTTGATATCCCTCTATACGGTTTTACCAACAGAGAGTTCGCTTTAGAAGAGGCCGAAAAGTTCGTGGAAAAGAATCCTGAAGGATAGAAACCTAGTCCAAGCCGTATAAGATGAGAAAAGCTAATAACTGTTAAAGTTCATCTTATGGTCTGCAGTGGACAGTCTAGTTTGGAACATAGAGAAAGAAGAGAAACAAGAGTTAATCAGTCTCCTGAGGTCACGGTATGACGACATTTCAGACCTAGACTCTGACAGCAGAATACCTTATTCAAACCTTAAACAGCATGAAAAAGGAGAGTTAAACGCTATAGGACTGAACAACGTCGCAGACCTTATCCAGACAGTGAATACCTCGGTTTCACGTTTCTCACACAACGTTCCTGAAGACTTTATAACCGGAACATACGACTACTCTGAAAGACGCGTATCTATCCCTGAAGATCTTCAGAAGACTCTGTTCCGAACTTTCAGCGTTGACGGTATAGAAGAGCTTACAGAACGGTCTCGACAGACCGTGAACCGTATGAGAATAGGTGAGTCAAAAAGAATACCTGAAAAAGATTATGAAACAGTTTTTGAAGCAGTTAACTCTGAACTAGACAGAGATTTCAGTGCAAAAGGCGTTCTTGAGTACGCAGGGAACGGAGAAGAACTGTTTGAAGCTACAGAAAATGATATCCTAGAGATACAGAATATAAGAGACCGTATCGAGTATCTTGAAGAACACGAGCCTTACAAGACAGGACGTGCAAAAAACAGTATTCAGTCAATAGACAAGGTTATAGAGACAGAAAAAGACTTAATCAGACCCGACGGGAAGACAGAAGGATACACCTTTACAGTTCTGGAAGAGCTAGGTCTAATGGAGAAATGGGGTGGTAAACGCTCACCTTACGAGATTAAGAAGCCTCCAGAGTACTTCAAAATCGTTAAATCAGAGCTAAAAAAAGATTTAGAAGAAGACAAACAAAGTCTTTATACACGTAAAGAGCTTACAGCCCTATTAGAAGATATTAAGACACTTCCAACCAAAAAACAGGTAGATGAAAGAGATGATCTTCCTTCATCCGGCACTTATGAGAATGTTTTTGGATCCTGGAACAATGCTATGTGGTGTGCAGGCTTTGAACCTAGCGAACAGGTCTATACAGAAGATGAGCTTTTAGATCAGCTATACGATATGACAGACAAACTAGGACGTAAACCAGAGAGAAAAGAGTTCTTAAGTTCGGATAAGACTGCGAGTAGAAATGCAGTTGAAAACCATTTCGGCACTTATGAAGAGTTTACAGCTACTGCAGGAGTCTATGACATCGATATAGATGGAAAGCTGGACAGATTCTACAGTAATAATAAGTCTTCAGCTGCAGCAGTATCGGACTAACGGGGTAATAAGGTATGAGTTACAGAGATTCGCGGATAGAGTACTTTGAAGATTTAATAGTTCCAGGAGCACCTATAGAAGAGACTGAGTACGGCTTGTTCAAAGAAAGTTATAGAGATGTTGCAGTTACTCTAGACTCAATGGTTTCTTCTCAGCTTTCTATCGGTCAGATTAGAGAAGGAATGATGGAGACAGAAGAAGTCAAGGCTTTGAAAGGAAAAGATCTGGAGTCTGTAATGAATCATTATGATAAACTGGGTATAGTATCCAGTAGAGTAAACAGCTTTGACCGGAGTGAAATTTACAAGATCCCTACCTACCATGGTAGAGGAGGTTCAAAGTCCTGGAACGATATTGTTGAAGAGCTTGAAGAAGATATGATGGAGGCAGAGCAGATTCACTGCTGGAAACATCAAGGTGAAGGCATCTACGATATAACCGATTTCGAATAAAGGAAAAATCTTTCCTTCGCTATAGCAGAATCAGTATTATCGGCAGTAAGACAAGTGACAACGTAAAGCCATACAGAAGTTTTTTGTCTGCAACTATTGAGTCGAACATTGTTTTTATGAGTTTGAAGTACTGGTTGTAGAAGATTAATGCTGTCAAAGTTACTACTGTTATTGTCATTGTAAGCATGAGAACTGCTTTCATACCTACAAGAGAGTCAAGAACTATTGCCGCGATTATGGAACTTATCATTGTTGTAACGTTAGCTCCTAGTATGTAGGGAATGATCTCCTCTCTTTTCAGATATCCTTTGTTGTATAATGGAACTATTATTCCTAGTGATAGTGCTACACTTGTTGTAAGTAGTGTTAGAACTGCTCCTGCCAGAAAACCTATCCATTTACTGGTTATAAGGAATCTTATGTAGTCTTCACGCATCTTCTCTTTTCCTATGCCTTTGAATGCTTTGTCGAACTGTTTGAGACTGAAAAGTAGGAGAACTATTGATAGGAAGAACAGTAGCGGTGCGAAAATGTTTTCTGAGAGTATGTCGACTATAGGCTGGAAGATCATGGTAAGCGAGTAGCCTAGGAATGCAGGTCCTGAGGTCTCTAGGAATGCAAACTCAAAGCTTCCTAGAAGCAGATATCCAAGTATTATTGCAGGTATGTATATCGTATAAGTCAGGAGAAATGTAAGTATTCCTACGGAGCATGAGTCGGCTAGACTTGAAGACTTGCCTTTACTGTACTCTATAACACCGATAAGTATTACTATGAATGCTGCTCCGAGACGTGAACCTGATACAACCATGAATACCTGTATAAAGTCTATCAGTCCTGATTCGAAGAGCGCTAGTCCTATTGCTGCAGAGGTAGCACCGTTTAAAACCATGTAGGCTATGAACCAGCCTGTTCCAAGTGCTGAGAGCTCTGTAGTGATGAATGCTGTGAAAAAGTCCTGTAGTAGCGGCGCAATTTCTTGTGTTGACTCTCCTAGTAACTGTAAGGAAAGTATAAACCCGAATATTGCTATGAAACCGTAGAAGAGTCTTTTTCTTTTATCCATCTAAAAAGAAAATAAATTACTACAGTAATAAATATAAGACCAGAGACTAATTCAAAGATAGGACGGAAATATGGTCGAAGACTTGGAGAAAGAACCTACAGACAGTCAAGAGAAACGATTTGAAAAAACAGAGGTACTTGGAGACGCTAAAGTCGAAGAGTACTCCGGTATAGAGGAAAAACTTTCTCCGAATGAAAAAGTCAGGCTTTTCGCAGCCCTGAAAACTGATAAAGGCGACAAGAATCTACTGGCCTTGACCCAGAACAGGCTTCTAACCTTCAGTAATCCTAAGATAAAGCTTCTAGGTGAGAAAGAACGTTTCAAAGATATAGGTTTGAACAATATAGAGGAAATGGATGTTGAGGAGCGTAAAGGCTTTGATACTTTAACAGTTAGAACTTCAAAAGATAAGAGGAAGTTTATGGTTCCTGAACAGACCGGTGTAAGAATCTCCGGCGAGATAAGAGAGCTTCAGTCCAAACAGAACGTTGATCCCGCAGAACAGTTAGAGAAGCTTGGAGAGGAAAAGAATAAAGGCAATCTTAGCTCCGAAGAATACAACGAAAAGAAGGATGAGCTTATAGACCGTATCTGAAAGAGTTTACAAAACAGGTAAAAGTGTTTTCTTCTTTAATACTTGTTAGATATCTGATATGAATACTATTGAACTCGAGTTTAATGAGCCAAACAGTTTAGATGATTACGATACTTTTATCGGTGTACACTCTCCTTTCTACCTAGAGAAAGACAAACCGATCAAAGAATGTCTAACCCGTTATGTTAGAGAAGGGATGTCTCTAAGAAAGATGGCTGTAGTAGGCTACAACTCCGGTGATACTGAGAACTTTCTGGATGCGGAACGGTTTAAACCTGTAAAAGCTGAGACTTTTGAAGGCAAAGATGAGGCTATCGCCGGTATACCACCGACATATCTCAACGACATTAACCATATTGACCGTTATTTAGACGGAAGAAATGTGGATAAGGCTGTAAAGTTTGTCACTGAGCCTGAGAATGTTGAAGAATATGGTTCGGTTCAAAGGGCTTTTGTAGAAGCTCAAAGAAGTCTTGAAAACAACTGGATAACTTTAGAATGGTCTGAGTCTACGGAAAACGGTGCAAACTCTTGGAAGTACCGTAAAGGTTTAGCAAGCACAGAATCAGTAGTAGAATCAGAAGAGATCAAAGATTATAGCTTTGAGGAACTAGCTCCTTTAATAGCTGACAAAGTTCCGTTGGAAAATGAGCATTACAGTGATATACATGATGCTGCTGTCGTGGTTAACGGGGTTGAGACCGATGAACGGATGACCAGGCTTCTGGAAGAAGAGTTTGAGGAGTATGTGCCTCGTGTTCCTTTGGTTGACAGTCTTTAGATTTTTCTGACTTTAGCAACGAAAAAAAGGAATAAGATCCATAGGACAGCTGTCAGGCCTATAGATGTTTTCAGAAGAGTTGCTGTATCCTGTGTTAGGAGTCGTGCTACAAGAACAAACAGTCCTGTTACTGAAAGTGTTAGAACCAGTAGATGCGGTTTTTTAATGTGCTCCGGCTTTGTAGAGGTCACTAGTTTTCCTTTAAGTTTTATATTGGAGAATGGTTGAAGCCATTTTACCCCTGTTTTGGTACAGCTGTCTTGAACTAGATGTAGTGTTCCTCCTAGTAGGTAGCCAGCTAGGAACACTACTGTGTAGAAAGGGTTGAAAAACCCGAGAACCATGAGTAGTGCTGTGAGGTAGGCTCCGGTTAATGCTGTGGAGGTTCCGACCCCAAGGAGACTGTGTAGGAAGCCTCGGTGCTGTCTTTGTAGCCGGTAGTTTTTCAACAGTATTTTATCGTAGACAAGTACTGACGGAAAGTATATCAGGTACTTTGTGGTGTAGCCGAAGACCGGGAAGACCGGGGCCAAAGTAAAGTTGATTAGACGGGAGCTTCCTTGAAGTCCTTTCACTTTTTCATGGAATATAGTGGCATCTTCACCATCTACATCAGGTATAAGCGATCCTATAACTGTACCGACTAAAACAGTTAAAACTAAGGAAGGATAATGTATTAAAGGCGTTAAAATTGTTAAAACTGTTACTGTTGAAAGCATTAAGTGGTGTCGGCCCAGCATTTGCAAGAAAGTAATTGTATTGAGTCTTATTTAGTCCTTTTACAGTTTCTAACTCAAAAACAGCTGTTAGCTGGCCTGGTTAAAGTTTTTGTTTTAGAGGTTTATGGCGCTTTTTGGTAACCAAAAACAGTAAGTGTTTAAAAGTTCAACATTTATGCACTAATTATTATGACTGAGATAACAGTATACTCAACACCTTCATGCCCCTACTGTGTTAAGATCAAAGAATGGCTTGACTCAGAAGACCTAGACTACGCAGAACACAATGTGGCAGAAGACCAAGAGAAAGCTAGAGAGATGATAAGAAAGACAGGACAGAGAGGAGTACCTCAGACTCTAGTAGAAAAAGATGGAGAAGAAAAAGCTATAATAGGTTTCCAGCCTCAGAAGATAAAGGAGCTGGTAGAGTGAATTCAGAGCTGTTCGTAAGACGTCTAGCTGGTACCGTAGTAACACTGGGCTTTCTAGGAGGCTGGTTTATACACGACTGGATCTATCTAGTTACTCTTTTCGCCGGTTTAAACCTTTTACAGAGCTCTTTTACAGGTTTCTGTCCACCGGAAAAAATCTATAACCGGTTTCAAGCATAGGAGTTAAAGGCTTTCGTCCCTCTTTTCTTTTCTATGGAATGTCCTCCAGAGATGCAACAGCTTATGAAGGTTCTTTACAACCTTTCAGGCTCAG
>LKMJ01005959.1_pt1 | contig 11529 bp, 12 predicted proteins | sample 643391 | NCBI WGS metagenome assembly LKMJ01 (sample SAMN04112250, study PRJNA286221) | soda lake metagenome | biome: soda lake; feature: Kulunda Steppe; material: water; isolation source: sample PL-Br10 brine of Picturesque Lake | place: Russia: Kulunda steppe | collected 2010-07
CACATGTGCTCCTCCTGTGTGTGTGTGTGTGTGTGTGTGTGTGTGTGTGTGTGTGTATGTGTGTGTGTGTGTGCGTGCATGTGTGTATGCATGCGTGCGTGTATGCGTGCGTGTGCGTGTGTGTACGTGTGTGAGTGCGTGCGTGCGCGTGTGCGTATGTGTGTGTGTGTATGTGTGTGCGCGCGCACGCAAGAATGATCCCCGCGACATCACAGGTTTCAAACAGTAAGGTTTGACAGTGACTGACTTCATGCAAGTACGCTCCAAGTAAAAGGGAAGGCAATTTCAATCCACCTCCGTATTTACTGCAGCTGGTGTGAATACAGGCCTAAAATGGGAGCGCACCGGAAGGTGTCGGGGAATGACCAGAGATGCTAAAGATGCTGGGACTTGAAGCTGCATCCCCCTGGTGAAGGTCAGACGAGACGGTTCAGCGCATTCCAGGGATGCTTTCATTCCACTCGGCATACGTACGATGAGAGAGGAAGTCCCACATGACTTTCACTCCTGACCAGGTTCAAAAGCTCTGTTATGGAATGTTATCACTACATTGATGCTCTTAACATCAGACGTGATACCAAGAAAATAGCTAGGTGACCTTATACCTATGTTTTTGATCGACCAACACGTATCAAAATTTATCATCAAATTTTTGATATGATTTTTCACACACAAACTCCCTATTCCAGTCCGAACTGCAATATACTCCTGTTCCGGTCCAAAATGAAATTTATGAAAAAACAAAGATGCATTTGAGTCTCAAGCGAGCGCGACCGTTTACGAAAGCAGAATGCTGCTGGTAAAATGAGCATTGTTGTGTGTTAACTGCTGTGTATCTTTATCTGAAGGCTCCCAAAGATGCGTGGTTGTATCCGTAGCTGCACTCTCGGCATCCTTATCATGTATCTGACTCATACTACGTGCGCGGTCGAGATGGGATACGGGTTGAACGGCTTCGTCTCCTCTGATTTTGTAACTTCGGAGGATGGGGCAAGTGGTTCTGGCAGATCCGAAGGACAGAGGAGGGGACTGCTCAGCCCAATTCAGCCTCCAAAGCGCTGCTTGCAGGAGTGAGTTTGCGTCATTGGTGCTGAATGCTTTTTAGGAAGGCGTGCGCTTATGTCTGGTAGCACAATTTATGCATTAACTGCCAAGGGGCCATGCCGCTAGAAGGCCCCTAGTTTCATTTGTCGGCCAGTCCAAAAGAATATTTGCGACAAAGGAAGTGTTCATTCGCAACTGCAGTCCAGAGACCGGTCCTTGCCGGGCTTCATTCACAAGGTATTTCTACAACTCCACCAGCAAGCGCTGCGAGGAGTTTGTCTATGGAGGCTGCGGAGGCAATGACAACAACTTCCTGTCAAGACAAGAGTGTGAAGAAATATGTAGCGAAGGTGCAGCCCAACCTCCGACTGCACATGCACAGGTTGCATGAGGGAACATGAGATCATGCATTCCAAGTGATGTGTGCGTTCCAAAAGGCTGCAAGGTCCTCCCTTTAATCTTTTAGACCTTAAGGCGTCAGCTAAAAAACTTGGATCATAAATACCTGATACACCTCCCATCTCTCTTGTATCAGGCTTTGATCAAAAAGGTCAAGAAGGCAATGCACGCGCAGCTGGGGCTGCCGGCAGCAATCAAGAGGATGCCTTACCAGGGAGGTCCTCATTCCGTCCACAGCCACCCAGCAACGCCGACATGCCACCTCAAGAGCCAGAGAACTTTGGGTCAGGTGGGGCATGCAGCTAGAAACTGACAGTAAGTAAAGTTCGACCACAGCGCCCAGGCGGAATATTGCAGATCACAAGATTATGGATGATCACCATGATTGTCTCATGTAATAGCTGCCTTTTACACGGCTGGCTGGGAGCAGGCCTTAATGATAACGGTAGCGATGGCACCGATTCAGAGGATGGGCATGATGTCTCGGACCAGTCAGACAGCTCACCTTCAAGCAGCCGCGACTCATCCACAGGCAAGTGTGGGCTTGCTGGTGCTTCATCTAGAGCTTGTTTCCATGTCGCCAGCTTCAGGGTGTGTATTGAAGAAAGCCGGCTGCTATGGCCTTGCACGCAGCTACGGCCTTGCACTCAGCTGCAGCCTTGCACTCAGCTGCGGCCTTGCACTCTACTGCGGCCTTGCACTCAGCTGTGGCCTTGCACTCTGCTGCGCCACATGGCTTGCTAGCATGACCAGGGTAGGTGTGTCCCAGCTTCCACCTTCCTCCATGCAACGCGCAGAAACACCAATACCTGCACCTCCACCGGAGCCTGCGCCGGAGCCTGATGACTCACACCAAGACCCAACGCCAGCTAACCTAGGGTGCCAAGCTCAGCCACTTTTTGCTACCGTGTGGATCCCTGTGGCTTTCATCCTTGCTAGTAGGCTACACTAGTGTAGGTGTAGTGAGGAAGAGCAGCTGGTTATCCTACCTGTGGTCCCAGCCGCCTTTTCCCTCATTTCCTCGCACGGGACAATTTTCGTGAGCTGACATACTTCCTGATTTTTGGTGTAAGGTCTGTGCAAAGTCTTGATCAAACTTGCCCCTTACCAAAAAAAAATACATGGTGCCAGAGAACACTTGAACAGTTACATGATATGTTAAGAAAAAGCAGAGCAGTTTGGGGATGTAAAGTCCAGCATGGGCCATTCCAATCTAATGCATCAAGTTTGAAATTCTTCTGGAAGTCAATTGGCACACATTTTCTTGTCGTTCCTTACTCCTCTGCCTATCTATTAATGTTATGGCCATGTCAAGAGTAACTGATTTGGGTGCTGCCACGTCTCGGCGTACATCATCTTTGAGGATCTTGGTCCAGGAGGTGCAACGCTGGTTTTGACGAGAGCACCTGCCTTGGCTTTGTCATGGCCATGCAGCGAACCTGTCTCTCAGCACAACTTCCTTACAAGAAAACAGCTGCCCTTTTGAGGCAAAAACATACATTTCTGTTGAAGGGACTTTTCTTCCCAAGTGGCCCCTTTTCCTTAATTGATGTGAGGAGCTTTTTTTCTGCTTGCGCAGCTTTTCCTTTTTCTTTTTCTTTCTACACATGAATGTGATGGCCACTGCAGAAAAAATCATATCAAGACATTGATCATGGCTCTTGGGTGTCAGTGTATTGCGCTGGCTTGGAACTTGCACCACCTGTACTTAACATGCCATGACTGTCTTCTAGCACTGTATACAAGGAGAGCACGCGCATCCACATTGATCAGCTCATACTTGACAAGTTCGTAAACCAAGCTGGCCAGCGCTGGCTAATGACCACAGCCTATCCAGCCAAAAGACTCCATACTATGCTCCTAAAAGGAGTTTATGGAGTTATGGCCTGAGGATAAGAAAAAACAATACTAAAGCTGCAGGGGTAATACCAGCGTGCAGGTAATACCAGGGTGCATCAAGGGAGATATTTACAGCCTGTGCTGAGCTGGTGCAAGCAGCAGCGCGTGCTACAGCAACAGAAGCAGCACCAGCATCAGCACCAGCAAGAGCGACAGGAGAATCGCTCCTGGTAACAATGTTGCTTATGATGAATCTTTGGGCTTGGCAAACGCGTAAGCAGGCATGAACATGTGCCTGTTGGTCAGAGTAGTTGTGTGACAAGCCTGCCTTGCATTGCCTGCGCGACAATTTGCCTTTTGACAACACCGCTTCAGGCCAAGCTCACCGAGGGTTAGCTCAGTATGACATTTGTAGATGGTCCACATCTCCCCAGTGAGGATAGAATGCAAGCTCACTTCGTGGCATTGCTATGCAAGTGCTATGTTTTGATCTACAATGTTTTTTGGTTGCTATAGCTAGTTGTTGCCCTGGTCATGTGTCATCACAATATCAACTTCTACGAGGTGTGCACCCCAGTGCGGAGGTTGTAAAGCCTAATATTACTTTGATGACCATTCTGCTGTCCAGCTGGCAGTATAAAAATGGCATGGGGGGTAGGATTCAGAGGGGACAACTGGCCAAAAGTTCTGACATGCTCCTTTTTGTAGCAAAACCTAGTATTGCCAATGGCAATTTGCCATACAACTTGGCATTTGGTGAAGTTTGGGGAAATGCAAATGACTCTGGTGGCCTGGGTGGGTGCGCTGCCTGTGTTTTGGCATAAACGGCTTAGATTGAGGCAGAAAAACCCAACCAGAGCCAATTTTACTTCCAAACCACCGCTGGTTAACTTCATTAATGATCCTAAGCCAGGGTACTGAAAAAGGTCTGAAGGGATACAGTTTTGGACCCATTTTGGCACCCCAAAAGCTTAAGTTTTAAAGGTAAATGGCTAGAAGTGCTTTCAACCAACCAATGCGTCTTTACATTCAATCACTTTTGTAATGGTGTTTGCATATTGAAAGAACACTGTTGCAAATATGGAGAGAAGCGTAAGCAGTGAGAAACTCCCTGTATCAATTAAGGAAAAGGAGTCACCTAGGGAGTCACCACAGCAAAGGAAACAAAAGAAGTCAGTGGGGATTAGGGGGGGGACTAGCAGTATCCCACTCCTGGTTCATTGCAAATATGATTTGGTGCAGTCAGTAATCTGGTGCGGAGCTTTGAGGGGTTAAAAGTAGGGTTTATGCTATGGCGGACCTGGGATGTGCCCTATGATCAGCAGGTGTTAAGCTCGACTGTTTTGGGAGCCCTAGAAACAAGGCTACATAACAGTGGTGAGCTTGAAAAGTGCCAATCATGGGACTCACACCTTCAGTTTAACGACGTTTAAGAAGCATACCGATTCCGGGCCTCAATTGCCCTCCTCTGGTAAAAATCTGTTGGCTACATGTGCAGGCAAAACCAGGACTGGATGAGCCGTCTGGGCTTTTCCATTAATTCTAAAGATCAAATTTCTGACAGCCAGAAATCGTATGGATTTGGCTATCCGGCTGATGGCACAGCAGGCACGATGCATGTGTTGATCTGCCAAGTAGATGGGCCAGTTCCCTAGCGTGTAGAGGGCCCGTTCTGAATTTCATGACTGAATGGCAGGTATGGCTATGTAAATCTTCCCTTACCTGCTTGGCATTAATTGGGTGATTCCTTTAAATGTCCCCTAGTTTTTTGCTCTGTTAGAACTTTTAACTTTCACTCAGACAAGACCCAGAAGATATGAAACTAAAGACCTAAAGATGTGCCTATAATAAGGAAAGAAAAGACTGCAACAAAGGGATCATCTAGGTCTACAGCAATGACCATATTACCCATTTCACATTATCTGATTGCTTGCATGGGAAGGAATAAATCATTCCAAACAATGCAATTCCTCAATACTAATCACATTAAAATAGAAAACCAACCTGGCCATGAGCAGAAATCTTGTGTTGCTGCAAGTTGTCAAATTGGTCTTTGTGCTTGCAGGGTAGGGCACACACACTTTTGGGAAATACATGACTTCTGGATACGTGGAAAACATGTATTTTCATCCTGGGCCTCATGTGAATTGTATCACATGTCACACAGTCTGTTTTGTTCCTGCCAAATGCCTGCCTCCCTGAATGGCGTGTCACCCGCCATTTCCTTACTGAACAACAAACAAACAACAGACAAGACAACCGCAACGAAGACTCACTGCTAGCTGCCCAGATGCTACGAAAGAATAAAAGAAAACTGCGTAGGCAGTAAAACCACTCCCTACATCAATCAAGGAACAGGAGACACATTGGCCCAAAGAGCCGTGAGTCTCCTCCACCAGGGCAAATTAAGAGCTAGTGAGGATCTGGAGGGTGACAAGCCGCCCCCTGCTTCAGACCAAGACCTTGAGAGCAACTGGATTTTTCAAGAGCGCGTCTAGTCATTGCCAGTTTGAGTGCATAGAGCACAGAATGGGTACGTAATTTTAAAACAATCTTTTGGGCTTTTTTGTGTTTCACGGCCGAACTCTTTAAGATCACTTATAGTATGTGAGGTATAGATTGAGTCTCCCACTCCAAGAAAAATGGTGTGAAGGATAACTTTCTTGGCTTTCAAGTGCTTACAAAAACCTCATGTTGTTTTTAGAGGCCTGTAATTGGTGTCCAGGCCATGTATCTTGACAGTATTTAACCTCAACGAGGTGTATCTCCCTCTTCTTGACATTGACCTCCTGAACTCTGTGTACATCTCTGCTGGGTTGTCTTAGGGTGTGGCACCTAGTGCAAATGAGGAGTGATTGGCAATTTGAGTTAAAGAAAAGAAAGGACTATGCCGACAAGGTGACCCCTTTTTACGTGAATCAAGGAAGAATTTTACATCTGGCGCGAGCACCAGGCAAACTTCCACCATCAAACTAGGAAGAAGGTTCAAGTGCAGGAGAATTCTGAAAAAAGCCATATGTTCTTTCCTTATTATTTTTCATCCCCTACTTGTATTTAAACATTTTTTGCATATTGAACAGAATAAGTGTTTAGATTGGGCATAAGCTTTCTTACTCTAGTCGAGGCCAAGCTTATTGAGGGGTAGTTCAGTATGACATTTAAAGATGCTCCCCATCCCTCCAATCAGGATGGTATGTAGGCTTACTTTATGGCATTGCTGTGCAAGGGCATGTTTTAATCTAATATGCTATTCAGTTGCTCTTTCCAATTGTTGCTCTGGTCCTGTGTCATCACAATATTCGACTTAATGAAGTGTACATCCCAGCGCGAAGGGTGTATAGCCTGTATGTCTATTTGATGGCCATTTTTTTGTTCCAACTGGCAGTATGCAAATAGCATGTGGTCAAAGTTGATCTGCTGAAAGATTTGGTAGAAGAAATTGGGGTAAAGTCCTGTTGGCTACATGTGTCGGCAAGACCAGACTTTGTTGAGCCCTCCGTGTTTCACTTCCAATATCTGTGAAAGTGATGTTTCCTCCAAAATCACCATTGCTCAAGATTTTGATGATGATCCTGGAAGCAATGCTATGTCTTTCAGTCACCATGTTTTGAATTGAAGCATTCTGACAACTAGAAAGCATATGGATTTGGCTGTCTGGCTGATGACACAACAGACAAAATGAACTAGTGGCTCTGCCGTATAAGTGGGCCATTTTCTGAGTGTAAAGAGTACCCTTTATAAATTTCATTACACTCCTTTTCTGTGATACATTTATTCTCCTTTATTGTTCCAAAACAAATTGCTAGTTGTAAGATTCACTGAGGTGAGCAGTCTCTTCCAATAGCTATAGGTCGTCCCCACCACTGGGACACCCCTTTCTTAGGCAAACATGGCCAAATAGGCCTCTCAAGGCATAACTTTGCATCCACCGCACCGTTTCCTGACCTGAGCACACCATTGGATAGCTTCTATTTTTCTGGTTCTGATGGAGGTCTTGGGGTTGAAATTGGTGCGGTAAGTGGAGGGCAATTTCAGAAAAATGGTATTTAAGGTTGGAAGAGTGCGCGCTGTTTCCCACACACAGCCCCAAACTCCGAGCTTGAGATTACTATAGATGTGTAAAATTGGCCCGCATATCCTGTGTGGATTTGGCCGTGGGAAGCTCTCCCGTTGAGCTGTGCACTCAAAAGAGGCAGATGTAAGCAAACGTTTTGGCCCGCCGCTTTCCACCCACACCCTTGAATGGCTCCATTTCAGAATTTTCTGATTATCTTTGATTGCCCCCAACTCTCAGGCTTGGTTCAGCTTGAAAGCATGCAGGGGTTGCAGAGATATCGCACTTCCTGTGTTGGCACCCACATCTGGTCGCGACAGGATCACCCACGGAACACACCTTCCCGACCACCTCCCCCCAATTCAACTTTGCAGCATCAAATCATCATGCAAGAGCAGCTAAAGTTATGGAGAGTGGCAGGATTGGAGCAAGTTTGGGGATGCACCATTTGCCTGCCAAAAGGGTGCAAAATGGCGAAATGGTGCCAGAATGGCCAAAGGCGCACACGCCGCGCCCCCACCTCGCATTTTCTCACACAGCCTGACTTTTTATGACATGTGTACATGTTTTGCATGGTTGGGTCTGGAAATGGGGCCAGCAAGTGGGCAAAAATGCTAATTGGCCATGTTTGGGGGGGTCCAGTGGTGGGGACGACCTATAGTAACCTGAGCTGGCATTAGCATCTCCAAGTCTGTGACGCTTGCTCATGCAAGCTTTTTGTTTGTCCTTAATGTTTGGTAGTGGTGCAAGGCTGATTCTAGTGGTAGTCAAGTATACTACGTAGTCTCATTGTTTTCTTCTGCAAAGCCAGTATATATGGGCGAGAGGATTACCTTCAGGTAGTGGTGGTGGAAATGCTTCGTCATTACAATAGTTATGGAGAGCAGGATGTTTTGCTATAGTATCAGCAAATTCATTTCCAATCACACAAATGTGGGCTTTGACTTTGAAATTTCTATGGGAGTATCTGATGTGTTTATCATGAAGACAATTTGTTCCAAGAGTTTGACATGTGTGTGCTTCCTGTGCAATTCAGGAATTAAGAGCCGTTTCTGTATCCAAGATAAAGCAGGCACAATCCGTGGCTATGTGTTAAAGCTTTGCCCTTAGTGCAGAAGCTATGCCAGTCAGTTCTGCTCAGTTTATGGTATTGCTTATCCCAACTCCGCCAGGATTAGCAAAGATGGCTGTTTTCGTCACAGGTGTAAAGGCTCCTTCAACACGTTGTTGACTTGTATAACTTTTACAAGTCAACAATGTGTTGACTTGAAGTCAGGCAACTACCATCAGTGTTGCCCCACAGACGCCAGTCTGGAACCTTCAATCTTAGATTATCATTTGTGAGATCTGTGAGGCTAGGGGACATAGTGATAGATCTAGGATTCCTTGTGAAAGCTGAGTCATTCAATTCCTTCCGAAATGGTTTTGATGTTTTGATTAGATTTGCAGTGTTCTGAGTGGGTGGATGTGGGCAGGACTGGAGAATTGCCTCGGGTATGGCATTAGACAAGGCTGCACACCACCTTGGGTTCTTATCAAGTAGCATGTGCTGTGCTTCTTTATTCCACATAACAATAATTTCAAGATCCCATTCAGGAGCTGGAGTGCTTGTATTGTTTCCAAACCATAAATCTTGTCTGCAATATGTCACTGATGCCTGGGGAATAGTGCCCAAGATAGTATAATGCTCTGGATAGTTTCTAAGCATCTGCATGTAAGCATTTGCATTAAGGCCCTTCCAATTTGGGAGGAGCAGGAAAGTTGCAGTGGCACTTTCAGTGGAGAGAGATGAGAAGATTGCATGGCGCACCATGTTAAGCATGACACTATCTTCGTAGACAGGGTGGCATACCAAAAGCCTGTGAAATTAGTAGCTAAAGAATTGAAATTGGATCCAAAAACCATATCTCTTTTCCTTTCGAACCGCACCTCCTTGAATGTAGAGCCATAGCTTGAATCAGATGCTGATCTGTCCTTGGTCACCATAGCCCATGTAGTGCTTTTTTTTGTATGTGGTCAGGTAATGCTTGCATGTGTGAGTCTTTGAATTTCTGACTTGTTTGTTAATGAAACTTTGAGGTGCATCCCTTTTAGTAAGAGAGGAGTCAATTCAGAGTTATTATTGTGTTATGGTTGTGTTAACCTGAATCCGGTGCATGGTGGAAGGCATTTGCTAGATTTATGTACAGCTTAGTACTTAGCATACCAACACATTTTCCATCAGGGGTGTCATACAAGCCCTCGTAGCATCTGAGAATTGTGGAAGAGAGGCATAGTTTGTAGGGCTTGTATGAATTTCTGTATCACTTCGGTGGGCTTCTGTCCTTGCCAGCTTGACTTGAGCAATTTGGTTGATCTCTCTGATCCAGACTTTGCATCTCCCAATTGGTTGAATGTTTGAGTCTTTAGTAGGTAAGGGAGTGACCAAAATAGCATGAGGGCGACTAGACGTGAGTCTATCTCTAGCAGATAAATGAGCATTAAAAAGCCAGCTAGGTATTGTCTTCTTATAAGCATGCGCAGGAATTTGAAGATTTTGTTGGGCCAAACAGGTAGAACTGCTGGCATCCAAATGGACCAAACAACCTGCCAGAGAGCCTTTGCTGATGGCTTTTATAATGAGCCTGCAGGCAACATTATTGCGTTCAGTGATCATACTTGAGATGATTGTATGTTGACACCCTGATAGAATATGGAGAGCACTATCTGCTTGCTGACAGAGTGCTGCTTCAATAGTCATATAACTTACTACTAAATGAAGAAAAGTTTGTGTTGCCCACCCTAGGTATACACAAATAAGCAGGGCAGGCTGCAGGAGGGATGGAGGGCTCCCAACGTCAGCGCCAGCCTGCCATCCTTTGCCAAGCCTTGGCCTGAGGGTCCAGGTCCCAGACTCTGGGACTCCAGTCAACTCACACCCAATCAGCAGCACATCCATCATGTGGAAAATGAAAGAAAAAGAGAAAGGAAAACTACGCAAGCAGCACAAAAGCTCCTCGCTTTAAATAAAGGGAAAAGGGCCACGTGGGAAGAAAAGCCCCTTCACCAGAAAAGAAGAAAGCAGTCAGTGAGGATCAAGAGGGTTGTGGGCAGACAAGCCAGCAGACCTCTCCTGATTAGCTTGTTGAGGAGAATGCTCAAGAGAACGTCTGGTCTGGACAAGCTTATGAGCATAGTGAACAGAATGAGCATGGAGCTTAAGAGCAAGTTTCTTGACTCTTTGCGAATCAAGGCCGAGACTCTTCCGAGGAAGCAAAGTGTGAGGAATGTAAATAACAACCCCTACACCAAAGAGAATGACATGAAGAACATGGTCTCCTGTACACAAAAAGGGGCCAGTGACACAGCCGGGGAACTACGGAATGACTGCGATCAGTGGTACGTTGTATAGACTGTACTCTAATCTGCTGCGCTCCATGATTCAGGACTGGTGCATCCAACACAACGTGATTCCGGACACGCAATACGGGTTTTACCCAGGCATAAGCACCTTGCAACCCCTATTCAGTCTAAGACACATAAAGCATGCTGCACAGAGAATGCAATGCGGATCATCACGGTTGTATGCTGCATTTATTGACTTCAAACAAGCTTATGATTTTATTCCAAGACATAAGCTTTGGGGCCATTCACGCAGTTGCCGGATGCCTGACCATATCCTTTCCATCTTGAAAGACTTGTACCATGCTGATGAATATACATTACTCGACGGGGATAAGATAGCTTCTGTACAGCCATCTTTTGGTGTTAAATAAGGATGTCCCCTCTCCCCTCTGCTGTTCGCCATCTACTTGAATGACATTGATAGCATTGCATACGGGGTGAAAGGTGTGCTCACTGGTACTCCAAATTTTTTGGTGACCCACATGCTGTTCGCAGATGACCTCTGCCTCATATTCAACAACCCTAACCACATACAGACCAAGTTGAACAAACTACGAGCGTATGCACGGAGAAAGTCTCTCACTGTCAATACACAAAAGTCTGAGGTGATGTGCTTCAACTTTTACACCAGCAATCTGCCCCCCTCTTTTATGATGGGGCACAGCTCCCCTACACAGACTCCTTCAAACATCTGGGCATGGTTTGTGACAGACATATCAACTTGAATACTGCAGCTGATGCAGCGCTACGTCCATTCACAGCTGGTACTTTCCGCATCAGACAGTTCATACGGGAACATGACCTTACAA
>LKMJ01005961.1_pt1 | contig 11527 bp, 18 predicted proteins | sample 643391 | NCBI WGS metagenome assembly LKMJ01 (sample SAMN04112250, study PRJNA286221) | soda lake metagenome | biome: soda lake; feature: Kulunda Steppe; material: water; isolation source: sample PL-Br10 brine of Picturesque Lake | place: Russia: Kulunda steppe | collected 2010-07
GAGAGAGAGAGAGAGAGAGAGAGAGAGAGAGAGAGACAGGGAGAGAAGGGGGGCAAGGGGGAAGGGGGAGAAGACATGAGACGTCAGCAGGAGCAGAGTGGATCCCTTCCTCCCACAGCGCGGCTCACTCACGTGATCTTTGCTGCGCCCACATCGTCCTCCTTGCGCTTGAGCATGCCTGCCAGGCCCTTGAGGTTCTGCACTAGGCCCACCACCGTGAGCTCGGGCTTGGGGCGGCACGCGCGGTTCTGCGCTCGCACAAACAAATCAAAGCAAACTCACGCATAGCCTGGGAGGCCAGCACTCCCACTTTGAGCGCTGCAGCTTGGGCCGGCATGTGCGGTCCTGGACGCGCACATGCACATAGCTTTCCAGCGCGGCGGCCACTGAGCTCCCAGCTAGGTACACTCACAGCATGCCAACACACACTCAACACACACTCACAGCATGCCAACACACATGCGCACACACGCACACACCTGTATCCCCACCCACCTGCTGCCGCTGCGTCTGTATCCACCATGCCTCGAACTCCTCCAGGTCCACGCTGCCCCCGCCGTCGGTGTCAACTTGCGCAAAGATAACGCGCGACTCCTCCAGCCCAAAGCCCGCCATGCCCAGCACCTGGGGCGTGCGCAGACACACACTTTAAACATGTGTGTTGGTTTGTGGGGTCCTTGGCGACAGTTGCATGACCCCTCCTCCAGCTCCAGCTCAACCCACGCCATGCTCAGCGCCTGAGGCGTGCAAGCATGCACCACAAACCACTGAAGTGCTTTGGTCTGTGGGATCCTTTTGGAGCATTACCGTTTACTGCATCAGTGTTCCCTAGCTTAAGCATCTGTGCTCATGGGGTGAAGTTAGGATGGTTTCATGGCACAGTTCAAGTGCTGGCACAGTTTAAGGGCTGGCACAGGTTTAGTGCTGGCACAGTTTAAGTGCTGGCACAGTTTAAGTGCTGGCACAGGTCAAGTGCTGGCACAGGTCAAGTGCTGGCACAGTTTAAGTGCTGGCACAATCCAAGTGCTGGCACAGTTTAAGTGCTGAGGTGGTGGTGGTGGTGGTGATGAGGCCCAGGCTTCCTGCTCATGTGGTAGGACCCCTATGAGGGGAGCATGCCTTTCAGCAGCTGGGGAGGGCAGCAGCTATGCAGAGGGAAGGACCTGCCCATCAGTGTTGTGACGGCACAGATTGAGGACTACACCTGCAGGTCAGGGCTTTGGTCAGGGGATTTGCTTGCAGTATATCATGCGTGTGTGCAAGTTTCTATGCAAGTAGAATGTGTGTTTTTATGGAAGCCGGCTCCTTGAGCTTGCTACCCTACGCCCCAAAAACTTAACATGTAATCCACAGTTTCAGCAAGCATGGCATAGCAGCCAAGTGAGGTGCACCTGAGTGAATTCATCTTCCTCAAGCGATCCGGTTCCGTCCTCGTCATAAATCTCTGCAGGGCGAGGATTGGACATTGAGAGCAAGATGTGCAAATGGTTGCAGCAGTAACAAAGGGGATTGCAAATGCTCCTTTTGGTACAATAGAAGAAACTTGAGCCTGAGGAAAAAGGTAAGGTCGAGAAATGTGTGCATGGCAAGTGCTGGGGCAGGATAACATAGGACAACTGGCTTTGAAAAAACACGGCGCGCTTAGACCTTCTTGCCACTTATTTAGATACCCAGGTGAGGGCTGGTAATGCTGGGTTGAATGGAGTGGGATCTTGGAATTCCAAAATGGCTTATTCCATGCCAGTCAATTCCTGGTGGCCTTCAGAGCACCAGTGACTTGCAAAAGCAAGTCACTGCACTTACCGCGCTGGTCTTGGGCAGTCGCATGTTGTGTTTACTAATGTGTGCCGTCAATGCAGGCTAGGCAAGCAACAGCACAGCATTCACAGTCAAGTAACAGCAGTCACGCATGCACAGCAGTCACATCTAAGTAACAGCATAATGGCAGTCACGGTCAAGCAACAGCATATTGGCATGCACAGCAGTCACAGTCAAGCGACAGCACAGCCGTACAGGTGGGGCCGCCGGCAGAGGCGAGCACTCACCAAAAAGGTCCCGAATCTGCGCAAGCAGCAGGAGCAAGAACAAATCTGTGAGAGCCCCTGCCCCCCACACCATTGGCCCTGCACCGGGCTAGGTTATGAACTGAGGGCATCTACTGAGGGGCAAACGGAAGGAAGCAATGCACGTGATGCTGAAAAGTTGGCCTGGCCCTGGGTACATCTGACGGTGCCCTCCTCCTTTGGCACAGCTGACAGAATTGCCCTTGGCGCTGCGAGTTTCAGCCTCAAGGCAAGCATGGGCTGCCTCAAGGCGAGGAAGGGCTCAAGGCGAGGAAGGGCTGCATCAAGGTGAGGAGGGGCTGCATCAAGGCGAGGAAAGGCTCAGGGCAAGGAAGGGCTGCCTCAAGGCGAGCAAGGGCTGCCTCAAGGCCAGGAAGGGCTCAAGACAAAGGGCTCAAAGCAAGAAAGGGCTCAAGGCGAGCAAGGAAGGGCTGCCTCAAGGCGAGCAAGGAAGGGCTGCCTCAAGGCGAGCAAGGAAGGCTGCCTCAAGGGGAGCATGGGCTGCCTCAAGGCAAACAATGAAGGGCTGCCTCAAGGCGAGCGAGGGGTGCCTCAAGGCGAGGAGGGGCGCTGCATGTTGCTTGTGTGTAATGCGATCACTACATGCGCCATTTCGCACCCTGCATCTGCATGGCATCTGGCCAGTGTCAGTATGAGCAAAATGAGCTTGCACACCCTCCCAGCCAGCATCGGCTCAGATGTGACGCACACCTTATGCGTGCACAGCAGTGGCAGCAAGTGCTTGTGTCACCCACCTCCTTCAGTGTTGCTTCATCATCATAAATCTCATCCACGGTATTGAGTACATACTGAAAGCACCCAAGCAGCGGTTGACAGGTGCGTATAGTAATAGGCCCACATTTAGCCCATTCAAGGCAGAGGGAGCAATGAGGGAGGAGAGTGCCTGAGGGTGCAGCCCTAGTGGCATGTACCAAGGGAGGCATCCTAGCCTGGCGCGTGTGCTTGCAAATGGACAATCAGATTTGGCAAAATTCAAGCTGCTTGCATGCGTTTGAGCAGCCAGAATCAGGCAGGAAAAGAGGATCAAAGCAGTTGTTCGTGCTCAAAATACAATTTGGCGAACAGGAGCCGACCTGCACGCTTCAATTGCTGCATGCAGGCAGCACGCAGGCTCTTGAACTAGGTTGCAGATCATGGAGTTGGCAAGTAGCCATGTAGCAGCAAATCCAGCTTCAACCCACCTTCACACACTCATGCAATCACACACATGCACACACGCACACGCCCACACGGCCACACCTGCAGTTGCGTGTACTCCTTGGACTGCAGCATCAAGGCTGCGTACATGCCCAGGTCTGCGGGGTCGCCCGACCACCGCAGCCAGCCGCGCGCGGCCCTCAGGATAGAATCACTGGTCAGCATCTGCATGCGCTTCTGGCCTGACGCATGCCGCACCTGGCAAGCAACAGTGGGGGGGGAGGGGGGGGATTGAGGGGGACGTGCATGAGACACAATCACACCACATGCGCGTGGGATACAATTGCACCAAAGGCAAAAATCTTGTTGGCAGGCAAAGCACAAGTGGCTTTGAAGAATGTATTGAGGACATGGTGATTAAAGGAGGAGGTTGCTGAGACACAAGTGTATGCAGGGTACAGGGGGGGGGAAGCAAAGGGGAAAGTCTTGCTGGAAAGAGCCCTTGGATCGAATTCAGGATCGCCAGCCCTTACAAATCATTTTGCTTTGGGAGGTTAATGTACCCAACACGCCCAGACGTGTGGCTTGTGCGTGGGTGCACGCACGCATGCACGCACGCACGCACTTGACACCCCTTTGCACGCGCGCACAGCTTGCCCACCTGAAAAAAACGCACGCACACATATGCACACACGCGCGCGCACCTCCCTCAAGATGTGCTGCTTGTCCTCAGGCTTGCTGGAGCAGCACCTGCCCAGGTCCAAGCCCGCCAGGCAGGACGTCTGGAGTTGTAGCAAGGCATCCACGTGCGTGTCCTCTGCAAGCACAGTCCCCGCAGGCGGACCGCCCGTCTGTCCAGCTTCCAAGGGGCTAACGCACCAAGACCTTGGCCCTTGCGGCCCCATGTGCAGGCAAACAGAGCCCTTGGCCCCATGTGCAAACAAGCAGGGCATGGCAGGCTTGCACATGCAGAAGCAGAGAGCGTCACACATGAGCGTTCCCAGCATGCAGCACGCAGGTCTGCTCCATAGGCATGTGAGCCCAACAAAGGCATCGCTGCGCATATGTCTGGTGGTGCTTCCCGCAAGAAGATGCTGCACTGCAGTCTGTTACACCGGCAAGGGACTAGGCCGAGCTGCTTCTTCGATTACATGTGCTTGCACCTGCCCTATACACAGGCAGGAGGGGGGTGCTGATGTACGGAACCCACTTTGCTGCAGCCCCTTTGGAGTAGGCTCAAATGGACTGACACATACGGGTGGGTTGCTGATAAAAAATGAGAGAGGAACGGAGGAGAACCAAAAGGTCAAAAGCGTGAGGTGCACCACCTACTTGCAATGGCCACACACACACGAGAGGTGCTGGAGTCTTGGGGGCAGTAGTAGGCAGCCATCCACACCTGTCCACAAGTAAAAAAAAAGGCATGCCTATTCACAAAGACGCCACTCTGGTCCATTAAGGCAGGCCGCGCGCTGTGCGCAGCAGCACACATTATCCATCTAGGGTCAGCCTATCATGGAGTGCAAGGCTTCTTGTCGCATGCGCGAGGGCAGCGCGCCACTCAGGCGTCCTAAAAGCTGGGCGATGGGCGCGCTGCCCATGGTGACACAGGCCCCATGTCCCGCGCAGCTCATGGTGACACAGGCCCCATGTCCCGCGCAGCCCATGGTGACACAGGCCCCATGTCCCGCGCAGCTCATGGTGACACAGGCCCCATGCCCCGCACAGCTCATGGTGACACAGGCCCCATGTCCCGCGCAGCTCATGGTGATATTTGGGACCGCAGCGTTGTGCCCCGCGCAGCTCATGGTGACACAGGCCCCATGTCCCGCGCAGCTCATGGTGATATTTGGGACCGCAGCGTTGTGTCCCGCGCAGCTCATGGTGACCGCGCCCCGCACAGCCCATGGTGACACGGGAACAAACCTCTCACTGGTCACGATGATGAGCCAGTGTGGAACAAGTCTCTCATTGGTCACAAGCAGTCGGGAACAAGTCTCTCATTGGTCACAATCAATCGGGAACAAGTCTCTCATTGGTCACAAGCAGTCGGGAACAAGTCTCTCATTGGTCGCAATGGAACAAGTCTCTCATTGGTCGCAATGGAACAAGTCTCTCATTGGTGACAATGATGAGCCATGATTTTGTTGACAATGAGCAGGCGGCTGGACACGCCACCAAATGGATGCGCGACTGCATCCCAGCCGGATTTGCTGACTGTGGCAGATGGTGGCGTCCAGGCGGCAGACGCAATGACTCCAGGCGGTGTGGCAGACTGTGGGGGCCTTGCTTGGGGAGTGGAGAGTTGGTAAGAGTTGTTGGGCTGCGCATGCTTGCAGTGCCTTGACTAGTCTTTCCATGCATCAATGATCACATGGGCATATGCCTGCGGTGCCTAGACGAGTCCATCCATGCATCAATGATCACATGTGCATACTTGCGGTGCCTCGACGAGTCTATCCATACATCAATGATCACATGGGCATGCTTGCGGTGCCTCGGCTAGTCTGTGCATGCATCGATGATCATATGTGCATGCTGCGAGCTTGCTACGCTGTCCCGCAATATCACTTGCAACTGCACGTCACGTGGATTGGCTGAGGGAGCCTGACAGCAAAGCAAAATTGTCTGGTGGTTGAAAAAACCCGACCGTCTACATAAATGCGGCAGCTTCAATGCACACAGGTTCCATGCACCTCGCACATGCACAGCTTGCCAGAACCGTAGAGGCTGTTCCCTGACAAACAATCTGCCTCAAGGTCCCTTCAACGTCCCACATCGCCTATGCACGATGTCCAAATCCACACAGTCAACATTGATGTTATTCAGATATCTGAAGCACCCAGCTGTGCTCTGCAGGTGCCCTGCCAGAGGCAGTCCGTTGCTGCCGGCTCACTCCCAAAAGGACCTGAGTTGCGTGCCCGCACATCCATGGGAGTGCGGGAGCCGCCACCCCATGGAAGCAGACCGCCCGTGACAGAGCAAAGCATGCAGCGCTTGCGCATGGGCCACACACCTCGTACAGCGGCCACACGCGGGTCAGGACGGCCATGTGCTTGTCCAGCACCAGCACAACACCACGCGCGCACGACGTCACGGTGTCCTTGGCGCTCTGCAGGTCAAACGCGCCAGGGGGCGGCCCGTAGGCGGGGCCATCCTGGGTGGAGCTGCTGCCTGTGAGGGCGCGCAAGGGCGAGCGGTCACGCTGCTGTGTGCAGGCAAGCGGGGCCGTGCTGCGTTGCGCAAACAAGCAGGGCCATACTCCCGTGTGCAGGCAGCCATGCTGCAGAGCGCAAGCAAGCGAGCCCATGCTGTAGTGCGTAAGCAAGCGGGGCCATGCTCTTGTGTGCAGGCGGCTATGCCGCAATGCGCAAGCAAGCGGGGCCATGCTCCGGTGTGCAGGCGGCTATGCCGCAATGCGCAAGCAAGCGGGGCCATGCTCCCGTGTGCAGGCGGCCATGCTGCGTTGCACAAGCAAGCGAGCCCATGCTGTAGTGCGCAAGCAAGCGGGGCCATGCTGCGTTGCGCAAGCAGGCGGGGCCGTGCTGCTGTCTGGAGGAAGCATGGGCTGGTTTTTACTTTGCAACTCATCCCCGGCCACCCATCTGCCTATCTCGCATGCCAGGAGGATTTGACAGGCAAGTCTCGGCCAGCACAGTGCCGCGCAGCACGTGGCACGCCAGGTCCTCTGGAGCCCCATGCCACAGAGGACCCGGCCAGCATGGCACGCCAGAGGGGGGCTCAGCCTGTCTTACATCTTTCTGCAGAGCAGCAGGCATCCAGGGGCCTACCTAGGAACTGCTGCGGCAGGGCGAGCACGTCCAGCCGCGCACACGTGCAGCGCGGCTACGCACCTAGGAACTGCTGCGGCAGGGCAAGCACGTCCAGCCGCGCACATGTGCAGCGCGGCTACGCACCTAGGAACTGCTGCGGCAGGGCGAGCACATCCAGCCACACAAACACTTTGTGCAGGTCGGCCCTGGCCCTGCCGCCGGCCTGACTCTGGTGCTCTGGCTCTCGGGACAGCCTGCACGGAGGGGAGAGGGGGCGCACCGCGGCCGGCATGGGCTCAGGGGCAAGCCTAGCAGCATGCCACAGTCACGTCCCTGGCCTGTGGGATGGCACCACTAGCCACAGCCACCAGGAGGGGCGTCTGGGGACCGCGGCAGCAGCTTCCCAACGAGGCCCCTGCCTTAGCTGCAGTGATCCCGGACGGAGGAAGGCCTGGCTGGCAGGGAGCGTGCGTGAGCGTGCACGTGCCGTATGCTGTGCCGCGCTGGATTGGGTGGACCCTCTGGCATGGGCGGATCCCAGCGCTGGATCGGGGGCGCGGCACGGGCGCCACACAGGCTGCACACCCTCGTTCACGTGGACCAGAGCCGCATGGAAGTCCTGGTGGTGCTACCCAATGCATTCGGGCTGCGCCCACAGGCACATGCGGGGTGCGCTCACAGGCACATGCAGGGTGCGCTCACAGGCACATGCAGGGTGCGTTCACAGGCACATGCTGTGCTCACACGCACGTTCCCACGGGAGCCACAAATAGGTGGGGGTATCCAAGTGAGGCTGCCTGATGTGTTGCGGCAGATTTTTGTGACGAAGCACCTCGCAGAATTTAAGCCAGGGCCTGGGCGCATTACTGCGCGAGTGTACTTGCCGGGAAGCTGTGAGCGGCACCCGCGCAAAAAGAGTCGCACACACATGCACGCACGCACACACACGCGCGCGCACACGCTTGCTTGGCGGCTGCGAGCGCCACCCGCATGAAAGGGAGCGTGCGTGAGAGCGTGACAGGCAGCTCCCACGCACGCACACGCTCTGCAGCCTGCACGCCCACGTTCACCCACAGGTGGAAGGGATGAAATGGGTCACCCGCACCGCCCGGATGAATGGGATCAAAGGCTCTTCCAGGGAACGTGGGTGCGCGGGTGGGGGGGTGTTGCAACGCGGGTGGCCCGAGCACATGCTCCGCGGTCCCACACCCGTGCGTGAGCAGCCCCGCTTCCAAGCAGCCATCAGGATGCCACCCACCTGTCCACCAGGGTTTCCAGCATCTCCACAAAGTCCCCAATCCACGCATGGCACACGTAGTAAGCGGGCTGCGCATCAAGCGGTGAGGCCGCATGCGTGTGTGTGCGTGCGTGCGTGCGTGTGTGTGTGTGTGTGTGTGTGTGTAAGCGGCACGCGCAGTAAGCGGGCTGCGCATCAAGCGATGAGGCTGCATGCGTGTGTGCGTGTGTGTGTGTAAGCGGCACGCGCAGTAAGTGGGCTGCGCATCAAGCGGTGAGGCTGCATGCGTGCGTGTGTGTGTGTGTAAGCGGCATGCGCAGTAAGCGGGCTACGCATCAAGAGGTGAGGCCGCATGCGTGTGTATGTGTGTGTGAGCGGCACAAGTAGTAAGCGGGCTGCGCATCAAGCGGTGAGGCTGCATGTGTGTGTGAGCGGCACATATTGTAAGCGGTTGCACAGAGTCAGCGGGCATGCACAGCACACGCAGTGAGGCAAAAGCTACAAGGCTGCACGAGGCACATGTGGCATGCAAGCATGCTTAGAGAGCATGGCACACCTCATGATCAGATGCGCACACACAGTGCGCAGTCACTCGCAGCAGAAGTTCATGGGCTGAGTCAGCATGTGGCCCATGTGGTTAGCAGGCACATGTGTCAAGGGGGCATATGGTCAGCGGGCATGTGTGCCAAGGGGGGACGGACGCACCGGAAGCAGGGAAACGGGCACTTCCGACACAAATATTGATGGGGCTGCACCACAGATGCGCAATGGTTGCAGAAGTCCAAGCAAGCATGCACAGGTGAACACCACACTTGCGCCACACGTGGTGGACTCTCTGTCCACAGGCCACCCACACACGCAGGCAGTACGCAGGCAGTGAAAGGAGTGGGCAGTGGAATGCAGCACCAAGCCCCTGAGAACTCTAGGACCCTGCAGGCCGGCTGGCTACCATCACTCCTGGCACACACACACACACACACATAAACACACATAAACACACACACACAATAGGTCCCTGACATGCCTGTGCCAGAGCACCACGTGCAAGTGTGGTCCAGCGTTTGTTCTGATCGCACCTGCAGCACCTTGCCCCCGACGCGCACCACCCACACACCTTGCCACACCAGTGGTCTGGGATCAGATCCCACACCCGCGTGCGTGCCTCTCTGCCCTCGCTCCCAGCCGGAAGGCTTGGCAGGGAAGCGCCTTTCTTGATCGCACGCAGGCCTTTGGGTGACGCATCTTCCGCAGCTCTGCCTTGTGGCTCCCCACTGCTGAGGGCCTGCTGTGGCTGCTGCGGCTGCGGCTGCAGGTTCTGCGGGTTCAAAGTGCTTCGCAGGTGTGCAGGCGGGTGGGGCGGTACGAGTCCTGCGCAGTGCACGCGCACTCGCACGCACGCTGCTGTGGATGTGCCTGGTGAAGCAATATCACCTCCAAACTTTGGAGACCAGAGCCACAGTTTTCCAATCTTGTTAAACAGACTCTATATCTGATCAATGACAGGAAACAAGGGATGTCCAATTTGCTCTGCTTGGTCCAACAAACAGCCAATCATACGAACAGCCAATCATACCAAGCCTGCATGCAGTGCAGTGCCAGCCTAACAGCAATTTCTGATACGGCTCAGCAGGAGGAGATGGATGAGAATGAAAACTTAAACACACACACACCTGCAGGGCTCAAAAGCCTAGCTACCACAGCCGCCGTGGTGCGAGCTTTCCCTTCGAGCCCCAGGTCCTGCATTGGTATGCACAGAGCATGGTACACCTCCAAAGGCTTTGCAGGCGGATATCATGCACAGGTTGCACGCACACATGTGCAGGCAGACATTCCCTTCTGGGCTGAGCCCCCCCCCCCAGTGCGCATGCAGTGGGGTCAGGGGGGGGCCTGCGGTACCCATGCTGGGCTCCAGCCACCGGTAGGCAGAGAGACCCTGCGGGGGGGCTTAAGACAAGCATTTGTTGTCTGGCTGGTATGGGCGGCCTCCAGCCTGAAAGGACCAGGTTGACTCACATGCATGCCCACAGTTTGGTCAAGGCACTAGGGATGGGACAGATGGCCTCCTCTACCCTCAAATGCAACACACAAACTGCTTAAGATGGAGGCCATTTGGTAATTTGTTTCATTTTAGTTTACATGATATGTTTGGAGGCCAAGGAAGTTTGCTATTGTCCCCCCACAAATGCAACGATATCACGCACACATACGTAAACAATTTTAACATACATGAACTTACAACGCACTTGCAAGCTTAGGTATGCATGTGCAATGCAGTGTGTGAAAATGATTATGAGTGTGTGTGTGTGTGTGTGTGTGTGTGTGCGCGCACGCGCGTGGGCGCGCTTGCGTTTGTGCGCGAGTGTGCTTGCCTGCGCCCACCCAGTACCATGCAGTGACGTGTGTTTCATATGAGTTGCTGAAGAGCACACAGCTCAATAATTCACAAATTGTGTGCTGGTCCTAGGCATGCATCCGTTGATCTGGACATGACTTATTACATGAACACATGTGTGCAGACCTACTTCACCAGCAAGCGTTCACAGCACTGTCCTGATAACAATGTGAGATTCTTGATACGTAACGGATTTGAGACCTGCTCGAGCAGGTTCCACCTTTTGGAAAGGGTGTTCAATCAATCACATGGGCGGGCGCGAAATCAGTCACATGGGCGAACACCAGGAGGAACACCAGAGAACTGTACCTTTATAGAGCCTGCCAGTTGCTTCAAGAAGGCCAGGCTGACGCCTGCCTCTGCTGTGGCCACTCTGGACCGTGCCCTGAGAGCAAACTGCTGGTGCCCAGCCCACTCATAAGGAATTAGGAGGCCTGGGGGAGGGCCCTCACTGGTGTTACACCGAATCTTCTGGCTCACAGTTGTACGCCATGAATGGAAAAGGCTATTGCAGGACGACATGTTGGAGCGGCCTCGGACTCAGTCCGAGCTCAAAATAGCCTCAGCATTCTCACGCAATTCAGCTAACCTTCATATTCAAAAATTTACCAGGTAGCACGGAACTGAGTATCACTGTGTTTAGGTTAATATTTCATCTTGAGGCTGCTGAGGCTATTGAAATATAATTTTTCACATGTCAATAATATATGTGAACTACGTGTCCAACATCCGTGTCTCGTGATCTGCACTGGCTGTCGATGGGAGTTTGACCAGCGACCGGCAGCTAAGCTCAGGATGCGGATCAAGGATATGCGTGAGCAGGAAAGGACAATTTCTTGGTTTAAAGCTCAAGTGAGTTCGCTGGGAGGCACGGCCATCATGCTTGCACACACACACACACACA
>LKMJ01005962.1_pt1 | contig 11526 bp, 11 predicted proteins | sample 643391 | NCBI WGS metagenome assembly LKMJ01 (sample SAMN04112250, study PRJNA286221) | soda lake metagenome | biome: soda lake; feature: Kulunda Steppe; material: water; isolation source: sample PL-Br10 brine of Picturesque Lake | place: Russia: Kulunda steppe | collected 2010-07
CGTGCCCTCTGTCGCATGGCTTTTGCGCTTTGGGCGAGCTGGGGAAGGAAAGCCCCACGCTCAACCCCGCTAGTGTGTGTGTATGTCAAATTGGTGATCCATCAATAACAGTGATCTGGCATGACAGCGCGTCTATTTAGTCGTTGTCAGTTTGTGTGCATAGAGCACAGAATGAGCATGTAACTTGAGGGCAGTCTTGTGGGCTTCGTGTGTATCAAGGCTGAGCCAGCTCTTTAAAGTGATCTAAAATATGTGAGGTATAGATAGAGCCTCCCACACCAACTTGAAGAAGAATGGTGTGAAGGATAATTATTTTGGCCTTGAAGCGCTTACAAAGACCTCGTGTTGTTTTCTATAAGCCTCTAATTGGTGTCCAGGCTGTGTATCTTTACAGTATTAAACCTCAACGAGGTGAATCTCCCTCTTGCTGACCGTCAGCAATGTGACATTGAGCTCGTGGACTCGGCAAACATCTCTGCTAGTTTGTCTTGGGTGCCACCTCAGTGACACCTGGTGCGAATGAGAAGTGGTTGGCGATTTGAATTTTTAAGTATGGGAGTGACCAGAGTGGCATCAGGGTGACCAGAGGTGAGTCTATCTCTTGCAGATAAACGAGCATCAAAAAGCCAGCTGGGTAGTGTTCTGTTATTAAAAAAACGTAGGGAGTGCTTCACTGCCTCCGTAGCTTTTCTTTTCCTTTTCTTTTCTAAGCATCAGACATTTCCAGGCTACGTCTAAATTAGCATGCTCAGGAATTTGAAGGTTTTGTTGCGCAAAATTGTTAGTGCTGCCGGCATTCAAATGAACCAAACAACCTGCCAGAGAGCCTTTGCTGATGGCTTTCATTATGAGCCTGCAGCAACATAATAATCATGGCGTTCAGTGATCATACCCGAGATGATTCTATGTTGACACCCTGAGAGGATGTGGTGAGCACTATCTGCTTGCTGACAGAGTGGACACTGAAGGCTGATGGACATTTTGAAACGGACAATGTGGTTCTGATTATGAAGGGTGCCTGTGCAGTAAGAAAAAGCTTGATTTGGAGAGAGTTTCTGGACATGCTCCAAAAAGCGTTGCTAATGCCTTTGAGGACGTGTGGAAGCAGACTCTGGTAATAAGAGTACTAATAATAGTATCCTGTTTTTGAGTTGGCATAACCCAGTTTATGGTTCAGTGCATGAGATTTAAGTGCAGCTTGGAGATATGGAAGGTAACTTGCCATGAAGTCAATATGGGGCCGTGTTGGGAAGCTTCAGTGCTAGATCCTTGCTGATTAACTTCTTCAACCGTTGAAGTGACAGCTGTGACTCACAGCTTATAAGTTGGACTTATAAATGCTACTAGCTCATATTAGCAATATCAAAGATGGGATTGCTACCAGGGCCTGCAGTGCAGACGGTTGTTTCAGCTGAGGGGCTGTTATTGTTGCAGGCTTGGTATTTAGCAGTCAAGACTATGTGCTCTCTCAAGAGAAAGAAATAAGCACTCGTTCCTTATTCTGCCAGTCCTTTTCTGTGGAGGTGCTATAAAATACTAAAAAATAGTATTTTTCATGCCTTGCCTTTTGGGCAAGTCTAGTACTACTGCCTAGTAGGCACTGCCTACTTGGCAAGCCTAGTAGGCACTGCCAGTAGTAGGCACTGCCAGTAGGGCAGTGCAGGTTGTCTCTGATTTCCTTTCTCAACGGCACAACAAGCTCTGCATTTCATCTCGGACATATTGGACACCGGTCGGACTATCTTTTGGCTGGCAAAGACCAGCAACAAACCAATCAGCCTAACGACCAGGCTGGCGGGTACCATTACAGTTAACCCCAACTTGTAACTTTCCACTGCACCCATCCCCACATGACTCCTATTTTGAGACAGAACTTGTAAACTTGAACAACTTGCAGTCGAAAAGTTTTGGTCCCTAAATGATCAAATGATTTCTACGTGCATTCCAGCAGTCACAAATCTTGACTCGGTCGGACCGAAGACCTTTTTAAGTAGACCCTGATGAACAGAATGGCTAGCCATAAACCAATCAGCTTACTGGCTAGGCTGGTGGTTAACCCCAACTTGTTGAATAGCCACAAGTCAGTCAGCCCCTTGACTAGGCTGGTGTCAACCCTCAACTGTAAACTTGCTTGCCACTTTCAATTCATAGCAAAAAAACTGGGTATACTTAGACCAAGGCGTCGTTTAATTGAAGCTGTTGTTAAGTCTTTGAGTTATTTGCATACAGCATGAGAAGGCAGATTTTTTTTACCTGTTTAGTTAATTAAGTTTTGATTTGTAGAAGAGTATTTCAGGAAAGTTTTTACAGTGAACAAAGGTACAATGGCGAAGGAAAAAAGCCAGTTCATAGCAATACTTAACAGGACAGAGCATGATTGAGTGCAAATGCATTGACAATGTAATGATTGGCATGGCACGATAACAAGACACTTACAATAACGCAAAATGCATTACAAGCAGCTAGTGCATGTAGTTCAAAACTATATTGCAAAGTGAATGGTGTTTAAGGGCTCAGCGCACGTGCACTCATTCTTGACAGAGTATTGTGCATCATTGCCCAACCATACATGGGTAAATGGCACTAAGATTGCAAGCTAATGGCTGGCGAATGCTGAAGACAGACCTAGCAGATTTCTTGAATGCATTGCAAGCTAACAAGACAAACTAGATTGGAGCCTTTGGCAATGGAATGCTTACCTGGTCGTGCTTGGCTCAGGGCCAAATAGGGCTCAGCGCACGTGCAAGCATGCACAAATGTGCGTGATCATCATTGCCCGAACAAGGTTGAATGCAAAAACATTGACAATGCAATAGATGGCATGGCACAATGACAAGACACTTACAATAACGCCAAATACATTACAAGCAGCTAAAAATGAGATGTCAAATATTTTGCAACATAAGCACAATTATGGCCAAGCAGATGTCAGCAAAGTATAGACAAGTCTACAAAATTGTTTGTTCTTTAAAACTTCGCAAGCATTTAGAAGCCAGTCCACAGTTGAGGCCCTTGATAATAATTGGCTTGATCAATTTGGGTGTGAGATTTCCGCAATAAGGAGGCCTTGTCAATAAGGAGGCCTTTGCCACACGAGAAAAGGGGACATACATTTGCCCTGCCTCAAAAGCGCCTTCTGCATCTAAAATGACAGGCTTTGTAATTGTCAGACCTTAAGCTTTGTGAGCTGTCATGGCATAGCCTAAAACCAAGGAAAAGGTAAATTTAGTGTATTTGACTTGATTGAAGCGAATGGTATCTGACACAGTGCGAGTGACAGATATGACTTTTCCTGACCCTTCCATTTTAACCATTGTGAGGCGATGGAAGTCTTGCTTGTCAAGGAATGCTTTAATGGATGCAGGAGCAGAGCTCAAGGGCTGCTTGCTTTTGTCAACAAAGAAGTCAATTGGCACACGCAGAACTCGGCTGCCATATAAACGCTGAATGATCGCTTAGTTGTATTTATTAGTGGAGAGGTCAGATGCATTAGCACCAGCACCAGATGTAGGGGCAGCATAATTAGGAATCTCATTCTTCAAAATGCATGCGCACCTAGAGGGAGCTTGGTCAATTTGTTGTTGAGAAGGCAAATAGCTACGAATCACTGCGCATAACTGTCCAAAAATTGGGTCAGTATTATGGCGCACTGAGCCTTCGATGTCCTTCAATTTCTGAGTTTGATCCCAAAAGCTTGAAGCTGTCAAATGCCAAATTTGGCACATTGTGCTTCCATCATCCCCACCCTTTTTGCAACAGCACACAGGAGGAAGCTGCATGCAAAGAGACAGATTTTGGCAGAGAGGGCTATCTTACCAAAAGTCCTGGCATGATCCTATTTTGATGTAAATTGTACTTTTATCATGTAACCTGGCTACTCACAGAATTTGGGGGGAAATGGACGCCTCTGGTGGCCTGGGTGGGTGCTCAGCCTCTGTTTTTGGCCTACTAGTAAAATGGCCTACTAGTAAAATGGCCTACAAGTAGAATAGTATCATAAAAATGATTTTGGCATGAACAGCCCACGTATGCCCTCAACACGACCCAACCACACGTCTTTTTACCCCCAAAACACCATCAACATAGTTCTTTTATGTTGCTAATTGATACTGGATGTTAGAACTCAGGTTTGGAGAAGGTTGGATTTTGACCCATTTTGGCACTGTGACCCATAATGCTTAATTTTCCTAAGAGAAATGACCCAAAATGCACATCTCACTAACCGCTGGGCCTTTTCACTCCAATTCTTTTGCAATGATGTTTGTTTATTACAAGAGCACCAAAACACCAAAAGTCATGTAATTTGGTGCAGTGGCTGATCTGGTGTGGACATCTGGCTGTGAAAAGTAGGGTTCACGCCGCGGCCCATTAGGCATGGGCCCCCTGACAGGGCCCTTTCAAGCTCAGGTGCTGTAAAAGCTGCCAAGCAGGGCTACTATCTAACGCTAAGCTGGAAAGGGCCCCGTCAGGGGGCCCATGCCCTGGGATCATGCCAAAACCATACCCGGTATAAAATGGGGCCCATTTTGGGCCTCAGATAACCCCCTCTGGAAAAATTTGGACTATCAGATTGTAAAGCTTCATGATGCCCAACATGGTTGCCTCTGTGCTCCTTTTTTGTAATCAGCAATGTGACATTGCTGATTACAAAAAAAGGAACCCAGAGGCAACCCCATCTGCTAGGTCCCAGGCAAAACTAAGAGCACTTCCCTAGTCTACTTTCTCGAGCTGAATAGGCCTGTCTTGTTTTAAAGAGCTCTAGCGGGCTGTACAAAAAGAGTGACCAATAACTTATTGGCAATAAGAGTGAGGTAAGGTGCAATGTTAGCGTTCGGCGCCTAAGCAGCTTGCTCGGGCTCGCTGCGCTCGCTCGCCTGTTTAACTTAAGGCGCCTTGGAATTACATCACGTGCCAAGGAAAGATGTAGGGATGTTGGATCAATCTGCTGCAGTGGGCCTCAGATACACTCATAGTGCATACAAAAATGAAGAAAGTCATGGTGTGCAGGCTGCGTATGTGCACCTCATTTAAAGCACACAGCTGCAAAGCAGCTTGTCCAGCTCAAGCTGTGATGTTTTGGCAAGCTGCAACTCAAAACTGCCAAGCTTATGCCTGGAAAGTCTGTGTAGAAAACAAAGAAAGTCAATCCCTTATAATGAGTCTGGTCATAGCAAGAAGCGCGGCTCCTTAATACGTGCTACATATCAAAGCAGTCATACCAAGTTGCACCCAACGGTTTAACCTTCTCTAGCACAACAAATGTCATGTGCCACTCGGAACACAGCACAACAGGGCAGAGGCCACGTGCCAGCACACCAATGTCCTTTCTCGTCTCCAGAGTTGTACCTGCAAGGATGTGCAAGCACCAATTACAGCACATGACAGGCAGCAGATCAACTCGCGATCCGTCAGCTGCGAGATGGCAAGCATTGCAGCCTTTCCTTCCAGGCAGGAAGACGTGCTGCAGCAGGCAGGAAGATGTGCTGCAGCTACCTGAAAAGGCTTCTGACCGACTTGTGTCTGAGGTATTGCGCCACCCGTCCATGGCCTGCGTGTTTTGGGTTAGGGTTTAGGCCTTCACCTACAGCAGGCACCCATCACGTGCCTGGAACTATCCACACGACGACTTGAAAGAACACCATGCACCTTCTGTGCTTGTTGCTAGGGACCCACCCGTTTATGACCATCATACGCGCGCGTCGCTCATGGGACCCGTCACCAGCTCATTCTCCTTGCGCCCAGCATCATACCTGGACTCAAGGCCAAACGCACAGGAATAGCTTAGGCAACGCTCCTTCGGCACAGCTGCACACCACATGTTGGCAACATGCTGTAATGCTTGTGCAGCAGCAGCGCTGGGCACGCGCCAAGCCGTAGAGATGGAACGACGGCAGAGTCTAGGTATCCCAGCAAGTTGTGCTCTGCTGGGATGTGTGCCAGAGCCAGGCCTTTATGCGCATTGCTCAAGCAGGGGGCGACCTTGCGGCGTGTGTAGGGCTACTAAGCACTGCTTGTATATGCAGCATGTTTGCCGATTGGTGCTGCTAATTTGCCAACATATGTATGGGTATATGCATGATTGTAAGCAACCCTAGGTATGCACCTGCCTCAGCACACTAAGGGGTCTGCGCGGCTGCCAGCACCCGCAGCACCTCCCTGAGGCACACACACCTGTCGTAGTAGGGGTTGGTGACAGAGGACTGTGGCAGTGCGGGGCTGTCCATGGAGCCGGCATCGTAGCTGCTCGTTTGAGGTGCATCAGGCAGCCCAGGGCGCAATACGGGTCGCAGCACCTGCGACTTGTCGGTGTACATCTGCAGCGCGAGCAAGGGCACAAGAGCACACGGCGTTGAAGGGCATCGCCCACAGGGCCTATGGTGCCCATGCTTCCTTTGCTGCCTGTTTGCAGCTTTGCAACACACAGCAGCACATAGAGACCTTTGGAAGCGCGTGACTTGTAATGCATGGAGCCCACCCTCTGGGTGGGGTGCGCACACACCTTAGTCAGGCATATGGTTTGTGCTCTGCCTTGTCAGAACCAAATGGCATATGCTGATGGAATACCTACACATAGAGGTAGACTGGACAAGTTTTCCGAATGTGCCTGCCGATTCACGCACATCCAAGATCTCATTCCACCTGACCTTCATGTCCGCACTGCGCGCACGCATGCACATGGGCGCACGCCCGTACAAGCAGAGCAAAGCAGGGGAGTGACCGCAGGCACTCACCATGATGTAAGCAAAGTTTAGGACCAACAGGCCCACGTTGCCAGCAGCAGTCAGCTCGCGTCCCACAGGGCTGCAAGGCAGCATTGCAGCAAGTCATGGGCCGCGCGCTTAGCACCACCACCTATGTTACATCTGCACACAAACATAATTCACAAGTTTACCTGAACATAAGTATGATCATGCGCATGCAACCTGCAAGGGCTGTGTCACGGAGCTCGCTCAACAAAGCCTTGGGCGGCTGTGCAGGGCAGTCTGGCGGGTGTTCAACACCACCCCCATGACGCAAACAGCCCCATGTCATTCAGCGCAGCTCTTCCAATGCCCCCATTGCCTTGCTCAGCCTGCAACTGATCGAAAATTGTTCCTCAGACGGCCAGACTAAACGAGCACCCACCCACCCACACCCACACCCACACCCACACCCACCCACACACACACACGGCATGGCTCAGGTGCCAGTACTCACTATTTGCTGAAGACGAACGCAAAGCGATGGACCTCTGTCACTGATCTGGGCGCCATGACCACCATGAGGCCCGTGTTGATGGCAGTGAAGGTCACAAACGTCTGCTCAAAGCGGAAGCCAAACGCAGTGCCCAGAGCGACTTGCAGGTTGAGGAAGATGATGAGGAGCTCAAAGAAGAGCACCCACCTGCACACAGTTGAGGAGGGTAGCATGGGCAGGGCGGCTGTGCATGACACTGAGGGCCTGACTCATGCCCGAGATGCTGCTCGACTGTTGCATCACACATCACTGGGGCCAAGCCATGCATCTATGTTGGGGGCGAGGTGCTGCTATGCATTCTCATGCCAAGCATGCCATGCCGTCTTTGGCATTGCACCATGACTTAAAAGAATGGAATACAAGGCTATTTTGTGTGCTCAACACATACAGTAATGGAGCCTGAGAGCAAACATGCAGAAAGCTAGGGGTTCATACCCAGCGCAATTATTCCATGTTGTGTGTGACATCAAGACATGCACAAGTAGGGGCCCAAAGCCAGCCCTTCATGCTGCGAGAGCTGTGCTCAGCCTTGTACTAAGTTGCCCACTCACCATTCAATACTGAGCTCCATCCCGCAGTCCTCTGTGCTATTCGCCAGCTCGATGTTTGGGTACAAGCCCTGCCTATTCCCCAGTTCATCTTCTCCCCCCTCAGTGTGAGAGCATGCGTCTTGAGTGGTGGCTGCAGGCAAGGTCAAGGGCTTGATATGTGCCCCTAGGCTTTGCATATTCTCCATGCATATCCCTCTTATGCACGGGTGCATTGCTGCAAGTAGCCAACAAGTCAAGCACACTCTCCAGACAGTTTGAACGACGGGAAGCCGATAAATTCAAGAGAACAGAACAGGTATGCAGAGCCCAAAATCTCAGTGAGCAGGGGACCTGGCCTCACCGAGGAGTCATGAAGCTGAGTGTTGTATGGCATAGCGTTCTGTTGCAGCACTCACCTATTCCAGCCAACCATATGATCCAGAAGATGAAAAAGAGGGTGAAAAGGATAATGTTGCATGTCTTTGAGAATGTGGATGGGTGCCGCAGGGATTGGCCTGGAGGAATGACTTGTGGGGCAGTCATGCTTGTTTAGTACTAGCTCAGTCAAGGTCTTGAGGCCAGGCCCGACAGGCTGGAGCAGTGCCTCCTGGCCCCTGGACTTCAGTGCTGGCAGCTGTTCCTGCAAACAATGGCGTCATAAACTGAATCCCATATGCCAGCTCCCATGCTTCACGCTCTTGCATTAGGAAGATTTAGACAAACTAGGCAACGGCGTGAATGCCAGAAAAGAAAGCAGACAGCAGGGGGACCCGGTGAGCCAGAAAGTAGCAGAAAGGACGGTGTCTATGGCTCAAAGGCACAAAAGGCACGTCTGCAGCTGAATTGTGTTGACATGAAATTGCCCTGAAGCTGAGTTGCCTCAGAAATGCTTTCATGACATGGAGGCCTCAGCATATTGCAGAACGCGCTAAAAGATTGCGTCATGCAGCTACTGTATATACAGACCGCCAACCCCTGCAGTAGTTTGCCGCATTTGCGCACACAAGTCGCACACACGCTGGCGCGCTCTCCTCCGCAGTCGTGGTAGTAAAGCCCAGGACAAGTCTGACCATGCATATGCATCAGCTAACTCTCAACCGCACCTCAAGGACTGCGTTGCCAAACAACTCCCTGAGGCTAATCCCCAGGCTGACGGGGTTACAATTTTATATCAAGATTAAAAAGTGTATTATATGTTTAATGTATATATATAAATGTTTGCGACCTGTGATGGACATCTCCAGTGACAGACCTGGAGCCACTGGGCTCAGCTTCTGCTCTTTACAACTGCAAAATGGGTTAGAAGGTTATTTGGCTTGCACGCCTTGAAATATACTCTCACAGCCTCATAGGTGTGAAAAGAATCACAAATACGTATTGCCTATAACGGGAGACAGGCCACTTTTTTATTTCTATTGTAACAACGTTGTTGTGTTGTCCACATCTGGAACAGCCTGCTCAAGACAAGCAATACCTTATTGAGCAAGATCAATGATTGCATTCAAAAATTAGCATGAGCCTTTGAACTGCTCCTGCGTGAGCAAATCGTACAGAAATGGAGAGATCTTGACCAGATACATCCACATGACATGCATGTCTTAATTTAATTTGTTAAAAAAATTATGAGCTGGTAGGATCAAAAACGCGCAACCAAGCCAGCCCTTTCTTCTTACCTACTATAAAATATCAATATGATAAAATATCCCTTATAATCTCTCACGCTCTCTCTCCAGACGTCGACTTTCTGGTCACATGAATGTTGCGCTGCTCCGGCAACAACACACCAAATTCCCTCACGAGCTTAGAATCTGCACTAAATCATTTAGTAAATGCAACTGGCATTACCGTGTGCGAGGTGAAAAACATGTACTTCTAGACTGCCTGAATGCTGACTTGGCAGAATTGCGCATCAAGCACTTTCACCTCTTCTGCACCCCCGTAAGTGGCTCAAGCGGGAAGAAAAGAAGAGAAAAAGTATGCAGGCAGCAAGACGCTCACTGCATCAATTTAGGAAAAGGAGACGCATTGGCCCAAAGTGCCGTGAGTCCTTCACCAATGGAAAAGATAACTAGTGGGGATCTGGAGGGTGGCTGGCAGCCACCTGCTCCAGACCAAGGCCTCGAGAGCAATTTGTTTTTCAATTGCGAGTTTGTGACTGAGTGAGCATGCAATTTAATGGCAGTCTTGTGAATCCTTTGTGAATCAAGGCCGAGCTCTTTAAGGTGGTGCAAAGTGTTTGAGGTATAGATTGAACCTGGTACACCAAGAAGGATGGTGTAAACTGCAACTTTTTTTGGCATTCAAGCGACTGCAGCTGCATGGAGTCTCGTGTTGTTTGCTAGAGGGCTCCAGTTGGTGTCCAGGCCTGGTGTCTTCACGGTAATTGACCTCTAACAGGTGTACCTCCTTCTTATTAGCTTTGAGCTCGTGAGCTCTGCGCAATTCCCCATGAGACCTAGTATGCTGCACCAGTTTCAAGTGAGGAGTGGAAGGAGGTTTTGATTTAATGGGTCAGGGAGTAATCAGAATGGCATCAGGGCGACTTGAGATTAGCCTGCCTCTGACAAACGGACATCAGATAAATGGCATCAAAAAGCCAGCTGGGTAATGTCCTATTATTAGCATGCTCAGGAATTTGAAGGTTCTGCTGGGCCAAACAGTCAATGCTGGCAGCAACCAAAAGGATCAAATATCCTGCTAGAGAGCCTTTGCTGATGGCTTTTGTTATGAGCCTACAGGCAACATTGTGGCGTTCAGTGATCATTCAGAAATGAAACTATTTGTGACACCCTAAAACGATATGGAGAGCACTATCTGCTTGCTGACAGAGTGGACACTGAAGGCTACTAGTAGTGGACACTAGTAGTGGACTTGTAAAAGCGGACAGCATGTTTCTGTTTAAAATTGGTACCAGTGCAGTAGCAAGATATTGCGCTTCATTTGGGGGGAAAGATTGGACATGCTCCAAAATGAGTTGCTTGCACCTTTGTGGACATGTGGAAGCAACTCTGGTGATTACAATGATACCTTGTTTCTGCGTTGGCATAACCCAGTCTATGGTTCGAGTGCATGAGAGATTTTAAAGAGGCTTGGAGATGTGGAAGGTAAGTCAATTTGGTGCCAATTCTTCAATTCCATATACTTGCTGATTTACTCCTTCAACAGCTAGCCAGCTAGCATTAAAGAAGTGGTCGCCACTTGGGCCCGCAGTGGTACAAGGGAGAATATTTCTGTGGCAGGCTTGGTATTTGCCAAAGTGACTTGGCAAGAGCGTCTGCACATTCATTGCCAGCAATTCCAGCATTAGACTGAGATTCAGCTGCTGAAAGGAGAAAGAGAAAGTCAAGCGAGGGCTAACATTGTAACCCCTTGTAACCCCCTGGAAGTCAAGCAGGGCCCCAAGTTCCGTGATTGCCCAGTCTGCAAGCATGTGCATTGTGTACACTGGCCGCTGTCCGCAGCCAGTCCGCAACCCATGCTCTAAATACAGCATGACACAGGCCTGATTGGCTTCAGGTAGGACTATTTTTACTTTTTACGTTAGAGGCCTTGAAGGACTTTGCGGCCTGCCAAGGCCCACAGAGTTCTGTGGGTGAAATAGGGTCAGGACATCCTTTCCTCCGAGCTGGGCCAAGGGGGGGCCTGGAGTGTGTTCTGCTCTAGCGCGCTGGTGCCTCTGTAGTTAGTTCCTAGTCTCGGTGCCCTTAGGAGGTCCCTTCTCTTTGCTTTCATTGGTGCGAGCTCTTAGCCGTAGTGGTAG
>LKMJ01005963.1_pt1 | contig 11524 bp, 13 predicted proteins | sample 643391 | NCBI WGS metagenome assembly LKMJ01 (sample SAMN04112250, study PRJNA286221) | soda lake metagenome | biome: soda lake; feature: Kulunda Steppe; material: water; isolation source: sample PL-Br10 brine of Picturesque Lake | place: Russia: Kulunda steppe | collected 2010-07
CACACGCACACACACGCATGCACACGCACACGTACAGGCACGCGCACGCGCACCCGCACTCGCACACGCATTTGCATCTAGGCACAAGCACGCATGCACACAGGCAGGCAGGCAGGCATGCAAACACAGGCCCTGGGACAGGCACAGACATACGCATGTACAGCAGGCTCTCACTGAGAGTCTCAGTCAGGCAAATGCATATGTGATTTGCAAAGGGTTCAAGGGAGTTCACAGATTGAGTGTAGGCTGAAACGTTAGCCAGTTGTCCTAATGAGGAGCAGCACTGCTCCTTGGAGACCTGGGTTGTCAAGGAGAAAGAAAAGAAAAGAAAAGAAAAGAAAAGAACGTAGGCAGTGAGACCACTCCCTACATCTATTAAGGAAAAGGAGACACATTGGCCCAAAGAGCCGAGAGAGGAGGAGGAGGAGGAGGAGGAGGAGGAGGAAGAGCAAAGGAAGCCGGACAATCCAGCCTGAGACTGCAAACTTTTGAAGTCTGTTGTAATTGACGCACGTTTTATTCTCCATTCCTTTCGGCGTTGTTGTAATTGCGGGCAAAGGCTGATCTAGAAGGATAAAACTTTTAATATGTAGTACACGGAGAGAATGGGAAGTACCTCTTCCTCTTTTTCTGTTTTCAGCCTTTATGTGCCACTTACTTCTTGGACGACACTCATAGTTGTATCCATCTCCAAACCGGATTGTACGCAAGTCAATTTCGTGGCGATGCTGTTGTGTGCCACGAGCGCAGTGCATTAGGTCTAAATTGCTGCTTGTAGCCTTTGAGGCTGGCCCAGCTCCTCTTAATCCGGGAATGCAGGTGTGCAGTCCTAGTCTGTGGGTTGATGCCAGCCCACAGATCATTTTCATCCCCCCGATTTTGTTTGCTTTGGAATCCTTTATTTGACAATTATGGAGTGGGTATGATACATTTAGGAAGGAAAATGTCACGCTGAGACCCAATATGGCCAAAACAGGTACTTGAGTCTATGTGGTGTGTGGACTGGCTGCGGACAGCGACAGTGTACACCAAGCAGACAACAGTTTGCCTGCAATGAGACTAAGGAGTCTCAAGTACCCCTATCCTTCCCTGCGCTTGATCTCTCTTTCCAGCCTGCAAACAGGCAAGGTCAGCCCTGCATGCAGCTGCTGTCGAATGCACTCACACTGGACGGTGGGCGGACTGGACTGGGCTGGGCACTGCTGCGCCTGTTACTCCCCCAAGGGCTAGAGGGGTCTACTCCCTGGAGTACATGTTGCAAGGTCGCTAGGAGCAAACAAGGCATTATTGTGAATTCGTCTTAGGCATGCTCAAATACAGCTATAGCTGAACTGACAATGGGATCAAATCTCCTCCTGACTCAACAAACCTCCAGTCACAATGCAGCATAAATGGCACAGCATAAATCTGGCGTGACATTTAACCATTAGTTTGCCACCCCTTTTGCTTTGTTCTGTCCAATCAGCCAGGGTATTGGGCTATGGCTTTCAGTGTGATGCTTGATGAATGCTTGACGAATCAATGTTGACTGCCAGTGGGTAGCTGCAATGGGGCAGCTTTCCTGATGACACAAATACAGCGTTACAGTGGCAGCCTCTCTGCAGCTTACTACAAAGTTACTACAAACTGCATGCAAGTCAAACAAAGCAAACAATTTACAGTGAAATGCGTAATCAAGATGATCATGGATCTCTTCTGTCATGGGATGCCCTGGCCGTGGCCTGGAGCACAACTCATATCCTTTTTAGGACCAGATCAACAGCAAAGAAAAAGAATCGCAAACAGTTTCTTTGTGCTAGCAACAAACATCAGATTTTTTTCTTTTCATCATATAAAACACTTGTTTCGTCACTTTCATATCTCTTGCAAGATCACATACAATGTCATTCACACCTGGCAGTCAATTGTCGTGCCCACAGTCACTGAGACACAGTGGCCTCAGAGAGGATAAGCAAGTTTATTGGGAAAAGTCCAAGAGGCAACAGTAAAGCAAGACCATTTGCTCGCAATTACAAATCACCAAGTCGCTCTCTGTACAGCGGGTCTAAGCTCCAGGATGACACAGCAAAACTTCTATTAGTCCAATGCAGGAACTAATCAACGAGACCACTTGACCGAGGCAACAGAGGGTTGTGGGAGCTACCCTGCCACAAAAGCATTCGCTTGTCCAGCAAGTGCCCACATGCCTCGTGCAACAGGTAAGGATTGGTGCACAGGTGCAAGTGTGCCAGCGACACATTCTAATTATATGGGTGTAGGAATGGAGGTGAAGGCTGATCGTGTGAGGCGGACTTAAAAGGAAGACCCTCTCGAAAGTTTTGCAAGGCTGGCATGGCGGTTCAACCCATTACAAATGCATTGATGCATCAAGAAGCTTTCCATCACAATTTAAAAAGGTTGCACAGGCTTTTCATTTAGAAAATACATTGGGGGGAAGGTCCTGCCTCGATGCGAGCACGTACACCATGTCTGTGTTCCGGAGAATGGTGGACTTGGATGGAGAAGTATACACGTAGGGAAACGCGGTGTCAGGGTCCCTGTGGTGTCACAGCAGCATACCGCACACTTAGACGCGAAGCGAGCAAGGCATCACTATGTGATACATACAAATGAGAGACAGTGCGCGTATCGTGGGAGTGCGCATGTGTGCATGTCATCATGGTCTTGGATGTGTATGTGTGCTACCGAGAGTGTAAACCACCCCGATTTTGTGTATCATTTAAATTGTTCCTTCCTTTGTTTGTCTGTTTGTCTGTGTGTGCGCATTTGCGCGCGCACCTACACATGTGTGGGCGCTTAAGGCACATCAGGCTGCGCCGTAGTGAGTTTATGATTTCAATGTGCCATGTGCCCTCATGCCCCAACACAAAGGTCCTTTGTTCTGGGACCTTGGGGGCGCACCGCGGAAGCTCATAATTGCGTAGGGTCACAGAGGCCGGGCTGTCATGGCCAATTGCATAGGGTCACACAATACGCCAATCGCAAAGGGCCACAGAGACTGGGCTGCCACGGCATCCTGAGGGTATCGGTGTGCGCGCCAAGGGCCCTAATAAAAGTCAAACTCTCCCATCACTGCCCAAGCAATTCCATGGCCGATGCTGCGCCCCCGCATGACCATGGCCCCGCAGTGTTGCATTGTGATTTTTTTCAAGCAACGTCCATGACAGTGCCCTGGCATGCAAAGGGATGGGCTGCTGCAGGGCTGATGGCCTCATTTAATTTCAAGGTCAGTCCACAACCAACCATCAATGGATGGCCCGACTTGCTCTGCGCACTGCTTCTGCTAGAACCATCCTTCTTGCACATACCATTTTTCTCAATGTGCAGGGTGCACGGCATGCAGCCATGAATTATAACACATAAAATGCATTGCGTTGCGATTGGTCTTACCAAGGGCTTGGTCATGCGTTGATTTGCCTGGATCAATGCATTAAGAGTGCACATGTGCGCGCAATCCATAGCACTCACATGTGTAGCACGGAAAGTATGCCATTGTCGCCAACCTGCACATTGAAAGTACGATCCCCTTGACCCAATTCTGGTCTTACCTGCGGTACAAGCCGATGGGTAGCAGCTTCTTGTGGATCCATGAGGAGAACAGGCAAGCCCAAGTCTCCGGGAGATCCAGGAATTCCTGCGTTGTCCCCATAACAGCCAGCGCCGGCATTAGAAAGTGTCAGGAATGGCAAATGCATGGCGCTCGCATGGATGCATGCATGCAGGCCATGCATGGGCTGCGGGACAGCCTCGCAGCGTGTGATGTGTGGGCACCCATCATCAGTGAAGCAAATGGGTGGGCGGACTGCACTCAAGAAGCATGGCCCGTGCACACAAGTGCGCACTTCTGTACGTATTAGTGCGCACGGCAATCCGCATAGATATTGGCTGTGGAGTATGTATTGCGGGCAAGGGCCTGGTCCACCGCTTGTGCGCTGGGCCACCCAGGAGCAGGGGTTCACCCCCTGGGGATGTATGGCCAGCGGTGCTCAATTGCTCTAGTGCTCTAGTGCAGCGGCTGTATGGCCAGCGGTGCTCTAGTGCTCTAGTGCAGTGCCTGTATGGCCAGAGGTGCTCTAGTGCTCTAGTGCAGCGCCTATGGCACATGTAGAGCTGCCAGTGCAGACACGGCCCAGGCGCTGGGGGAAGACAGGCACAGCCTGTGTAGGCGCTGACACTTGTGTGCAGGCAGAAGTGCCCCATCAGGAATGCTGAATGGGGCGGTCAAGGCCCCGCGCCAGAGCGCCCCGCCCTGCATGGCGCACAGGGCCCTGGAGTATGTGGGTGTATCAGCTGGCGCGCAGGCCATGCAGGCACTGTGTACGGCAAGGGCACGTGCCCTTGAACCCTCTCATGCACATCATACAGGCGTAACCGATTGATGAGGGCCCACAGTCTTCTTCTTTCAGTGGATGGCGCCGCTGTGTGGACTTCATGACGACCACGACATTGGTGGCACCAGAACTTTGCAAGCTCCCATGCTTGTCCCAGTCGTCTACACCTCCCCATGCATGCCGCACACATCGTGCATGGCACAGCTGCCTGCGCAGGCATGGCTCATGGTGCAGCAGAGCCTCCGCACCTGAGTGAGGCCCGGGACGTATCCAGGCAGAAAGCAGCACACGCTGATGAGATGGATGCGAGGATTGTGGAATGAGGGGGGCTCCGCGCCTCCTGGTGCACTCGCCTTCTGCTGCCTGCACAGGGAGCACAGGTGCAAGTGCTTGCGCATGTGCTTGCTTGCTGATGTGCTGCCCGCACATCCTCCTTGTGTGCCGGGTGCGCCAGTGTCCCAAATGCTGTCACAGCTGCCCAGGCTGCCTCCCCACCTTCCTCACCTTGGAGTACCTGCCTTTCCCACGCTCTTGTTATCCACATTGCCCCCTCCTCCCTCCTCGTCATTTTCCTCCCCCTGCTCTTCCTCCTCCTTGCGCAGCATTTCTTGCCTTTCTTGCATCCGCAGTGCCTCCTGCAAGCACGCATTCCAATCCAGCATAGCAAGCGCATGAATGCACGTGACCAAGAGCAGCGTTGCCGCGCTGACAAGCATGTGCACCCCTCCATCTATGACTGCGTGGCGTCTAGCATGGCGGGTGTGCATTGAAATTCATACAGGCCTGGGCACACACGCAGGCAAGCGCTCCACCTCCCTTGTGTCATGTGTACGCACACGTACACACACGCGCACACACTGCATCACCTTACATGAAAGCCATTCAAAGAGAGTGACCCTCAGGGCTGTACCTTGCGCTATCCCCAGAGCACAGGGTGGGCCAAGGCAAGCTTACGAGGCTCATTCTATTCCACCGGTTCCGCCCCCTAACCTCTGACCAGAAAGACCACTCCCGGCTGCACCATAGCTCAAAGCCATCTCGGTCTCTGTTCTCCTCTGCATTCGAGAACAGAGACCGAGATACTAGGAACCCTGAGACCTTGGACGAGCAAGAGCAAGATCCCCTTTCTCTCCAGCTCACTCAAAACTGCACCCCTTTGCCCATTCCCAATTTTAGATGACTTCCCAGTCTGGCAAGCTGGCTTCTGGGTGGTCTAAATCCCTTGGCTCTGCCAACATGTGCGCCTTTGCACTGATCCATCAGCAACTCTGTATCGCGAGACATGGACAGGCCATTGCAAAACATGGGCATGGAAGCCGTGCACATTAACACCCTCTACGAACATGCAACGGCAAGGCCACCATTGAGCACGAACCGATCGAAGCCAGGTTCTGCCTGGCAGTCCCAGAGGCATGCCAACCATTCCAAGCAATGATTCATTCCACCACCTCCTCAGCGGCATGATGGTCACCCCGAGTAATGATGGACCATCCCACCCCTCCCCCTCATGTAGCCAGAGCTGACCGAAGCTTGCTTGTCTGGTACCCATGCCTTGCAATCACCAAGTCCAAATGTGGCAGACCAGCAGTCTCCAATGCACAAAGAAGCCCAGCAAACAAACTTGAGCACACCTTGGCAGGTGCACCTATGCAACCCTTACCATACCTGCACCTTGAGTACGCCTCGGCAGGTGCACCTACATAACCCTTACCATACCTGCACCTTGAGTACGCCTTAACAGGTGCACCTACATAACCCTTACCATACCTGCACCTTGAGCACACCTTGGCAGGTGCACCTATGTAACCGTTACCTTATCCGCACCTTGAGCACACCTTAGCAGGTGCACCTATGTAACCCTTACCATACCTGCACCTTGAGCACACCGACCCAAGGTTCGCATGTGAACCCTCCCTCTGGGCTGGAGAGGAAGGGGAAGGAGGGCGTGCGTGCATGGCCATGTCCCACATAAGTGATGCTGAGGGATGCTGGTTCAGCAGCTGGTCCTAATGGTCCACACACACTTACACGCACACTCTTGCACCACACACGCTCACAAATACACACAAATACACACACACACCCTGCACATGCACGCACACCCCAGCATGCCTCACAAGCAGCTTGTACCTGCAGCAGCAGCGCGTTTTGGCTGGTCGGCTGGTCACTCCTCCTGGGCCCAGCCATGCCACCTTGGGTCATCATGCCTATGGCCTTGGGCAGGACATCCACGTCCCTCTCGCTGATCTCATCGCAGTCCCAGACGCCCAGCATCTTGGTGATGATTTGGATGAGCAGCGGGTTGAAGAGGATCTACCAGAGAGGCAGGGGATGGCATAGGCACACGTGGGCCGGTTTCAACCGCTGAGTCGAGTGTGCAGGTCATATTATTTGGGTGCGAGTTAGGTGCATAGTAGCATTAGCAGAAGGGTGAGTTAGATCTGGGCCACAGGCAGGAGATCATTGGACTCGAGTGAAGGGATCAAAGCAGCTTTATTGCATTGGCTCCCTGTTGTGGACTGAGGGAGACTCTTCTTCCACCGTTTCATGCCTTTGGGAGTATTGTAGAGCGCTCTCCACACCAAATGCTGCACCTAGTTTTCATGGCGCCCCTCTGGATTTTCTACCTCTTTACTCAGGGCTGCTTTGGCAAGCCTGACTGTGAGATACTGTACGTCCACGATCAGTTTGTCAAAAATTTCAAAGCTTATTATTAAGTTATTTTGTTTCAGATTTTTGGGGTTGCCCAAAATCAATCTTTAAGTTGATTCCAAGGTTAACTTTTTATAAGGTTACGACTTTGGGGAAGGGTCTGCAGCAGCGAATGACACCAACCTTGAGCGTTTGAAGCAGAAGCCCCATATGCAAGTGGAAGAGGGCAACGTTTGTTCATGCTCCCAGGGGGGCAGTCCATTCCTGAAAGAGGGCCCTTGCCCCCCCCACCCCTGATTAATTTTCTAGTTCGATTAAGTTTGTCACCCTGTTCAACTACTGTTGAACCGATTCTATCTTTTGTCTTTTGTCCTAATTTGACATACGAACTGATCGTAAACGCACAGTTTCCAGGCTCATCACTCTCAGTCTCTGTGCTTACAAACACTTGCATACCTCCCGGGTGTCCTGCACGCTTGGGGCGACCCTGATCCACCTCAAGCTCTATGCATCCAGCCTCCTGACGGCCTTCCGGACAACCACACATGCACGCTAGCACCCACCCACCATGCAGAACAGCTTGTCCACTGTTGAGGCTGTGTAGATATGGCCGGTGGCGAGTGCAGGCGCAAGTGCAGGGATTTGGGTCAGCAGGGAGTCCACATAGCCCTCCAGCTGCAGCATTTGCTGAGTTCTGGGGACCAGCGATTTGAACTTGTCAGAGTAGCTGCCCTGCAAGCACGAGGGCACAGGCAGCGCCGAGATTGGAGGGGAGGGGCGAGGATGCTGTCAAAAATACATGGCCACTGCACTCACGCATGTGCGTGCCTTTGCTCATAGACACTCCGCATGGACCCTCAGAGTCAATGGTGCATGCACACACATGCGCGCACACACGCGCTCACTTTTTCACTGACAACCGGTGCTCTGTACCCGACCCACCATCCCCAAGGAGGCCTTGACGCTGGGTTTCAGGGTCCTTGCGTGCTGCTGCTTGCGCTTGAGCCGGGCGTTTTCGTGGTTGCGCGCGAGGTGCCGTTGCTGTTCGTGTTGGTGGTGGTGGTGGCGGTGGTGCTGCTGCTGCTGCTGCTCAGGGCTCAGGCGGGGGTCCTCCGTTTTTGCAGCGGAGGGCCTGTGCAGGGTGTGGGATGTGGGTGCAGCGTGTGCAGCAGTGCTCATGAGCCCAAACAACGGCTAGGCACTGCTCTCGACAGCCATGTGGATGATGAACACAGGTGTGGGGGGCGGGGGGGCATGTTTGATGTGAAAATGAGCGGCGGCGTTAGGTGTCATGGACGCAGGGGTGCAACACATTGCCACGATAAAGCGACCAGCTGTCAATGGCCAGTTTGTGTGCTTTTGTGTGCGTGGGCGCACACAGTGCAAGCACAGAGATACAGGGGATGGCCAGAGAGTGGGGAGGTGCAAGCGCTCGCATGCGCATTTGACCATGCATGCACTCCTGGCACATGCATGCACTCGGCGTCAAGAGGGGCACCCATGCTATCAGCACACAAGCACCCCAACCCACATGCCAACACAAGCGGGCCACCTACCCGTCTGGGTTGGGGCGCTCCATGCTGGGGGTGTTGCTGCTGCCGAAGATGCGCTTCAGCGAGGACTGCTGCCTTGCTTGAAGCGGCACGGCGGAGCGGGTCAAGGAGCTGACCTTGCACAAGCTGTCTAAGCTGTCCAGGCCCACCATGGGCTCACTCTCAACTGCGAGCGCCACAGGCACAGGGAGCCGCGGGCGTGTCAGAGACGCAGGAGGCTCCTGTGCTGGAGTGGGCGCAGTATGGGGCAAGCAGAGGGCCGCAGCACGCAGCAGGACAGTGGCAGGCAGCGCACAGTAGCACGTGGAACGGCAGCAGGGGGCAGGGCAGAGAAGGTGTGAAATGACGGCGGCAGGCAGCGCGACCCCATGCGGGGAATGACAGCGACAGAGGCACCGTATGGCAGCAGCTCTGGCATGCGAGCGCTATGATAGGCACTCCCTCTGATGCATGGGGGTGTATTGAGCCACAGCACAGGTGCGCCACTGCAGCCACATTCACATCTCTGGGGCGGGGAAGTGTCCCCTCCCTGGGGGCAGCCCATCCACACAGGTAACACACGCGCCCCGAACCTTCCGCGCACAGCGCGGCTTGCTGTCATGCTAAATGCGGCTCATTGCACCACATGGGATGGCAACACTAAGCTCCACACTCACTGTGCAGCTCACTATCATACGGTGGGCCGCTCATGCACAACGGCAGCAGGTAGGACACGTTCACAAACGAGAGCGCCTCCGTAACAATCTCCAAGTTGGCCCCCACCAGGTTGCAGTACTGCCGCAAGTTGCTGCATGTGCATGCACAAGTGTGCATGTAAGTCAGTGTGCACGAGTGTATGTCCGTGTGCGCATGAGTGCGCGGACACGTGTGTGTGTGTGTGTGTGTGTGTGTGTGTGTGTGCACATGAGTGGGTGCTTGGGTGTGTGAAGATGGTCACTCCCAATTTCCAAAGCAGCTGCACTCCTCCATTACTGCTGCGACCAGAAGCAAGGGCCTCTCTAAGCAACTCACATGCACCTAACAAGCAAAAGGCATATACCCCACAAGCACAGGCGTGCATCAACACCATGCATGCTGCGCGTAGCCAGAGGGCCACAGCCGACTGCCAAGCCTCCACTCATCCATTGCGCACACGCACACACATACACACAAGCACAGGCAGCACCAGTCAGCAGCCGGTTCTACCTGCAGTTCTTGATGGTGTGCGCGTCGGCCAGCGGCATTTTGGTGCCAGTGACTGCACTCTCATCCAAATCCGCGACAAAGGGCAGCACCAGCGCGCGCACGCGGCTGCAGGCACCATCACGGAACACACAGAGGCACGTGATGCTCAGTGGGGACACAGGCGGGTACACCTTCAGCTGCAGCCGTGCCAGCAGACCCAAGGGCTTGGCCCCTGGCCTTTGCGGCAGGCCTGCTTTTAGCACGCTGGTTTAGATAGGCCACAGGTGGGATTCCCTCGTGGCAGCTCCAAGGTTGGGCTTCAAGAGCCTGCCCCCCCCCGCTCGGGATCACGAGGCTTTGAAAGCCTCAGAGCTGAAGCGCCCTCGTAGTGTGCTGGGTGCGTCACGTGGCCAGTTTGGGCAATGGAGGGCATGGTGGGCTTGGGGTGCAGCATTGAAATTCAGACACCGGCAAGAGGTCAATGCTGTCGGCACAGCCCTCCACTAGGCGCAGCCCTATCATGTGGTGCTCAGTGTGTCCTAGTGAACTAGCTGTTCTGCATAGCACACACCTGTTCAGCGAGAGGTTCAGCTTGCCCAGGTCCTTGGGGTTGGATGGGTCGCCCAGCAGCAAGGACACATCCTCCAGCTCAATCAGGCTGGACATCTGTGCAAGGCACGGAGCACGTTTGCGAGCAAGCGTGTGTGCATGTGTACGTGTGTGCGTGCGTGTGCATGTCTGTGTTTGTGTGTGCACAACATATCTTTGGCCAGGCCGCAACCAAGCACTTGAGCAGGCAGCACAGGGGGCCCACTAGCATGGGTGTGTGTGTACTGTGAGTGTGTTGTGTGTTTGTTGAAGAGGGAGGGGGACTACGCGCACACCATCAAGCTCAGACGCAGGCGGGGGTGCAGTCCCTCTGTAGTAGCATGTTGTGCCCGTCATTCCCTCCGAAAGCGCTCAGGCAGAATTAGAGCCTCACAAGGACAAAATTAAGCAGGCAAGATAGTCCCAGGATGGAGACTCGCAGCTGGCCAAGTGATTCTGAAGCACAGGCCTTGGGCATGACCCTGGAATGCACAGCGGGCGGCCATAGCCCCAGGATGTGTGGATGGCAGCCACAGCCCGTAGAAAACAAGCAAAGGCCACAGCCCTGAGAATCAAAGCAAAGGCCGCAGCTGAGAATTGAGGCAAAGACCACAGCCCTAGGATGCGCAAAGGACAGCCACAGCCTAAGAACAGGCCGGGAATGGCTAGGGCTGGGATGAGTTCAGTGAAAGCTATGGATACCCATGTGTTGGGGAGTTAAGTCGGGCATGGCACACCGCTTAGAGAAGCCATCAGAAGCAGATGCGCGCCTGAGATGCAGTGGCTGATGCTCAACTGAAGGCGCAGGGGCAGGCGTCTGCCCTGCAAGGTATGGACTGATTAACAATGGACAGCACTTGCGCACACACGCACAGGGTGTGCACACACATACCTACATGCAAGCACGCACATACGCCCACTTATCCACCTGCAATCTCCCCAATCCTATTTGTTGTCCACACAATTGGCCTCATTTATCAGCAGGGCTGGGTCATTTGTTTTTTACGTATTGCATCGCTTATGTAATCGAAAAATTTGCGCCTTTACTAGGTAAAATGACTGAATGACCCAACCCTATTTATCAGTCTTATTGCACAAGAGCATCTCATCATAGGTGCGCACACCTCGGCACACCTTGGCGCACACGCGCACACACACACACACACACACACACACACACACACACACACACACACACACACACACACACACACACACACACACACACACACACAC
>LKMJ01005964.1_pt1 | contig 11522 bp, 16 predicted proteins | sample 643391 | NCBI WGS metagenome assembly LKMJ01 (sample SAMN04112250, study PRJNA286221) | soda lake metagenome | biome: soda lake; feature: Kulunda Steppe; material: water; isolation source: sample PL-Br10 brine of Picturesque Lake | place: Russia: Kulunda steppe | collected 2010-07
GCGGCAGGGTAGTGCGCTGGCGGCAGGGTAGCGCGCTGGCAGCGGGGCAGTACACTTGGAAGAGCAGGCACCAGGGTAACGCGCTGGGGGCAGGGTGGTGCGCTGGTGCCAGGGTGGTGCGCTGGTGGCAGGGTGGTGCGCTGGCACCAGGGTAACGCGCTGGGGGCAGGGTAGTGCGCTGGCGACAGGGTGGTGCGCTGGTGGCAGGGTGGTGCGTTGGCACCAGGGTAACGCGCTGGCGGCAGGGTGGTGCGCTGGTGCCAGGGTAGTGCGCTGGCGACAGGGTGGTGCGCTGGCAGCAGGGTAGTGCGCTGGCGGCAGGGTAGTGCGCTGGCGGCAGGGTAGTGCGCTGGCGGCAGGGTAGCGCGCTGGCAGCGGGGCAGTACACTTGGAAGAGCAGGCAGCAGGGTGGTGTGCTGGCGGCAGGATAGTGCGCTGGCAGCGGTGAAATGCGCTGGTGGCAGGGTGGTGTACCAATGGCAGAGCACGCCTGGCAGTAAGTTCAACCTGCATGGGTACACTCTGCCGCTTGCCCTGCCTTGCATGTGTGTCCCTGGACGTGTCCTGCTGCGGGGGCGTCGTGCTCCCAGTAGAGCAGGCGCGGCAGCGGTGTGGAATGATGCGCGTGTGTGCGCACTGCATCACTTGGACTTCCCTGCAGGCGTGTTCCTGGACGTGTCCTGCCGCGGGGGAGCAGTGCTCACGACAGAGCAGGCGCGGCAGCGGTATGGAGAGGCGGCTGGCGAGGGGTCAGCGGCCACAATGCCGTGGTCAGAGGTGAGAATGTGTCACATAGTCTGTTGCCACAAGCCCGCTGCCAGCATTGTGGGGCGGGAGCTGGCGGCAAAGCTGTCTTGTTATTTTTGCCAGTAGTTGACTTTTGCAGATGTGAGGCAGTAGCAGACGGCAGGACTGTCTTGATATATTTAGTTGCCATCGGCAATATGAGGTGGCAGCTAACGGCAGGACTGCGGTCAGCTTGCTGTGGGCTGAGGTGTGTGGATCACATATTGCTATCATTTGCTTTTCAATGATCTTATCAGCCAGCAGTCTGAGGCAGCAGCTGACAGAGGGGAGCTGCGGCTAGCAGGCCTTGGTCTGGGTCTTGTACAATCTCCCGTTGCCATGGGTGGTGCATTCTTGGTCCCTACAAGCGATCTGAGGCGGTAGTTCACAGCAGGAGGACTGACAGCAGTAGATTGCAGCCACTGGGGCCTCTCATCCGAGATTTTTTTACAAATCTGGCCTCTCGTCTGAGATGCTTGATGATTTTGTTTCCACACTTATCTCCTTGTTGATATTTTCTGTGGCCGCTGTCTGATGTGGGCTGTCTTTCTGTGAGATGCGTGCAAGCCATCATGCATGCAGTGTTGATGAATGAAATTACAAACAATGCTTTCGAGGTAGCTTCATTTCAAGTTCTCTCATCCATGACAGGTCGTGTGCCCTTCCAACCTTTTTGGACCTTAAGCAAATCTTGCTGCGCTCTATTCATTTTGGTATGCACATTTTAGGAACCAGGTATACCAATTGCATGACGTGCTTGTGAAGATTAGTGCTGCTTCGGTGGAGTGAGCAGCTTCTGGGCCAGGACACACAGCCTGGTGCTGCTGTTATAGGATTCCCTTGCGAGCATGAACACTTTAACACTGACCGTATGCTTCTGCCATAAGAATGCTGAAAAGCTTGGATCATGGACAAATTGATGCCACAGGCATGACGCAGGCAGCACGCACTAGTGTCCATGTCAGAGCACACGTTATCCGTTACGTGACAGGACAAGTAAAATACCCTCGTCCAGAAGCCTGGGCATTTGATCATATTCTCACTTATCTTGTCCCCATGCTGATTGGTGCATGGCTTCTTTGCTTGTGTATCCCCATAGCGGTGCACAATCATAAACGCATGCCCGTGCCGGTGCGGGAGTGTACATGTGCCCATCTGCCTCATGAAAAAATAGGGGCTGCATGTGCGGGGGTGTACACGTGTGCCCATCTGCCTCATGAACACTCAGGGCTGCATGTGGCGGGCAGAGGGTGAACTTGCAGCAGGCTGTGCAGAGCTAGCACGGGCCGCCATGGTTGCGCACCAGCGCAGGTGAGTCACTCTTGCTGTTTGTGGAAGTTGTGGCCATCCGTGCCTGGATTGACTCCCTCAGGGTATTGAGATTCTCTAACCATACAGACATTTGCACTTCTAGTTCTTGGTTTAGGTTTTTACTCGCCAGCCTGGTAGGCCTCTGCTGAGCTCCACTTGTCTGGAAGATACTACAGTGATGCAGCCCTTACCTGAGCCCTTAATTGATGCAGTGAGGTTTAATGCCTGCGCAGTTTCCTAATCTTTTCTTGCAGTGATGCAGCCCTATCTTGAATCCCCCATGGCAAGCAAGGTGCAGCCACGACATAGGACAGCACTGCTCGAGTGTATTTATGGCAAAGTTTTCTGCCCTTGCACCTTCCCTGTCACGTGACATGTCGGAATTCCTTGTGACATGTGAGCTCCTTGAAACATGTGAGGTCTCTCTGTACAGATAAAGTAAAGGACAAGGCAAAGAGTAGACATTTTGTCAAGTAAAGGACAAGGCAAAGAGTTGACATTTTGTGGTGCATTGGTGAATTGGTGTATTAATGTGCCCTTGAATAGTGAACAGAAGCATCAAAGCTTAGTCTGCACGCACACATGCAAGCATGTGCATTTCCCATGCAAAAGGGTGGAGGGGAACTTGCAGCGCCCTGGCTCTGGCAACAAGGGTGGCTTCTTGATAATGAAGTTGAGCATTCTCTTGGTAAAATCTTCTGCAAAATACCAGAGCCGGCATGGTCCTCGGATGCTCACCGATTCCGTGCGTTTTCCAATCTAATTGCTGCAAGCATGGTGGTGACTTGCACATGTGCTTGAGTTCATACACACACACACACACCTCGTGTATGTGCATTTCCGATATACAGGGGTGAGAGTGACCTTGTGGTGCACTGGCTCTACCAGCTGCTCGCCCTGGATCCAAAAGCCCCGGAATGGGACCAAATGCTTCGAGTTTGTTATTGATCAGGCCACAGGGACTGTTTCATGCTAAAAATTTTTAAGCAGCAACTGACCGGGTTTGAATGTGCTTTGCTGCTTGGTGCTTGGTCTTGTTCCTAGGAAGTTAGGGTCTTCACTTGACAATGTCTGCTCCGTATGATGCATTTCACGGCGCTTGCCCTAAATATTTGCACTTCCCTGGGAACATAATTTCATAATAATCCTGGCTTGCAAAATCTCCTTTCCTTCTGTTCTCATTGACCAGGTAAATCCTGCCAATTTGCCCTTCAAACTATGGTTGCCACGTGTATTAAACAGTGATCCACCATGCAGCAAAGTGGCGAGCTTAATGAATGTACGGGGTAAGGGTTGACCACCAACCAAGTTGTGAAGCCGAACGCCACCCAAAAAGTTGCATGATGTCAGATGAAGCAAGTTCTGAGGACTCTGGGATGGCAAATCAGACAGGTGTGAGAGTTGTGTCCTTCAAGTTATGGCTTTAGCTCCAGTGTTCGTACCATGATTAATCTGCATCTCCCTCCAAAAGTTTTGGAGTTCTCAACTTAGGTTTCCATGCTAGCCTCGTCTTAAGGCTGATGGGTTCTTGGTTGGTTCTTTTGTCAGTTCTTTTATCTGAACAATGGCAGCTTAGCTGAAGCCTTACAGGCCTGCGACCTGAACCAAATCAAGAAAGGCGCTCATAGCAGAAGAAAGGTAGTGTTTGAAAGCCAGAGGTCTTTGGTGAAAAGCGAAGCTTGGGAGGTAAGCCTGAAGGCACGAAGGTTTAAGGTTTCAAAGCTATATCTGCCGAACAAGGGCAGCTTAGCCGGTTGTAAGCCTCCAATTAAGCTTGAACCCAAAACACAGTTTGCAAGGGCGGACAGCCAATTTCCCATCGCAGGTGCCCCGCAGTCTGTTCAAGTGTCCAGAGCCGCTTGAAGTTTATAAGTTTGAATTTGACCGTCAGCCAGGTAGTCTGACTGTTCAGGTTGTTGTTGAAAACCAGCCATACAGAAAACATCCATAAGCTCTGAAATAAAACGATAGGAATCATTAGTTTGGCTCTGGAAAAAAAAGGAAGACATCCTCAGAACAAGCTTGGGAGATATAAAAAGCTCCAGCCCGATTGACAGTAATTCTGTGTGCCAGTGGTAAATCATAAAACAAGTCTGCAAATTGAAGCCTCAAAGAACACATTTGCATGCAAGGGCACAGGAAAAAGAGCGTGTTTTTGGTCTTGGATTGCAGTACACACTGTGGCACTTGTCACAGGTACCATCATGATGTTCCCAGCTTGTCTCGACACGCAGTGTATGGGAATGTAACCTGAAACATGCCACATTGCGCTGTGTTTGCCTGCCCAAATCCCAAGTGTTTGCCCAGATGCAAATACCTAGGTACAGAAAAAGGCGGTCCAATAACAGTCACCGACCTAAGAGGCAAAGCAACCCAATTATAATATTTTGCAGCCTTATCTGTCTGATGTTCATTGCCTAGCTGTTTTGCCTGGCTCCAGACACTCCACAAACTCTTCCTCACATCAACAACAAATTCTGCCTGTGGGATCGTTTGTAATGTCCTCACGCTGGAGACGCTTGAAAGGAGTTCAGAATCCGAAGACACTCAAATGGAGTTTAAGATAATGCAACTTGAAGGGCAATTTTATGGCGAAGGATGACCTCTGAAGAGATCACTTAGAGCAAGGCTTGCCTACTAGCAACTTCAATTACACAGCTGCTGAGGTGCTCACTGTCTTGCCTGCCAGCCCACAAGCTTGTTCTAGGTGCATGTGACATAAATTATGTCTGGTCCTGCTGGATCTCCATGGTCCTTCGCCGAATGAGTCTTGGTCGCCTACCTCAACGTTTGTGTCAGTGCTGCCAGTCTGCAGCGCTGTAGCTCTTGCTGCTTCACCTCTTGTTGCTGCTTCAGCTCTTGTTGCTGCTGCTGCTGCTGCTGCCTCTGTCCTCACCAGCCAAAAGAAGTCGATGATATTCAACATGAAACAGCCCAATAAGTCTTGGTCTATCCAATGCAAGATGAACGGACTATGATGCAAGTTGCAGCCGTTGGGATGGTTTGGACAAAGCATAAATTACCTGAAAGTACAGGTTCCTTATGTTTTAAGAGGAGATCTCCACTAAGAAGGCTTGGCTGCTGTTACGCAGAGCCCCGCTGTAAATATGGAGGGGACTTTGTGGCTTGTCCACTATGTGACTGGTAGCCATGTAGCCCTCTACGCTTACTAAGCATTTACTAAGGTTAGTAAGTTTCAACTCCTTTGTGCTAGCAGCAACAGGTGCCTCCAGATACCAGGCTGGCTCTACTTTGCAGTAGAGTGGCGCATGTTTTTTACTACTGGAACTGTTCACTCAAAATCTGTATTGCACAGGGAGTGCAATTTTGGTACTCCCTGTGCATTCTGTAACTTAATTGTAGCTTCTCTCCTGGTTGCCTGAGCCCATAAGTGATTGGGAGGGTGAGCTCAACCCTCAGAAATTTCCTTCTAGCATGCACTGATGTGTAAAGACGGAGCAGGAGTGTTCAGCTACCACATGGAAAGGAGGCTGCTATATCAATTAAAAGAAGTCTCAGCAAAGCCTTAACTTGGGCTCACAGTGATCGAGGGAACCACAACGCAGAAACTTAGCAAAGATGCATTTGAACTCTTGAAAGCGTGGACGTCCTGAACGCGTGTAACACTTCTACCTATGTAACCCACATGTATTCTGGCATGGAAAATCACAATGTCATCAAGATCATCTTTCAGACCTTGGCTGGTGCCTGGAATGCAGAGCGTCGAAACAAATTCTGCCAATGTAAAGTTTAATGTACGTGTCATGAGAGCTCCAAGCTCTGAGCCCACAAATCGAGCAAGAGCTTAAGTATTGTTCAGCCCTATCGTGCAAGCCCAAAACTCGCTTAAACAGTAAAGAATTTTCTCTAAGCTAGAAGAATCAGGGGCATCCATGCACACCAGCACACACAATGCTCGCAAAGTGCTGCCATGAACAAAAAGAGGTCCGAGAAAAAGCGGGCAAAAACTGCTGGTGTCGCGTGCGTGCTGGTGCTGCTCGGCAAGGCATGCCCACAAGCAGCATGCCCTACCAACCAGCACCTTATAATGCAAAAATCTTCCCACAACACACTCATGCTGACTCAACTTCACCAAGCTAACACATGTTCTTGGGTGCTTCCATGGGCGACAGGCGGCTGGCCTCAAGAGGCTTGCGAACTGCTGCCATCTGGCGCGGCGTCATGGCATGGGCGCCTGACGCTTGGAGCAGCTGCTGTCCCATTGGAGCGATTGACAGCCGCATAAATTGGTCAGGCAGCCATGCGCTCAGGCGCAGCCTACAGGCATAGACACAAGCATGGATGAGGATATGCTTGTGTGGTCGGTGCATGCGTACGCGTACACGCACATGGAGGCACACTCCATTGTAATTTGTGCAGCATGTGCTTACTAAAGCAAGAAAGGGTTGTGGGCTGAAGACTGCCCTGCCCAGCTTGCGCATGTAGCAAAGATGTGCTTCTGTCAACCATTCTTAGGAAGTACTCACATCAAGAAACTGCTAATGCATTCCTGACCTGATACCCTTTTCTGGACTAATTGCCAGCAGCATGCATCCAATTTTGTCATATCCGAATTGCTCTGCTAAGTCCCAACGAGGTGAAGTCCACCCTTCAACCCTTTAATGCATACAGAATAGGGGTCGGCGTATAGCGCTATACAGAAAATATATATAGCGATATATAGTGATATATAGCAATGTAGCGCTATATTGCGCTATATTTGGGTGCTATATACGCCAGATCTCCCCCCGCCAGCCCAAATTTCGTCATCAAACTTGAATGTCGGATGGAATATGATGTATGCACCCCTCTTGCAAATTGAGAAAGGAGAATTTTTTTAGGCACGTTTTTTGGCGTCGTAGGCTCCTGTATAGCGCTACATTTGGTGCACCTAGGTCAGGCCTGGGCTACCAATAAGGGCCAGGTGCCTCAACTAAACCATCCTCTCTGCACCCCTGCACCCCCTTTTTGGCAGCTATCTTCTTGGATGGGTTACCCACACTCATTACCGGCATGAATACATGTGCCACAGCTTGTTTGGGCCCTGTGCTTGTGCCCATAGCACAGCCGCACCAGCGTGTGAAGGCATGCGGAAGCACTACGGGTGCGCATGCGTGCATGTGTCCTCGTGTGCAGGCATGCCAGTGTGGTTTGTGTGTTGTGTTTGCCATTGTGCATTGATGATAATTAAATGTTGCAACCATACCATTGCAGCGCGTGCAGGTGAGTTTGTGCAGCGCGAAGGTCAAGGCCAATATCGATGCAAGCTTGCGAGACTGAGGCACTTGTGACGCTTTGCACCCTCCCAACAACACCAGCCCTACTTGATGCTGTATCAGTGCTTGGGGCCCTTGATATGCAATGACATCGCATACTGCTTGCTCCTTTTGGGTTGCCAGCTCTGCAGCAACGCTGCCTGGCTGGCATGTGATGGGTGTGCGCATCCATGCAAGTGCGCACAGTGCATGCGCAAGGCACAGCATGCGCTCACCCCCCTGCCTACACTCCTCCCATCTTCTCCCCCCTGGCCAAGGGAGGGCGGGGCAGAGGGCGGAAGGGCAAGGTCGATGTGCGCCAGCGAAGTTGCGCCACTCGTAATGCCATGCCCAAGCTGCGCTTTGCTGCTCCTGGCGCTGTTTGCATCCATTTATTAGACTGAGATCCAGCTACTGTATCTGGTCAAGGCTTTGTGCGCTGCTTGCCCGGCTTGTTCACCACAGCAGCAGATGTTTAAGTTGACACACATAGGATCCGTCTGTTGCAACCCGGCCAGACGAAAGTTTTCCCCCATACCGTACTACCAGCTTGTTTTCGCGACACTTGAATTTCGCGTGGCGCAGCGAATAATTTCTAATTAATTAATAATTTATTTGCGAGCATTAGAGGTTCGCGAGGGCCCCCCAAATAATTACATTTTTACGAAGTTTCGCTGTTTTACAGCAAAGCTCAGCGGCATCAAGAGCCAAAACTCAGCAACAACGAAGGGAGCAGTCTGGACGTTCCAAGGATCCCTGCTTGTACTTGACATCACCCCCTCTCCCTCCCCCTCTTCATGACCCCCTGCTCTCTTCTCTGCTGTGCTAGCCTCCTCCTGCTGCCTCATCCCTGCCTCCACCTCTGGAAAGAACCTTGTCCTGGCAACACTAAGGAGGGGGCCATCCTCTTGAATGCAAGGGCGTTTGAAACCCAAACTGAGATTGGGTAAATTGCCCCTCAGGAGCTGGGGCTCCATTATACGATTTTCACTGTTTGACAATTTCGCGAGGTATCTCCATAGTTATTTTTTTCGATTTTACATTTCGCGAGTGCCTTCCAGAATTATTTGATTATTTTTTAATTTCTCGCAATATTCTATTGGCGGTACGGTATATGTTAATTTGATTCATAGAAGCGATTCAGTTACTCGAGGGGCGCCTGAAACGAGCAAATCAGCAAGGCATTTTGGCATGTTATATTTTGTTATATTTCAGAAAATGTATAGCGCTATATAGCGCTATATAGCACAATACGATATATAGCACTATAGGCCAACGCCGACCCCTAATACAGAACAATCCCAAAAACTTGCGCGCCTTACGATTTTGCCGGCATGAAATGTTTCCTCATCGTGCAGGCCAAGAGGATCCCCTATCACAGCCAAGTCCTTCTAAAGATACGTCTTGAGCAATATGGTCCCAGTGCAATATTTAAGCACATACCTCCTTTAAATATGACACAATCTCCCTCTATTGTGAATTGGTCTCTGTAGTCCCTGTCTGCAGGATGATGCGGTGCCTGTGCTTCCTATCTCCCCATCTGCTTTGCAATTTCTTTCTAGCACACACTAAGCCCCTCATAACCCCCACACGCACGCACCTGCTCAGGGGATCCTCTTGGTCTGCGCTTATCCCTGCCTCTTCCTCACGCAGCATGGCATCCGTGCTGGGGTCACCCTGCAAGCCACCCATGGTCTCCAACATCAGCAGCTTTTTATCCAACTTGGCTGCAGTCTGCATGACAAGGCGCGCGCGCGCACGCAAGTGTGTGTGTGTGCTAACTACGCGCATGCACAAAAGCTGCAAGCTGCCCAGAGGAGCCTTCGGCCTCACCGCAGGCCCACACCAATCGTTATGGCGTGCGCAGCCTGTTCATGCAGCGGGCGGCACATGCAAAACAATGCGCGCGTACACCCACGGATGCGCATGCCCGTACCCACACTCATGCACCTCCCATGCATCCACATTTTCACACAAAGAAGCCCTCACAACTTCGAGTGCATCCCCTTGGCCCCTTACGCCCTTCACTGCCGCTGCCTGCATTCATATTTCGGTGAAACCCCATCCCTCTCCACACCCAACTGCTCCTCATTCCCCTCCTCACTGCCAATGTCCGCATCAACATCTATGTGACAGGCCATACGGCCACATTTCTCCAAACAGCTACACACTTTCCAACACAGCCACAAACTTACAAAACACCCCCACTCACACCGACCACACCCACTCACCCACCCAAGCTGCACACCACACACACCCACACTCACCCACGAACCCACACACCCATATCCACACCCACTCCGACCCACGCCCACGCCCACACACCTGATCCTCAGGCCCCCCATCATCACTTCCGCTGTCCGCCTCAAGCTCGTCCTCCTCTTCCTCTTCTTCCTCATCAGACTCCCCCCCATGCAAGATGCCATCGTCCACACCCCGTATGCAATCACCAGACTCCTGGAAAAGAGTGCGAAGAGAGGGTGCACATGCTGTAAGTGATTGTAGGACTCCTGCAACAGAGGGAGGGCACATGCGCCACATGCAACCGCCACATTGCTGCAACAAAGGGAAGCCATGCAAGCTGAATACAACAACCCAAACCAAACTACTGGAAAAGAGGGCATGCAGGCCCATGCTTCCTGTTTGGACAGGCAGCGCCAGGCTTTGCCCTTCAGTTTTTGGAAACAGGGGAGTCAGACAGTGCCAATATGTTCATGCTATTGACAGCATCACCAGAAAAGCTCAATACTGGCACTGCCTCCTGCAGCATACACCCTGCAGCTATGCACAGGCACGCATCCACACCTCCGCAAGCAACGCACCCAGCTTTTGCAGCAAAATTAGCAATGTTGCAAAGCTTGCTTCACCATCAAGGTAGCGAACATGGATGTGCACGCTCTTTGCTGCACACATACCCAAGTACATGCGCATACATGGATTTACACAAAGGCACACAGATTCAGAGGCCCCCCTGTGCGCATGCACAGCACAAACACATATTTCCCTCCCCCTTCAAACACCCACGTGTGGTAACACATACACACCATGCGCACACGCACTCACGCATCCTCCCCCCCACGCACACGCACACCCACACCCGCACCCACACCCAGACACGCACACCCACCTGCACGTCAGCCAGCAGGTCAGCCATCAGCGCCAAGATTTTCAGGGGCGCAGGCACCATGTTGAACTTCTCACCCCCTGCAGCCTGCACCTGCGCGCGTGTCCTCACGCCCTTCTGGTCTCCGTCCAAGCGCCGCCCCTTTACCTGCAGGCACGGGCAAGCGCGCGATGAGAACATGAACACACTGCCCCTTAGCCTGTGTGCCCACTCATGCACACATTCGCATGAGTGTGGTGCCGCCCGTGAGCTGCATCCCGGATTGTTTGCGCACACACGGCACTGTGCTACGTCCTGCACAGCCTGAGCAAAGCAGCGCATGCACCCTGTGGCTCATCACACAATGTTGATGCAGTGCTTCCTTGCTGTGCTGCAGAGGTGGGCCGTGTGCAGCATCCTCATTTTGCCATGCCTTTGCAAAACACCTTTGATGGGCAGCACACACCCACAGGCAGCAAACACTTGGAGGGAAGCAAGCACTCCCGAGTTTGCTTTAAACTTTGGATACCTGTTAAAGCAGCAAACACTTGGAGGGAAGCAAGCACTCAGGAGTTGCAAAAACTTCAATAGCAAGCACATACTTATGGGCAGCACACGCCTCCCTTGCATACTCCCATTCCCTTAATTGATGTAGGGAATGCTCTCATTGCCTGCGGAGCTTTTATCCTTCTTCGCATTCCTTTTTCCTGACCAGACTGCTTGCTCAGAATGATGAGCACTCCCCTTTTTGTGCTCAAAAACCCAGACTGCTTTTCGCAGGGAATGCCAAGGCGGCTACTGTGGCCCCTCTGCATACACTTTTAGGCAGCTGCTGTGACAAAGCTACATCATGACATCCAATCAATGGCTCACAAAAAATGCTGGCGTGCAATGCACACACACGCAGCCCACCGCGCATACAATGCACACACACGCAGCCCACCGCGCATGCAATGCACACACACGCAGCCCACCGCGCATGCAATGCACACACACGCAGCCCACCGCGCATGCAATGCACACACACGCAGCCCACCGCGCATGCAATGCACACACACGCAGCCCAC
>LKMJ01005965.1_pt1 | contig 11521 bp, 12 predicted proteins | sample 643391 | NCBI WGS metagenome assembly LKMJ01 (sample SAMN04112250, study PRJNA286221) | soda lake metagenome | biome: soda lake; feature: Kulunda Steppe; material: water; isolation source: sample PL-Br10 brine of Picturesque Lake | place: Russia: Kulunda steppe | collected 2010-07
CCGCCCACGTAGGCCTCCGGTGCCACGTGGCCCACCACCATGCCGTAGGTGCCGCCGGAGAAGCGCCCGTCGGTGATCAGGCCCACGTCGTCACCCAGGCCGGCACCGATGATCGCCGAGGTGGGGGAGAGCATTTCCCGCATGCCCGGGCCGCCCTTGGGCCCCTCGTACCGGATCACCAGCACGTCGCCGGCCTTGATCTCGTTGTTGACGATGGCGTCCATGCTCTCCTCCTCGGAGTTGAACACCCGGGCGGGGCCGGTGATGGACGTCTTCTTCAGCCCGGTGATCTTGGCCACACCGCCTTCCTCGGCCAGATTGCCCTTGAGCACGGCAAGGTGGCCCTGCCGGTACAGCGGCTCTTCCATGGAGCGGATGATGTCCTGGTCCGCCGGTGCCTTGGCCGGGATTTCCGCCAGGGTCTCGGCGACGGTCTGACCGGTGATGGTCAGGCAGTCGCCGTGGATGAGCCCCGCCTCCAGCAGCATCTTCATCACCACCGGCGTGCCGCCCACGGCGTGGAACTGGCTGGTGACGTAGGTGCCCGAGGGCTTGAGGTCACAGAGCACGGGTACCTTGCGGCGGATGGCCTCGACATCGTCGATGGAGAAGTCCACTTCCGCGGCGTTGGCAATGGCCAGCAGATGCAGCACCGCATTGGTGGAGCCGCCCAGTGCCATGGTGACGGTGAACGCGTTTTCGAAGGCCTCGCGGGTCATGATGTCGCGTGGCCTCCGGTCGGCCTTGATGGCCTCCAGCAGGACCTCGGCGGAGCGGGCCGCGGAGTCACCCTTTTCCTTGTCCTCGGCGGACTGGGTGGAGGAGCCCATGAGGCTCATGCCCATGGCCTCGAAGGCGCTGGACATGGTGTTGGCGGTGAACATGCCGCCGCAGGAACCGGCTCCCGGGCAGGCGTTCTTCTCCACCCCGGCCAGATCCTCGTCACTGAGGTTGCCGGCGGAGTACTGACCCACCGCCTCGAACACGCTGACGATGGTCAGGTCCTCGCCCTTGTAGTTGCCGGGCTTGATGGTGCCGCCGTAGACGAAGATCCCCGGCACGTTGATGCGGGCCAGGGCGATCATGGCGCCGGGCATGTTCTTGTCGCAGCCGCCCGTCGCCAGGATGCCGTCCATGCTCTGGCCCTGGACCACCGTCTCGATGGAGTCGGCAATCACCTCCCGGGAGACCAGCGAGTACTTCATGCCCTCAGTGCCCATGGAGATGCCGTCGGAGATGGTGATGGTGCCGAACTGCTGCGGCATGGCGCCAGCGGCGCGTAGCGCATCGTCGGCGCGCTGCGCCAGGGCGCCGATACCGATGTTGCAGGGCGTGATGGTGCTGTGGGCATTGCCCACGCCGACGATGGGCTTGTGGAAGTCCTCGTCCTTGAACCCCACGGCCCGCAGCATGGCGCGGTTGGGTGCGCGCTTGAAGCCCTCGGTGACCGCCTTGCTTCGCCTGTTGTCCGCCATCTCCGCTTCTCTCTCTGTTGGTCCACGTGCAGCCGCACATTGTAGCAGTGCCGAAACCGGAACGGGGTAATTGAACCTGCCCAGCGGCTTTGGTACTAAGAAGGGAATCCACGGGCGTTCCCCAACGGCCAACCTCCCGGATTTCCGGGGTTCCCTCCCGAGGCCCTGACGACGTGATGGATGGCGGATCGGTCCGCAACACTGGCGTGAACACCGCTCCCGGCCGGGAGGCCGCGGGACCGCGCCCCGTAGCGACGGATCCCGACAGCCAGCGTGCCCTGCAGGAACTGCGCAATCGCGATCGCGAGGTGCGCGCCCACGAACAGGCCCACGCCCGGGTGGGTGGGCCCTATGCCTCCTCGCCCAGCTATACTCTGGAGATCGGGCAAGACGGACGCGCCTACGCCGTAGGCGGTGAAGTACGCATTGACACCGCGTCGGTGCCCGACGATCCGCAGGCGACGGTGGAGAAGATGGAGCAGGTGGCCCGGGCCGCCATGGCGCCGGCGGATCCCTCGCCCCGGGACATGGCCGTGGCCCAGGAAGCTCGGGGGCAGGCCGCCCGCGCACGGGCGGAGATGGCCCGTGACGAGACCGGCGCCGGGCCGGTTCGGGCGTTCGCCGAGGTGGAGGCCATGGATGACTCCGGGCTCATGCGCCAGGGTGGGCGGCTGGATCTCTTTGTCTGACGCCGGGTCCTCGGCATACTACCGGGCTTCGTCTCCGGCAAAGGCAGCGCCATGACTCCTCGCCAGCGTTACGAGGCCGACCTCGAGCACCCCGATTTCGTCCGCGACCCGGCCCAGGAGAAAGCCGTGGCCGCGCTGCAGGACCTGCACGAGCGACTGGTGGCCGCACCGCCGCGTGCGCCGTCGCCGGGGCTGCTGCAGCGTCTGGGCCTGCGCCGGCGGCAGGAGCCCCGGTGGCCGGCGGTGACCGGCCTGTACCTTTGGGGCGGCGTGGGTCGCGGCAAGACCTACCTGGTGGATATCTTCCATGACAGCCTGCCGTTCCCGGAGAAGAAACGCCTGCATTTCCACCGCTTCATGCAGATGGTCCACCACCGGTTGCGGGACCTCGAGGATGTCCAGGATCCGCTGGCGGTCATCGCCCGGGAGTTCGCTGCGGAGACTCGGGTGCTGTGTTTCGACGAGTTCTTCGTCTCGGACATCACCGATGCAATGCTTCTCGGCGGGCTCCTGCGCGGGCTGTTCGACGAGGGGGTCACGCTTGTGGCGACGTCGAACATCCCGCCGAAGGAACTCTACAAAGGGGGCTTGCAGCGTGAACGCTTCCTCCCGGCCATCGAACTGGTGGAAGCCCGTACCCGGGTGATGGAACTGGATGGCAACACGGACTACCGCCTGCGCTTTCTCGAGCAGGCGGAACTCTATCACTGGCCGCTGGATGAGGCCGCCGACCAGGTGCTGAACGAAGAGTTCGTGCATCTGGCACCGGAGCGGCCCGAGTTCGATACCACGATTACCGTGGAAGGGCGCAGCATCCGGTGTCGCGGGCTGGCCGACGATGTGGTCTGGTTCGATTTCGCCGCGATCTGTGACGGCCCACGGGGTCAGACGGACTACATCGAGCTGGCGCGCACCTTCCACAGTGTGCTCATCGGTAACGTGCCGGCGCTGGACGCCAGCCGGGAGAATCAGGCCCGCCGCTTTATCGCGCTGGTGGATGAATTCTATGATCATGGGGTTAAGCTGATCCTGGCGGCCGAGGCGCCGCCGGAGAAGCTTTACCAGGGGCAGCGCCTGCGCTTCGAGTTCGAGCGCACGTTGAGCAGGCTCCAGGAGATGCAGTCCCACGCCTACCTGGCGGGAGCGCACCGGGCGTGAGGCTGCGGTGGTGGTCTGACAGGCAACCGGAAGGTCGGCACGGCATGGAACAGCTGGAGCGGATACTGGAGGCCCACGGCGGCGCCCAGCGCTGGCGGGACGCGCACTCCGTCATGGCGCGGGTATCCATGGGCGGCGTTGGCTTTGCCTCGCGTCTGCAGGCCAACCCCCTGCGCGAAGTGGAACTCACCGTCCGCGCCGCATGGCCCACCGTGACCATGGCGGACTGGCCCCGTCCCGGGCAGATGGCGGTGTGCGAGCCCAATCGTGCACGCATCGAGGCCGAGGACGGCCGCGTGCTGGCGGATCGCAGTGCCCCGGGGGCCACCCTGCGGTCACTGTCGCACTGGCTGTGGTGGGACGACCTGGACGTGCTGTACTACACGGCGAACATCCTCTGGCAGACCGTGTGCCTGCCCTTCACGCTGGTACGCGAGGGGTGCAGCGCCGAAGCCCTCGCGCCCGTGGATACGCCCGAAGGCAGGCTTCATCCGCTGGCGATCGCCTATCCCGCGGACATCCCGGTGCTGCGCACCGATCAGGTGCTCTACGCCGATGTCACGGGGCTGCTGCAGCGAGTGGATTATTCGCCACGTTTCGCTTCGCCATGGATGCGGGCGAGCCAGGTGTTCACCGTCACCGAGAACGTCTCCGGTTTCACCCTCGCGACTTCTCATCGCATCTATCCCTGCCTGCCCGGAGGGAGAATGTTCGGCATGGGGCCCCTGGGCTGGATCGACCTCGACGACGTCAACGTGGTGTGGAACCAGTAAGCGTCAACGGGCCCTGGCTCGGGTCGGGAAGGCGACCTCAGTTACGCGCAGCAGTTCACGAGAGTTCACGGACTATGGCGTAACCGGCTGGTGAGGCGGGGGTATTCCCGGGTGTCCACAGAACCTGTGGATAACATTGTGGATGAAACGTGAAAACGCTCGCGGCAGCCGCGTGCTCAACGGCTCTGTGCGGGTCCGGTCATTTTTTCGTCATTTTCTTGTGTTCTTTTATTATCAATGGTTTGCCTTCAATCAAGGGGCAGTACTGTCCACGGGAGCACATTGCCGATGTGTTGCATGGCAGCACTGACTCCGGTGTGTATAACTCTGGTCGAGAGACACGGTACAGGGGGGTACGTCAAGCCTGAAAAGGTGATCAGTTGGTCTCGCCCAGGGCCTGGACATGAGCCGCCACACAGGTGCCGAGGGCGCGCAGGTTGTAGCCGCCTTCCAGGGTGGAGATCAGCCAGCCCTGGCCGAAGCGGTCCGCCACCGCGGCAATCTCCCGGGTGGCCCACACCAGGTCTTCCTCGGTGAGTTCCATGTTGGCCAGCGGATCGGCGTAATGGGCATCGAAGCCGGCCGAGATGAACGTGAGTTCCGGGCCAAAGGCGCGCAGACCGGGAATGATGTGCTCCCGGAACGCGTCCCGGAAGTCCGCGGAGCCGGTCATGGCCGGGAGGGGGACGTTGAGGATATTGGGTGCCCCGGGGATCGGGCCACGGCCGGTGCCGGGAAACAGCGGATGCTCGTGGGTCGACGCGTAGAACAGGCCACGCTTGCCGGCGAACATGGTCTGGGTGCCGTTGCCGTGGTGGACGTCGAAATCCACCACCGCCACCCGCTGCAGATGGTGCACCGCCTGGGCATAGGCGGCGGCCACGGCCACGTTGTTGAACAGGCAGAAGCCCATGGCCTGATCCGGCTCGGCGTGATGGCCGGGGGGACGCACGGCACAGAATACACGCTTGGTCCTGCCGGCGAGCACGGCGTCCACGGCGGCGCAGACGCCGCCGGCGGCTCGTAACGCGGCTTCGCCGGAGTCGGGGCAGATGATGGTGTCACCGTCCAGGTGACGGCTGCCCTGGGCCGGGATGGCATCGAGGGTCTGGTCCACGTAGGCCGCGTCGTGGACGCGGATCAGGTCCTCGCGGCTGGCCCGGGGAGCCTCCTCCCAGTGCAGGTCGGCGAACTGCGGCTCACGCAGTCGCGCCAGCACCGTCTCCAGCCGTTGGGCCGACTCCGGGTGCCCCGGGCCGGTGTCGTGCCGGAGGCAGCTGTCGTGGGTCATGATCCAGGTTTGCATGGTCTCACTCTACCGGTGGTGTGCCTGCTTGTGCCAGCCCCGGTTCGCCCGCATATCTCCCGGTAACAGAGAATGCCGGCTTGCCAGAGAGCCGCGCAATGTTGGGAGGATGACCGGATGAACAGATCCATCGTTACCGCCCGGTTCCAGCCGGGGCAGATCGTCCACCACCAGGCCCACGGATTCCGCGCCGTGATCGTGGACGTGGACGCACGCTACAACGGCTCCAGGGACTGGTACGAGTCCCACATGCAGCATCGGCCGGGCCGGGAGCAGCCCTGGTACCACCTGCTGGTGGACGGTGCCGATTTCGCCGCCTACGCCGCGGAGGACGACCTGCGCGCCGGCGCGGGGGAAGCGCCGGTGGACCATCCCTGGCTGGAGAACTTCTTCGTCGAGTTCTATCCCGCTCAGGGGCAGTACGTCGACCGCTACCCGCGCATGTAACCAGGCCTGCCCATCAGTCGCTGAACAGGCGCTCGCTGAATTCCAGGGTGTATTCCCGGTCGTGCCCCTCCGGACGGACCCGCACCTCGAAGCGCATGCGTTCGCCGTCCTCCATGCGGAAGCCGCCCACGGAGTAGATGCCTTCGCCGTCGGCATGTTCCCGCATGCGTACGGTCTGGAGCTGGTCCCGGGGGTTCAGGGCGCGGGCATCGACGCGGGCCGAAACCGGCTCGCCGTCGTGCAGCACCGTGATCATGAGCACACCGCGGATGCGGCTGCGCTGCAGTTCGTACTGGCTGGCAACGTCCGGCGACAGGCGGGTACTGGCCATGGCGTTGTAGTAGATGCTGTAGTCATCGTAATGCTGGGCACGCTCGTAGGCCGCAGCCTGCGGTGCCAGCATGCCCAGCGCCAGGATGGCGGCGACGAACAGTCCGAGGTCGCGGCGTGTCATGAGTCGGCTCCTGCTGCCTGTTTGAACCGGTACAGTGCCACCTCGCCCAGCAGGTTGGGAAGCAGGCTCGCGGCGGTCCGGCGCCGGTGGCCGTCATCGATGAAGGTTCGCTCGAGGATGTCGATGCCGGCATTGGTGCACAGGCGCTCGAAATCCCGCACGGTGCACAGGTGGATGTTGGGGCTGTTGTACCAGTCCAGTCCGGCGTCGCCGCTCACCGGCATGCGCCCGCGCAGGGCCAGTTCCATGCGGCAGCGCCAGTGGCCCATGTTGGAGAAGGTCACGATGCCCTCACGTCCCACCCGCAGGATTTCCGCCAGCAGGTGTTCCGGGTAGCGCACTGCCTGCAGGGTCTGGGTCATCACCACGTAGTCGAAGGAGTCCGGGTCGAAGTCTTTCAGGCCCTCGTCCAGGTTGGTCTGGATCACCGGGATCCCCTTCTCCACGCAACCGCGAATGTTGTCCGGATCGATCTCCAGGCCGTAGCCGATCACGCCGCGGGTGTCGCGCAGGTAGCGCAGCAGCAGCCCCTCGCCGCAGCCCAGGTCCAGCACCCGGGTGCCGGGACGGATCCATTCGCTGATCAGCGCCAGCTCGGAACGCACGCTCATGCCGACACCTCCCCGGCCACCCGGGCCATGTAGGCGCGCAACAGATCCCGGTAGATGGGGATGGGCATGAGGAAGGAGTCATGCCCCTGGGGCGCCTCGATCTCCGAGTAGGTGACCCGCTTGTTGCCGTCCTGCAGGGCACGCACGATTTCCCGGGAGCGGTTGGAGGGGAAGCGCCAGTCACTGGTGAACGACAGCACCAGGAACGACGCCGTGACGTGCTTCAGGGCCGCGGCCAGGTTGTCGTCGTGCGTGGAGGCCGGGTCGAAGTAGTCCAGCGCCCTGGTCATCAGCAGATAGGTGTTGGCGTCGAAGTGGTTGACGAAGTTCTCCGCCTGGTAGCGCAGGTAACTCTCCACCTCGAATTCCACGTCGTAGTTGAAGTTGATCTTGCCTTCGCGCAGCTCGCGGCCGAACTTGGCGCGCATGGCGTCCTCGGAGAGGTAGGTGATGTGGCCGAGCATGCGCGCCAGTGACAGCCCGCGCCGCGGCACCACGCCGTACTCGGCGTAATGGCCCTCGTGAAACTCCGGGTCCTGGAGGATGGCCTGGCGCGCCACTTCGTTGAAGGCGATGTTCTGCGCCGAGAGCTTGGGCGCGGCGGCGATCACCACCGCATGCCGCACCCGCTCCGGGAAATCGATGGCCCATTGCAGCGCCTGCATGCCCCCCAGGCTGCCGCCGACGACCGCCGCCCACTGGGTGATGCCCAGGCCTTCGGCCAGGCGCGCCTGGCTGCGCACCCAGTCGGGAACGGTGACCATGGGGAAGTCGGCGCCGTAGGGCATGCCGGTTTCGGGGTTGGTGCTCACCGGGCCGGAAGAGCCGCGGCAGCCGCCCAGGTTGTTGCTGCAGACCACGAAGAAGCGATTGGTGTCCAGGGGCTTGCCGGGGCCGATGCAGGCGTCCCACCAGCCCGGCTTGCGTTCGTCGGCGGAGTGGTAGCCGGCAGCGTGGTGATCCCCGGACAGGGCGTGGCAGACCAGGATCGCGTTGGAGGCGTCGGCGTTGAGCTCACCGTAGGTCTCGTACACCAATTCGTACGAGGGCAGCGTGCGCCCGCAGTCCAGCTCCAGCGGCTGCTCGAAGGTCATGCGTTGCGGTGTGACGAGGCCGACGCAGTCGGCGGGAAACTGTTCTGGCATCCGGACAGGTACGGCTTGCAACCAAAGAGCCAGTGAGTCTACTGACCGGCCCCCGGGGTGACAACCGCGCTGGCAGGCCGGGCAGCGTTCACTCAGAGGAACATGCGCGCCATGTCCCGGATCGGGTACACGACCAACATCTTCGCCAGCTGAATCCCGATCAGCACGGCGATGGGCGAGAGGTCCAGCCCGCCAACCGCCGGAATGACCCGGCGCGCCGGCGCCAGCACCGGTTCCGCCAGGTTGTCGATCAGGCCGATGGCCGGATTGTACTGGCCGGGATTCACCCAGCTGAGGATCACCCGAATGATGATTACCACCAGAAACACGTTCAGCAGCAGATTGAGCAGCTCGGCCACCGAGCGCACGGCCAGGAAGCCGGCGCTGACATTGATGCTGCCGATCCAGTACACCACTGCCAGGGTGCAGAACTGCAGCAGCAGCATCAGCACGATGGCCGAGGTGTCCGCGCGGCCGATGGGCGGCAGGAAGCGCCGCATGGGCTGCAGGGGCGGCTGGGTGATCCGGATCAGGAACTGCGAGATGGGGTTGCGGTAGTCGGCGCGGACCCACTGCAGCAGGAAACGCAGCATCACGGCCAGGATGTAGAGACCGGCCAGGGTGTTGATGAGAAAGGCCAGTGGATCAGTCAGGTACTGTCCGGACATGCGTGACTCCCGAGTGTGAGTGTTGCGGCGCCGCCGCTGTTATTACTGATGACCCAGTTGATCGCCCAGCTCACCCGCGCGCTCCGCCGCGGCGCGCAGGGCGCGGTCCACCACGTCGGCCATGCCGCCCTCCTCCAGGGTCTTGATGGCCTGTTCGGTGGTGCCCCCGGGGGAGGTGACCCGCCGGCGCAGGGTGCGGGCATCGTCATCGCTCTCCAGCGCCATCTTCGCGGCGCCCATGGCCGTCTGCAGGGTCAGCAGGCGTGCCGTTTGCCGGGGCAGGCCCAGGCGCTCGCCGGCGTCCTCCATGAGTTCCATGAGCAGGAAGAAATAGGCCGGTCCGCTGCCGGAGACGGCGGTGACCGCATCCATCAGCGCCTCGTCGTCGAGCCAGCAGGTAAGTCCCACCGCCCGCATGAGCGATTCCGCCAGGCTGCGCTGGTCGGCGCTGACCCGAGAGTTGGCGTACAGCGCCGTAGCGCCGGTCTGCACCAGCGACGGCGTGTTGGGCATGACACGCACCACCGGCAGCCCGTCGCCCAGCCAGCGGGACAGGTCGCTCTCGCGGATGCCGGCAGCAATGGAGATGACCACGGCGCCCTCCTCGCGGGCGCGCTGGCCGATCTCCGCGGCCACCTCGCGGATCACCTGCGGCTTCACGGCGAGGACCACCGCATTGGCACCATGCACGGCCTCCAGGTTGTCCGCCAGTGCGGTGACACCGAAGGCCGCGGCCAGCTCGCCGCGCTGGTCCGGGTCCGGCTCCGCCACCCGGATGGCGCCGGCATCGAAGCCGTCGGCAATCAGGCCGCCGATGAGGCTGCGGGCCATGTTGCCCCCGCCGATGAACGCGATGGTCCGGTTGTCCATGTCTCCCCCTTCTTGGCCAGGTCCTGGCTCTGCTGTCAGTCGCGGGCGCCGAAGATGTCCGTGCCCACGCGCACCATGGTGCTGCCCTCGGCGATGGCGGCTTCCAGGTCCGCCGACATGCCCATGGACAGAGTATCCAGACGCAGGCCGTCGCGCACCAGTTGCTCCTGAAGTTCCCGCAGCTGGCGGAACGGGGCGCGCTGGGCATGGAAGTCCTCAGCCGGGGCGGGAATGCACATCAGGCCGCGCAGGCGGAGATTGGGCATTGCCGCCACCGCCTGTGCCAGGGCCGGCACGTCCGCCGGCTGCAGCCCGGACTTGCTGGACTCGTCACTGACGTTCACCTGGATGCAGACGTTCAGCGGCGGCAGGGTCGCCGGGCGCTGTTCCGACAGACGGCGCGCGATCTTCTCCCGTTCCACACTGTGAACCCAGTCAAAGTGCGCGGCGACGAGTTTTGTTTTATTGGACTGCAGTGGCCCGATGAAATGCCAGTGGGCGTCGCCGGGGCCCAGCGCCTCCTGTTTGTCCCGTGCGTCCTGGACGTAGTTCTCGCCGAAGGCGGTCTGTCCGGCGGCCAGGGCGTCGCGCACGGCCGAAGCCGGCTTGGTCTTGCTCACGGCCAGGAGTTCGACGCTGCCCTCGGGGCGGCCGAATTGCGCCTCGGCGGCGAGGATGCGGGCGCGGACGCGGGCGAGGCCATCGGCGATCTGGGTCATGTTGCCTGGTTCCGGTGATGACTGTACGGTTGATCGGCCGTACCGCCACAGACGGCCGAGCCGGGTGCATCGAACAACCAAGAATCACTAGCGCAGAGGATGCCCGATGGATATTGCCGACCTGCTCGCCTTCGGCGTCAAGAACAACGCCTCCGATCTGCACCTGTCGGCGGGAATGCCGCCAATGATACGTGCGGACGGCGACGTGCGTCGAATCAACCTCCCGGCCATGGAACACAAGGAAGTCCACGGCCTGATCTACGACATCATGAATGACAAGCAGCGCCGGGATTACGAGGAGTTCCTCGAGACCGATTTCTCCTTCGAGATCCCCAACCTGGCGCGCTTCCGTGTCAACGTCTTCAACCAGAACCGTGGCGCGGCGGCGGTGTTCCGGACCATCCCCTCCAACGTGCTCACGCTGGAGGAGCTGGACGCCCCGGACGTCTTCCGCGAGGTCTCCGACAACCCCCGCGGCCTGGTGCTGGTCACCGGCCCCACGGGCTCGGGCAAGTCCACCACCCTGGCGGCGATGCTCAACTACAAGAACGAGAACTACCACGAGCACATCCTCACCATCGAGGACCCCATCGAGTTCGTCCACGAGTCGAAGAAATCGCTGATCAACCAGCGCGAGGTGCACCGGGACACCCACGGCTTCTCCGAGGCCCTGCGCTCGGCCCTGCGCGAGGACCCGGACGTGGTCCTCGTCGGTGAGCTGCGCGACCTGGAGACCATCCGCCTGGCACTGACCGCCGCGGAAACCGGCCACCTGGTGTTCGGCACCCTGCACACCAGTTCCGCGGCCAAGACCATCGACCGCATCATCGACGTCTTCCCCGCCGCCGAGAAGTCCATGGTGCGCTCCATGCTGTCGGAGTCCCTGCGGGCGGTCATCTCCCAGAGCCTGCTGAAGAAAGTGGGCGGCGGCCGGGTTGCGGCCCACGAAATCATGATCGGCACCGCGGCCATCCGCAATCTCATCCGCGAGGACAAGGTGGCGCAGATGTACTCGTCCATTCAGACCGGTCAGGCCCTGGGCATGCAGACCCTGGATCAGTGCCTGCAGCAGCTTCTGCGCAAGGGCCTGATCAGCAAGCAGGACGCCCGCACCAAGGCGGTCAACAAGGACCTGTTCAACTGATCACCGGTGACGGCGTCGCCGGTGCCCGTGATCCACGGAGGATGTGATGGATTTCAACTCCC